>JGI20214J51088_10000581_pt1 | contig 25312 bp, 18 predicted proteins | sample WetSurMetagenome_FD_51088 | JGI IMG/M metagenome (IMG submission 51088) | reverse complement strand
TATTGAATTCTTAATTTCAATTCCAATAAGTGCTACAAAGCCTATGGCAGCTGCAAAAGAAAGCGTATAGCCCGTAAAATACAACATCGCCAGTCCTCCTATTATTCCAAGAGGTATTACAGATAAGACAATTAAAGTACTTCTGAAAGTTCTGAATTCCAGAATTAATACAGCGAATATTCCGAATATCGCAATGAGTATTGCTGTGCCGATCCCTCCGAAACTTTGCTTCCTGCTCTCAATCTCACCTGCAGGTATTAATTTAAATCCTTCAGGAAGCTTAAGGGCTCTCACTTTTGCCAGAATTTCTTTTGTTACCTTGTCGGTGTTGTATCCAGCCCTGACAGAGGAAGAAACAGTCATAGATCTTTCATTATTATAGTGCTGAATGAGTGTCTGGGAATTTACAAATTCTATTCTCGACAATTGGGAGAGAGGTATTTGTGATCCGGATAAAGAGGATACGTAGATATTATCGAGGGAACCAAGAGTATTAGCTTTTAGCTTTGAGATACGTACATTTATTGAGTATTCATTCCCGGAATTATCGTGATATTTCCCTGCTATTATCCCGGAAAGGCCAAGTCTTATACTCCTGTCAATTTCAACTGACGGGACTCCGTACATACCTGCCTTTTCACTGTTTACTACAACTTTAATATCTGTAAGTGATTGATTTAAAGGATTTTTTACATATCTTGTTCCTTCATTATTCCTGATAATATCTTCAATTTTATCTGAATAATATTTTATGGAATCAAGGTTATCTCCAACAATTCTTAACGCTATGGCTGCATCAACAGGCATGCCATTTTCAAATTCATAAACGTAAATTTTTGCATTCACGTAATTATTCAAAGTGTCTCTTAAAGCCTCAATGAATTTATCGATTTCAGACTGTGATTCCAATTTCAGTTCACACAGGATCTCTCCCAGAGTAGTCTGTTCATTTTTCTGAAAAGAATTATAGAAAATCTGAGGATTTCCCTTCCCGATATTAGACATGTAATAACTGACCTGATCCTTCCCTGCCAGAATTGTTTCGACATACTTCACAGCCTTATCTGTTTCTATAAGATTGCTTCCTCTGGGAGTCTCGATTGTAATTAAAAACTGAGGTAATCCTGCTTTGGGAAAAAGACTGAACCCTATCAGGTTAATAAAAAATAATGATGAGAAGAAAAAGAAAGATGCTATTAAGATAGTTGTTGCGGGATTCTTCAATGACCAATGCAATGCCCTTCCATAAGTAAAATCAATGCCCTTATTTAATCCTTTAAGGATCGTATTCCCCTGCGGATCAACATCTCCCTTAAATAAATGACTTGCAATAAATGGTATGATAGTCAATGCCACAAACAAAGAACCGATCACAATGAATGTCACGGATGTTGGCAGTACCCTCATATATTTACCAGCCATACCAGGAAGGAACATAAGCGGGAGAAATGCAAAAATAAGTGTCGCGGTACATCCTATTACAGCAGGTCCTATTTGTCGGGTCGCTTTTATTGCAGCATCTACAGGCTTAACTCCCCCTCTCACCCATCTTGAAATATTTTCAACTACCACGATCGAATCATCAACAAGAAGTCCAAGAGAAATAACCGCACCTACAATACTCAGCTGGTTAATACTGAAACCAACAAGATAGAGACCGGTAACTCCTATGAGAATGGATAAGGGTATTGATATCATGACAATACCGGATGCCCTGAAACCTAATGGTAAAAGAGTCACCAGCACAAGCAAAAAAGCAAAAAGGAAGTCTTTTTGCAGCCGGCCAAGCTTGTTCTTAACATTCTGAGATTGGTCAAATCCCCTTTCCAGTGTTATTCCGGAGGGCAATTTCTTATCAAATGAATCAAAAACCCTGTAAATATTATTTCGTACATCATGAATATTCTGGCCTTTTTTCATATTGGCGATGAGAAAAGCTGCCCTTCTGCCATTATACCTTCCGAAATACCTGAAATCCTCATCTTTCCAGTTCACATCTGCAACATCTTTCAGGTAAACTAACTGCCCCATATTTGATCCTACCACCGTTCTCTCGACCTCTCCAATACTTTCATAACTTCCACTGGTTTTAATATTAAACTTTTTCGGACCAATCTCAATGCTGCCACCCGGAATATTTGCATTTTCACTCTGTATGGCATTTATTACCTGTGTGACTGTTATATGAAGCTGAGCTAATTTTGGCAGATTGACAATGATCTGCAGTTCCTGTTCAGGATAGGCAACAGCCGCTGCCTTCCTTACACCAGGAACAGAAGATATTTCATCTTTTAATTCCTCTGCATACCTGCTTAATTCTTTGTAATCAGCACTGTCAGAAACCAGGGCACTCTGTATAATATTGGTATTACCTGCCTGTATCTTCAGTGTTTCAATACTGTACAGATCCCCGGGAAGTGTTGATCTGACAGAGTTAATCTGCCGCAGGATTTCATCATATTTTATATCCGGATCAGTATCCGATGAGAATTCAATAACAATAACCGCCACCCCATCCTTTATCTCTGATTTTATCCTTTCAATATCCTCGAGTTCATTAAGGCTTTCCTCTACCTTGTTTACAACAAGCTGTTCAATATCGGCCGGAGAGGCTCCAGGATAAATTGCTATAACCGGGAAGATCGAAATAGGAAATTCCGGATCTTCAGCCTGTGGTATTTTAAGGAATGAATATACTCCAAGGGCAATAAGAAAAAGAAAAATAACTATCGTGAACTGATAGTTTCTTACAGCTGTTTCTGAAATCTTCATTCTCTTCTCCTGTTATGATACTATTCTGTTACATGTAGTTTTAGGGACAGGTACCGGGTCCATGGTCTTGTTTCCCGCTCTATGCCATTTGCTATTTTACTATCACCGCCTTCATTCCATCTTTAAGATAGGCGACTCCTTCAGATACAACTTCTTTAATTCCATCCGGTATACCCCGTACAGCTGCATTTGATCCTATAATTGTTTCGATATCAATTCTTACTTTTTGTGCAGTCATAGTGTCCGAAATAATAAATATATACCCCTGATGTCCGTCTGCTTCTACTATCGATCCAACCGGAATTATTGATAAGGTCTTTTTAGCGAGAGGAAAAAGATCAATACCAGCTACAAAACCTGAGGCAAGCCGTTGATCAGTTTCCTGTAATATCAATTCTACTTCATAAGTACCGGTAAAAGGATTGGAAATTTCACCAACCAGATCTACAACAGCAGAAAATTTCATTCCTGGGTATGCATCAACAGTAATTGTTGCTGAATCGCCCTGATTGATCTTTACAACATCTTTATCTGAAAGAGCTGTTTTGATCTTCCAGTACTTTCCTGAAGAACCAAACAGGAATACCGGATAACCCGGGGAAACCAATTCACTGACTTTGACGAATTGCCTGAGGATAAGTCCATTATCAGGAGCAAAGATCCTTGAATGACTTAAGTTAAACTGAACAATTTCAAGGGCGGATTTTGCAACATTAAGTGCTGTTGCGGCATTCTGTTTTTGTTCAAGGGTTGCCACACTGTCTCTGAAAAGATTCTCTGCCCGTTTAAAATCTCTCTCCGCTTTATTATAACTGCTCTTTGCCTGGGCTTCACTCGCTCTGATCTCAGAAAGATTAAGTGAAGCAAGAAGATCTCCTTTTTTAACACGGTCTCCTTCTTTAACTAATATGTTTGCAACAATTCCTCCTGTTTTAAAGGATAGTTTCAACTCTTCACTGGAAACCAGGACACCACTGGAATGTACAGGGATACTGATTACTGTAGTATTCACATTGGTTATCCTGACCCGCACAGTTTCTGCAGAGCCTGTTTTTAATTCAGCGTTTTTGCAGCCGGATAACAACAGAACAATTAATATTGTTAAAATGCACCTTGTCTTCATCCTGAAAGGGGTTACTTATTATTGTTGATCGCAGTTACTTTTTCGAATTCAGCAAAACAGGATAAATAGTTGAACTTTGATATGATTATACTCTCCTCTGCCTGGGTCAGTGTTGTTCTGGCATCTATAAATTCAAGAAGGCTTGACTGTCCTTCTTCATATTTCCTGTATATAAGCCGGAATCCCTCCCTTGCATTCTTAATCCTTGATTCTGCTGAAATAATTCCTTTTTCTGCTGTAAGCAGATCATTCATAGTATTTATTACCTGAAGTTCTATTTGCTTTTTAGCCTCCTCGAGCTTTTTTTCAGAAATCTCTTTTTCTAATAAAGATTGCTTTATCCTGGCTTTGTTCTGAAAGCCCGAAAACAGATTCCAGGTAAGGATTGCAGAAGCCTGAACATAATCCTGATTTTTATTAAACCGGTATTCAGTTCCCTGGAATCCATAGTCGACAGCAATAAACATATCGGGGAGCTTTCCCGATTTATTCATCCTGACCTGCAAATCTGCTATATTACCGTAACCCGATAATTTTTTAAGCTCTTCCCTGTTATCAATGGCTGATTTTGAATAATCAGATGTAAAATCCGAGAGAGCAGGCCAGACTTCAGGTTGTTTAACAACAATGCTATCGGTAAGAGACCTGTTCAGAAGAAAATTAAAATATGCATATGCAATTTTCTTATTCTTTTCAGCATTCTGCAATTCCTGGTCAAACTTACTTAATTCAGTTTCGGACCTGTAAACGTAATCAATAGTTATTTTATCATTCTCAACCAGTTTTTTATTCACGCGTATATTCTCTTCAAGTAGCTTGCGGGTATCATTAAGCATCGACAGAACTCCACAGGCAGAAGCGACATTGTAATAGGCTTTCTTAATTTCAGCGATCAGTTCCCGTTTATATTGATTCACATCCATATCCTCCAGAACTGTCAGTTCCTGTTTGATTTTTGAATTGTAATGAATATCAGGATTAAATACCGGCTGTGTAAGTCTTAATTTTGTCTCCTGCTCAGTGGGCCTGAGGAAACGGATTTGCTGGTTGTCAACCATCGGAAACAGGAGAGACGAAGTAAGGTTGTTAAGTGTGGAGTATACCGGGTTAAGAAGATCACCAACAGGAAAATCTATAACACGACCTCCCTCTGAAACAGTATATCTGGCATTAAAACTTAAATTCGGATAAAATAAACTCCTGGCCTCTTTCAGTGCTTCAATACTTTTTAAGTATCCTGATTGTCTCTGCTTTAATGACAGATTATTTTCAATGCCATAATTAATATATTCATTCAGTACCTGCTGTCCCTGAAGCAAACATGGTAAGATTATAATTGCTATGAATAATCTTATTCTCATGGTTGATTTTAATTTAGAATTCCTTATAATGCTTTCACCCTCTCTTCCATATTAGTGCTGATCGCCAGAAAAAGCCTTTTCACCAAATCTCTCTCATCTTGCATGGCCTGATCATAGAGTGTACCTGCGAAAGTGAATATTTCCTTCTGAAATGATTCCTGTGCCTTTAAAACAATCAGTCCTTTTTCAGAAAGCTTCAGATTAACCTCTTTCCTGTTATTTATATTTGACTTCAGGATCAGGTTTTTATTAACCAGTTTCAAAATTGTCTGTGAGATAGCTCCTTTTGTGACTCCCATAAGCTCCGCCAGGCGGGTCATATTTATTTCCCTGTTTTTGCCTACCATAGAAATAGTATGTATTTCTGAAACAAATAGTAAGTCACCTGTACCATAATCTTTTGGTTTTCTTTCTATTATAGCATAAAGATGAAGGATTTTGAGAAAAAGATCAATCAGTGTCTGAAGTTCATTGTTCATATTAAATATTGTTTAGCAGTTAAACAAAATTATATATAGTTTAGATACTAAACAATTATTTTATAATATTTAACACATTTTGTTGAAAAAGAATGTCATGCTATTGTTTTAGCCGGCATAAATAATAATTTAGCAACCAGATAAAACCGGGTAATAATTAAACAAATAAAATGAGTACATCTGAAAACCAGATTTTAATCAGGGATACAACAGGAAACCCAGCACCTCTCGGACTTCTTGGATTTGGAATGACCACTGTGCTGCTCAATCTTCATAATGCAGGGTTGTATGAGCTTAACTCTATGATAATCGGAATGGGCATTTTTGTAGGAGGAATTGCACAGATAATTGCAGGAATTCAGGAATGGAAAAAGAATAACACCTTTGGAGCCACTGCATTTACTGCTTACGGTTCATTCTGGATTACACTTGTAACCATCTGGCTTTTACCAAAAACATCAATAGGTGCCGATTTAAAGTCTGATGAAGTTTCAATGGGCTGGTTTCTGCTGATGTGGGGTATTTTCACTGCATTCATGTTTATAGGGACCCTTAGATTAAACAGGGCATTGCAAACTGTGTTCGGATCACTGGTGATACTTTTTTTACTTCTTGCAGCAGGAGATTTTACCGGGATAAAAGCATTCAAAGTAATTGGGGGATTTGAAGGCATCTTCTGCGGAGTCTCTGCAATCTACACATGTGCAGCTCAGATACTTAATGAGGTCTATGCGAAATCAGTATTACCTCTGGGAAAGGTATGAAAAGAGAAAGACAAAGAAAGATATTATTTATGATCCGTGTAAAATTTCTTTAACCTCTCCTCCCAGAACCGGTTAAAACTTCTCACCGGATCTTCACAAAGGTAAACAGCTGTTCCATATTCCCTCGCGTCAGGATTGCTGATACTGCCAACTTTAGTGATTGTTCTGAAAAAAGCTTTAATATCTTCTCCGGGCACATCATTGATATAGATTAATGATGTTATATCTGGATCAAACTTTTCAGGGATCCAGTATTGAAAACTCTCATTGAAACTTATTGCTTCCGGTAGTCCATACTTTTTTCCGATAATGGTGACAGCACCAGCCTGTCCGTAATTTTCACCATATATGATGCATGCTTTTTTGTCAGCTGTTTTACGGTATGCTGAATCTGTAAGAGATGCCAGCTCTTCCCATCCCAGCATATCTGCATAATCCTGTGGTAATGAATGTATTGATCCGTCTTCAAATCTTCTACCTGTATCAATCCCATATTTTTCACCCAGTATAGTAAAATACCTGATTAATCCTGCAGAGTTAAAAACAGGCAGGCCTATCGGAACGATCGGAAGTGTCAGCAAAACAAGAATTGCCGGAAAGGTTATCCTTATCCACCTCTTTTTAAACCAATGATCATATGAAACAGCTCCTGAAACAATTAACAGTGGGAACACCCCTAATGTATAATAGCTCTTACCTTTAAGTATCATAAGTCCGGCGATGACAAAGAGTACTGTAAACCCTAGAAATCTGAATTTTTCAGCTTTTTTGCCAGCTAGAAGAAAAATAATTCCGGCGATGGTAAAAACAGTTCCGGCAAATGGCATAAAAAGCTGTTCCGTAAGGAAAAGAGGAATATCCATATGCACCAGCTGAGTATCATAAAGTTCATTCATATGGCTAAAAACGGGAAATCCCTTGCTTATTTGCCAGATCAGATTTGGAAGAAAAATCAGGAAGCCTGCAGCAATACCAATCCAGAACATTTTTTTTCGAAATACTATGCGGTATTCTGTAAATGGAATTATTGCGAGAAGCCCTGCAAAGAGCATTCCGGCAAGATATTTATTGATTAACGCAAATCCTGCAGCAACACCAAAAGCAATGAGGAACTTACCGTTTAAAGTATTTATATATTTTATAAGCAAATAGATACATAGAGTCCACAGGAATACGTCAACAAAAACAGGCATAAAAAGAGAGTAGGTGCGCATGAAGAATATTGATATTAAAAGCCCCAGTGCGGAAAGAAAAGAGGCATATGCTGAACCTCCAAGTTCTTTTGCCATAGAGGCTGCGAGGAATACCATTGCCCCGCTTACAATTGCCGGGAAAAGCCTTACAGCGAATAGCGAGTAACCAAAAAGTGTTTGCATAAACCAGGCAATCCATCCAATTAAAGGTGGTACAGTTTCATATCCGGCGGCCGGATGCATGCCAAGGGAAAAGTAAAGAAGCTCATCCCGGTGATATTCAAGATTATTCCGAAAAATAAGATGTATTATTATACTAAAAAGTGCCATTAAGGGAATGACGGGATTTGACATTATTTTCCGGTAAAGAGTTTTCATATTCCGATAAGTATAATGAAACCTTAACAACAAATAAAATCCAAAGGAAAGTTATTAAATAAATTAATATTATTATGTCAAGATAGTTTTGGTGGCATTCATAACCAGTTATCTGGAGATACCTGATAAATCCCTTATTACTACTGAAGCGCATGCAATTCCGAATGCGGCAGGCATATATGATATTGTACCTACAATAGAAGCTTTGTTCTGATCACCTTTTGTAGCAACGATCTTGCTTTTATCGATTGGTTCTGTTGAATAAACAGCAGTAAAGCCGTCCCTGATTCCCAGCCGATGCAACCGTTTTCTTAAAATTCTTGCCAGTGAACAGTCTGTAGTCTCTGAAATATCAGAAATATTTACACAGCATGGGTCAAATCTCCCACCGGCCCCCATTGAACTCACAACCGGTAACTTTCTCTGAAGACTGTGATGAATCAGAAATATTTTCGGAGATAAAGTGTCAATGGCATCAACAACATAATCAAAACCCATATCCAGGATTTCAACCATTCGTTCGTCTTTGATGTATTCCTGAATTACAGTCAGACCAAGATCCGGATTGATATCTTTCAGCCTCTGCCCCATTACCTCTGCCTTGGCTAATCCTTCTGTACTTTTAAGTGCGGGCAGCTGCCTGTTACGGTTAGTTTTATGAATTATATCACCATCAACTATAGTCATTGAGCCAATTCCGGCACGGCATATCATTTCAGCTGCGTAGGCTCCCACTCCTCCTAATCCTACAACAAGCACATTTGCTGCTTTTAGTATCTTTAGTCCTTCATCTCCCAGAATTAATTCCGTCCTGGTCAACCAATCTGCCATCTGTCAGAATTTTAAAAATTTGCAGGGATAAGTCAAGGCATTCCCTGATTTGTCAATTTAAAAAAACATTTGAAATTTTTCAGGATAGTCAACTTCAGATCATTCACTGACATATCAAGATCTTTTGCAACTTTATAATAAATATCCCTGATATCAATGTCAGCCCCGTCGGTTTCCAGGAAAATCCTGTCAGTAGGAATGCTCTTTAAGAGATCTGTTGATTCTGGTCTGATCACAAAATCGAACCAGAATGAAATATACATTCCTTTTGATATAAGCTGAGCAGCCAGCTCTTTCTTTCCCCTGAAACCATGTATCAGCCAGGGCATTACCGGTTTTAGTCTCTTATGAACAGGAAGCAGCTCATCCCAGGCTCTGACACAATGAATAACAACAGGTTTCTCATAATCTTCCGAAACAGTGATCTGCGCTTCAAATGCTCTGCACTGTAGCTCAACGGAAGGTCCTTTTAGCTTATCAAATCCCGCCTCTCCAATAGCAACAAGATTTGAAAAACCTGCTGCTTCATTAACTCTTTTTAAAAGAAGTTGGTAATTACCGTCATTAAGATTCCATGGATGGATTCCAAAAGAACAGGCATGTCCATGCAAATCTTCCGGAGTTCTGTCTTCATGTGCCATCAGGTTTTCAATATTATAAACACCCACAGATGGCCTGGTACCATGTGTATGGATATCAATAAAGTCCCCTGGCAGTGGAAGGTGCATTTTTTATTCCCCGATTAATGCGAGCCCTTTGTCAATACGTCGCAGGGTCTCATCCTTTCCGATCCAGCTGATTATATCGAACATATGAGGTCCTCTTAAAGTTCCAACAATCAGCAATCTGAAAGCGTTCATTATGGTACCGGTATCGTATCCTTTCTCTGCTATCCAGTCTTTAACAGCAGTTTCTGTCTTTACAGAAGAAAAACTATCAAGTGTAACCAATACAGATCTTAATTCCATAATAAGTGCAGCGGAATTATCTTTCCACCTCTTTTTAATCACTTCCTGATCATAAGCATCCGGAGCCTTGAAGAAGAAATCAGTCTGGTCCCAGATATCTTTTACAAAGCTTACCCTCTCTTTTACCATTCCTACAAGTGCTTCAAGCCTGATTATATCATCATGATAGTTATGAGCTCTCAGAAACTCCCTGAATTCGATAGCAAGCTGATTATTTGTTCTGTTTTGAAGATATTGGTGATTGAACCATTTTGCCTTTTCAGGATCAAACCGGGAACCCGACTTTCCGACCCTGTCAATAGAAAAGGCTTCAATAAGATTATCCATAGAAAATATTTCCTGTTCGGTACCAGGGTTCCATCCCAATAATGCGAGCATGTTTACAAATGCTTCCGGGTAGTATCCCTCTTCGCGGTATCCTTTTGCTGTTTCGCCATATGGCCAGAAAAGAGGAAACACAGGGAATCCCATCTTATCACCGTCACGCTTACTAAGTTTCCCTTTCCCGTCAGGCTTAAGAAGTAATGGCAGATGGGCAAACAGAGGAGAATTCCAGCCAAAAGAACGGTAAAGCATTATGTGCAGAGGTAATGAAGGAAGCCACTCTTCCCCTCTGATTACGTGGCTTATCTCCATCAGATGATCGTCTACAATGTTAGCAAGATGATATGTAGGCATCCCGTCTGATTTGAATAAAACTTTATCATCAAGGGTGGATGTATTTACGACTATATGTCCGCGGATCATATCATCAAAATGGATATCCTCATTATCCGGCATCCTGTAACGGATCACGAATGGTTCACCTTTTGCAAGTTTACTCTTCCATTCTGATTCAGGTAAAGATATTGAGTTGCTCAGTTTCTCTCTCACTGCGGCATTATATATAAACGTCCTGCCGGCTTTTTCAGATTCAGTCCTTAAGGTCTCAAGCTGTTCGGATGTATCGAAAGCATAATAGGCATCTCCCTTATCTATGAGGATATCAGCATATTCCCTGAATATTTCTTTTTTGTCACTCTGACGGTATGGGCCAAATTTTCCACCCTCATTGATTCCTTCATCAACAATTATTCCACACCATTTAAGCGATTCCATTATATACTCTTCCGCTCCATCAACAAATCTTGTCTGATCAGTATCTTCAATTCTTAAAATAAATGTTCCGTTATTCTTTTTAGCAAAAAGATAATTATAAAGAGCTGTCCTTACACCACCGATATGCAAAGGACCTGTTGGACTTGGGGCAAATCGGACTCTTACTTGTTCCATATAATGGTTGAATCAGTTTAAAATACGCACAAAGATAGACAAAGTGAATAACATATAATACTATTACAAAAATCAGGTTTTGTACGATAGATTTGTAGTAATTTAGCGGCATATTAACAATAATCTTATTAAAATCGGTCTTGATGAAGAAGATGAAAGCTCTTGTAAAAGCCAGGCCAGGGAAAGGCTTATGGATGGAGGAGGTCCCTGTTCCGGAACCAGGCCTTAATGATGTAATTATAAAAGTAAAAAAGTCAGCAATCTGCGGTACCGATCTTCATATTTATGAATGGGATGAATGGTCACAAAAAACCATTAAAACACCAATGATAATCGGGCATGAGTATATGGGTTATATTGAAAAGATGGGTGCCGGAGTTACCAACCTTAAAATTGGGGAAAGAGTTACCGGAGAAGGACATCTGGCCTGCGGTCATTGCCGCAATTGCCGCCGGGGGAAAGAACATGTGTGTGAAAATACGGTAGGTATCGGAGTACATATTGACGGATCATTTGCGGAATATGTAAAGGTTCCTGCCACAAACGTGATCCCCCTCGATCACAGGATTCCTGACGAATGGGCTGCTATTATGGATCCATTCGGAAATGCGACTCATACCGCATTATCATTTCCCCTGATAGGTGAAGATGTTCTGATTACCGGATCAGGGCTTATTGGCAGCATGGCTGTTGCAATAGCAAAATATGCGGGTGCAAGATTTATTGTTGCCAGCGACCTCAGTGAGGCACGTCTTGAAATAGCCAAAAAGATGGGAGCTACCCTTACCGTAAACCCTTCAAAAGGGGAAACAATCTCTGATGCTGTAAAAAAGCTTGGGATGAGAGGGTTTGACATCGGATTTGAAATGTCAGGTTCTCCGAAAGCATTCATTGAGATGCTCCATAATATGTACAATGGCTCCAGTATTTCACTTCTTGGAATACTTCCATCTAATTTTGAGGTCCCATGGAGTGATATCATTTTCAAGGCAATAACATTAAAAGGCATCTATGGACGTGAGATGTGGGAGACATGGTACAAGATGGAGCAGATGATAATCGGAGGAATAGACTTAAATCCTGTTATAACACACCGGTTCCCTATAGATGAATTCCAGAAGGGATTCGATGAAATGGAAAAAGGCAATTGTGGAAAGGTTATCTTAAACTGGGATTGATTCAAATTCTCTTGTAAAGCTTTGTACCTTTGTGCCCTGGTGGCAAAAAGAAATAGCAACCAGGACACTAGAAAGCTAAAATTACCATGAAAAATCGTTACAAATAAGTAATATGTACACAAATTATAAGGACCACCTTAAATTGCTTCTTAAGGAAATAAAAGAAGCCGGACTTTACAAGAATGAGCGTGTTATCATTTCACCACAGGGGGCTGAGATTGAACTTAATACAGGGCAAAAAGTATTGAATTTCTGTGCCAATAACTACCTCGGCCTATCCAATAATCCATCACTGATTGAAGCTGCAAAGGCTGCACTCAACAATCATGGTTATGGTATGTCATCGGTAAGGTTCATCTGCGGAACGACTGATCTCCATAAAGAACTGGAAAGGAAAATTGCTGAGTTCTTCAATACCGAAGACACTATCCTCTATGCTGCCTGCTTTGATGCCAACGGGGGAGTCTTTGAGCCTCTGCTGACAGAAGATGATGCAATTATTTCCGATACTCTTAACCATGCTTCGATTATTGATGGCGTACGTCTCTGCAAGGCTCAGCGTTACAGATATAATAATGCCGATATGGCAGATCTTGAGAAACAACTGCAGTCTTCTCAGCCTCAACGTTTCAGGCTTATTGTTACCGATGGGGTATTTTCAATGGACGGGAATGTTGCTCCTCTGGATAAAATTGTTGCCCTTGCAAATAAGTACAATGCAATGGTGATGATCGACGAATCCCATTCTGCAGGTGTTGTCGGAAAAACAGGAAGAGGGGTCACAGAGCTATTTAATATTAGCGGAAAGGTTGAGATCATAACCGGGACTCTCGGCAAAGCTTTCGGAGGTGCAATCGGTGGTTTTACAACAGGGAAGAGAGAGATAATTGAGTTGCTCAGACAGAGGTCGCGTCCTTACCTCTTTTCAAATTCCATACCTCCTGCTGTAGCAGCAGCTGGCATAAGGATGATAGATATGATGACTGAAACCAATGTCCTCCAGGATAAACTTCACTGGAATGCAGAATATTTCATATCAGCAATGACAAAACTTGGCTTTGATATAAAGCCAACAAAATCTGCAATATGTGCAGTTATGCTATATGATGCCAACCTCTCACAGGAGTTTGCTGCCAGACTTTTAAAAGAAGGGATTTATGTTATCGGGTTTTATTTCCCGGTTGTTCCCAGGGATCAGGCAAGAATAAGAGTACAGCTTTCAGCAGCACATGAGAAGGAGCACCTTGATAAAGCTGTCAAGGCTTTTGAAATAGTTGGAAAGGAATTGGGTGTTCTGAAATAGAACATCTGCGAAAATCAGCGGGATCAACGGGAAAGTTTTAAATCTGGGCCCCGCTAACCTGCCTCTTGGCAGGCAGGTTATGCAGATTATCGCAGATCATAATTATAGCTGATTTATTTCATATTAAATGAATAAGATACTTTTTCCTATATACCGGGTTCTGGTTCCAAAACCAATAAGAACAGCTATCCTGAAGAAAACTCTCCGGAAAGCTATTCTGAAGCATTTTTCATCTCTTCCTGAAAATGAAGTTAATGATGAACAAAAAGAGGTTCTCAGATACCTCGGAAACAATCAGGTTGAGATATTTCCATATCCTTTCCGTGACAATTATTCACCTGACAAAATTGAGGTTTTTCTTGATCCTGAAATATCCTTGCGTTATGTTATACAGGAGGGTAAACGGTTGTATTTTAAAAAACGGTGGAGTGAGAAAAGGATTAAAAGAGCCTATTCTGATCTTTTAAGGGAGCAGGATATAAATAGTCCGCACAGATATCTCACAGACACTTTTGAGGCAGGGAAAGATGATGTTTTAGCTGATATAGGAGCCGCAGAAGGTAATTTTTCATTGTCGGTTATTGAAAAAATCAAAAAAGTGTACCTTTTTGAATACGATAAGGAATGGATCCAGGCACTCAAAGCTACTTTTAGACCATGGTCAGAGAAAGTAGAGATAATAAATAAGTATGTTTCTGATTTTGATGATGATGCTCATATCAGGTTCGATACTTTTTATGAAAATAAAAAGGATATTACTTTCCTTAAGATAGATGTTGATGGAGCAGAATCTATTGTACTTAAAAGCTGCGATGAAGTTTTTAAAGGGGGGAAGTCATTTAAAGTGGCTCTCTGCACCTATCATAAGAACAACGATGAAAAAGATTTTACTGTTTTGCTGAAGAACCATGGATTTTCTATTACCCCTTCAAATGGGTATATGATCCATTACTACGACAAGAAGCTGAAAGCACCATATCTGAGAAGAGGACTTCTCAGAGCAATCAGGTAGAAAAATAAATTTAAATAATAATAAACAGTTGTAACATAAAAAAGGGTGCTTCTAGAAGCACCCTCACTCTGTTTGATTTATAAACTCCCTTATCCAGGGACCCAAAACTAAATTCTATCTTATTTCATCCGCATTTGGAGGATCCACAGTCCTTGCATATCAGGCAACCTTCTTCATAGACAAGGTTATCTGAACCGCATTCACCACATTTCCCTTTTGCTTTTGTTCCGTTTGGAATATACTTTTTCATAGCTCTTTCCACACCGTTCTTCCAGTTATTTATCGACTCACTGTCAAGCTTAAGTGACTGAACGAGATTAACAACGTCCTGTATCGGCATCTCATGGCGTAATACTCCTGAGATAAGCTTTGCATAATTCCAGAACTCAGGGGTGAACATGTGCGAAAGACCTTCTATATTTTTCTTATACCCGTATTTATCGGTATACTGAAAGTCATAGCGGGTCTTTCCGTCATCGTCCTTTATTTTTATAATTTTCCCTTTTACTATGCTTTTTGGGATAGGGAAAACTTCATCATCGGCAATACCTGTGAATATCTCATAAGGCCTGCTTTCCTTAAGGCCGACAAAAGCTACCCATCTTTCCTCATTAATATTAAATCTTATTACGTCACAATCAAGTACTTTTGGACGTTTAGGTCTCTCGGGACGCACTTCGGTTTTGCCGGCAATTAATACCCCGTTTCTTGAACCGTCGCGATAAACTGTTGCTCCCTTGCAACCTGTTTTCCAGGCAGTAAGATATAGTTCGCTTACAAGCTCTTCTTTTGCATCTGCAGGAAGATTAATTGTAACGCTGATAGAATGGTCAACCCATTTTTGAATTGCTCCCTGCATCTTGACTTTGGCAATCCAGTCAACATCATTTGCCGTAGCTTTATAATATGGTGATTTTGCAATGATTGTTTCAATTTCCTCGTCTCTCATCCGGGTAACTTCATCGGAGTCATAGCCATTCAGCTTCAGCCAGTCTACAAATTTATGATGGAATACGTTGAATTCTTCCCATGAATCGCCAACCTCATCCTGGAATGCAACTTTTACATCCAAATCATTAGGATTTACTTTTCTTCTTCTTTTATAATATGTTGCGAAGATAGGTTCAATTCCGGAAGTTGTCTGGGTCATAAGGCTGGTAGTCCCTGTCGGAGCAATCGTTAGCAGGGCAATATTACGGCGACCAAACTTGACCATGTTATTATACATAACCGGATCGGCTTCTTTCATCCTCTGAATGAAGGGATTATTCTTCTCACGGTCAGCGTCATAAATTGCAAATGCACCCCTTTCCTTTGCCAGATAGGTTGATGATTTGTATGCTTCAAGTGCGAGTGTTTTATGAACTTCAACGGAGAAAGTGGTAGCTTCTTCGCTTCCATATCTCAACCCCAGTCCTGCAAGCATATCTCCTTCAGCTGTTATCCCTATCCCTGTTCTTCTGCCCTCTTCGGCTTTTTTCCTGATGTTTGTCCAAAGGTTTCGTTCAACGAGCTTCAATTCTTCAATTTCGGGATCTGCATTAATTTTTGCAAGAATTACATCAATTTTTTCGAGTTCAAGATCAATAATGTCATCCATCATACGTTGTGCCAGACCGACATGCTCTTTATACAATTCAAAGTCAAATTCAGCCTTGTCGGTAAATGGATTATTTACATAGTTATATAGGTTTATTGCCAACAGGCGGCAGCTGTCATACGGACATAAAGGAATTTCTCCGCAAGGATTTGTTGATACTGTGGCATACCCAAGATCAGAATAACAATCCGGAACGCTTTCTCTGATTATAGTATCCCAGAACAATACACCGGGTTCAGCCGACTTCCATGCATTATGAATGATTTTGGTCCAGAGTTGCTGGGCATCGATATCTTTGGCAAACTTGGGATTATCAGATTTAACCGGGTACTGCTGTCTGAAAAGTGTTTTATCCTCAACTGCTTTCATGAAATCGTCGGTCAGCTTAACGGAGACATTTGCTCCTGTAACCTTACCATTTTCAAGTTTTGCATCAATAAATTTCCCTGAATCGGGGTGTTTGATTGAGATCGAAAGCATAAGTGCACCTCTTCTTCCATCCTGTGCTACTTCACGCGTCGAATTTGAGTATCTCTCCATGAAAGGAACAACTCCGGTTGAGGTAAGAGCGCTGTTAAGAACAGGAGTGCCTTTTGGTCTTATATGAGAAAGATCGTGACCAACACCTCCGCGTCTTTTCATGAGCTGTACCTGTTCCTGGTCGATCTTCATGATCCCTCCATACGAGTCCGATGAGCCATCATTACCTATTACAAAACAGTTGGATAATGAAGCAATCTGGTAATCATTCCCGATTCCGGTCATTGGTCCGCCCTGGGGAACAATATACTTGAAATCTTTAAGAACGCTGTAAATAAGATCTTCAGAAAGAGGATTCTTATATTTCATTTCCACCCTGTGTATTTCACGTGCCAACCTTCGATGCATATCGTCGGGTGACTTTTCAAACAGGTTTCCGAATGAGTCCTTCAAAGCATATTTATTTGCCCAAACTCTGGCAGCCAGTTCATCTCCTTTGAAATACTGAATACTCGCTTCCACAGCTTCTTCATGAGAATACGTAGCTTTCTCTTTTCCTTGCTCTTTTGATTTGTTCATTCCTTTTACTTCACCTGTTTTCTGATCGGGTGTTGCTTGTTCTTTCATTGCCTTTTCAGTTGCAATACCTGATTCCCGGACAAATAATTCTTCCATATTTTTTTGTTATTCTCTGATTTTAATGAGATTAAACTACCACTGATATTTTAAGCGGGCAATTGCTAAATTAAGCAAGCACTCTTCTCAATGCAAGAGTAAATTTTTAACTTTATTAACATTTGATGCTATAGTTATTAACCGTTCAATTACTTGCTGATATTCAGCTATTTATGTAATTATTGCTGTGTTAAAATAATAACAACAAATGATGGACATGTTTATTGTCTCCTTTTCCCGGGGCAGGGTCATCAGTTCAATTCATATAGCAAAATATGTCACCTAAATTTAAAAAAAAGAGGCTGTTAAAATTTAACAGCCTCCTATATCCAATAGATAATTTTGCTAGTTAAAAATGTATCTCAGGCCAATCTGACCTCTGAAGCGTGAAGTATAATCTGAAAAATAATATGCATTACCATTTGTCTGGCCTCCGCCATCATATGTAAATGTTGGAGTTGACGTAGAAACCTGTCCCTTATAATTGATAAGGTTAAATTGCTGGTTCGTAGCATAAATTACATGACCCCACTTCTTGTTCAGCATATTGCCAACATTAAGGATATCAAAAGAGAGTTGTAATTTGTTTGTTGCGCCACCGACCTTTATCTTAAACTCCTGGAGAAGGCGGAAATCAAACTGATGCTGGAATGGAAGACGTGCGGCATTGCGTTCTGCGTATTCTCCTCTGTGTTTGCTCAGATATTTATCATTGGAAATAAAAGCATCAAGAGCAGCCCATTGTTCATCCGGAGTAACTGCAGGTGTTGTACCGGCTGCCGGAATAGTTATCAGATTAATCTCTGACTGATCAGCAGGAATATAGATCATATCATTTGTGGTGCCATCATTATTCATATCACCATTATATATGTATGAATTAGGTTGTCCTGATTGTCCGTTGTAATACAGAGAGACCTGAGTAGCCAGCATGCCTTTCAGATATTCTTTCTTATATGAAACAAGACCTGTGATCCTGGAGCCCAGATCGAAGTTTGATCTTGTGAGACGGAGATCATTCAATCCATATACATTATTCACATAACGCCAGTTTGAGTATGCAACACTTGATGTTCCTGAGTTAAGATCCATCGACTTGCCATAGGTATATGATGCCTGGGCATTGAATCCGTTATCAAATTGTTTCTGTAACATGAAAACGAAGTTGTAGGAATACCCTAAATTGGTGTTTTCAAATTTGACAATCTCTTCAAAGTTAGGATCAACCCTTCCTGTTATATATCGTGGTCTGGTATCGACACCAACAAATGTGAAGGCATCGTCAACCTGCCTGTTCATGTTGATAAAATTGACATTATTGTAAGTTTTACTGAAGATTCCTTCGACTGTTGCAACAATCCCGCCAGGGAGTTTCTGATCAATTGCGAGATTGGTCCTGAATACCTGTGGAAATTTCAAATTCTGGTCAACAACGTTGATAGCACCGCGTCCTGCAGTTTTTCCGAGATCTTCTGCAAGTTTCTGAGAATTGGGATCTGCAACAAATGTCAATCCGGCAGGATTGGTAATCGGGTTTCCGCTAGAGGATGAATTCCCAACGCTGTAGGCACCGTTAACCTGCCCATTGTTGGTAAACTGGTTAGATATCCAGACGAAAGGTACTCTTCCTGTAAAAAGACCCGTACCACCTCTTACCTGTGTTGTTTTATTACCGAATACATCCCAGTTGAATCCTAAGCGTGGTGACCACATGAGCTTGGTTTGAGGAAGAGAACCTGTTGCAACTCCTTCGGCAGCATAAGCTGTGTTAAATGCGTCATTAGCTTCTGGCGACTGAGAGAATACCGGAACATCTATACGAAGGCCGGCAGTTACCTGCATTCTGTTTGTAAGCTGATATTCATCCTGTGCATAGAATCCCAATTGCATGGCATTGAACTCAGCTGCTCCATTACTTTGTGAGGGATTGTCAGTACCATCAAATGAATAACCAACTGCATAATAAGTCGGTGCAACTTCGCCTGGAAGTCCGACAGTTTCCCAGTTGGCAAGAGTTTTATAAGCATAACTCCCATAAATATTCTGGACAAAAAGATTATAAAATGAATAGAATTCATTATGTGTCCCAATCGTAATTGAATGTTTCCCCTTGAAAATACTGAATTCATCATCAACTGAAAAGATCTTCTGCTTAAGCAAATTGGCTACTGATGAGTACTCACTTCCCATAGTTGCGGTTTTGCCGCTACCCAGATTAATTAAAACAGTTGGGAAATTATCGCCTAATGGTTCACGGTCATCAAGAACGTTTGTATATCCAAGCATAAGCCGGTTGGATTTGTTATTACCCAATATACTGTTTAGCTCCAGTCCGGTTGAATTGGTAGTACTTGGAAAGAAAATACCATTATTATAAAAACGCATTGAATTCGGAGAGCGGCTGTTACTGATGTTTTCGCCGTAAGTATAGCTATGTCTGAGGATTAGTTTATGCTTGTTGCTGATATTCCAGTTAACTTTTGCCAGAATTTTATTACTGTTTGTTTCGTTATTGATATCAAGATAACTTCCCGGATCGTAACCAGGAGCAACCCTGTTCACAACTGCAAGAATCCTGTCTACTTCCTCCTGAGTAATATTAGATGTAGCAGTTCCAGGGACATTTGCCAGTGGATAAGATTGTCTTGCAATTTCACCGCTTAAGAAGAAAAACAGTTTGTTTTTTACAATCGGACCACCAAGTGTAAAGCCACCCTGATAATCCTGTTGGGTTGCTACCGGAACACTTGTATTGGTTTTTGGCTCATTTTTTCCTACAAAACTTTGATTATTTCCGAAAAAATATGCTGTCCCTTTAAAATTGTTTGTCCCGCTCTTTGTAATAGCATTGATACCTCCACCAGTGAAGCCACCCTGCCTTACATCATAAGGAGCAATATTGATCTGGAACTCTTCAATTGCATCCAGACTAATTGGTTCAATACCTGCCTGACCACCATTGGTACCTGAAGAAGTCAGACCAAACACATCATTGTTCACCAGACCATCTATGGCAAATTGATTATACCTGTTATTGGCTCCGGCAAAAGAAGTTCCTGATCCGGAAGTATTTGCAAGCGGACTAATTTTTGTAAAGTCTTTCAGCCCTCTTGATATGGTAGGAACAGAATTAACCGTTTCATTGGAAAGGTTAATTGATGCACCTGTTCTTTCCGAGTTAATGATGCTACCCTTGCCTGCAGAAACCACAACTTCACTCAGACTTGTAACAGAAGGAGAAAGAGTGAGAGCCATATCGGTTACGTTACCAAGGCTTAAATTTATATCATTATAAACCTGCTGATTATATCCAACAAAAGTGATGGTCACCTGATATGGTCCGCCAACCCTCATATTGGAAATAGTAAAACGACCTTCCTCGTTTGCCAGGACACCATACTGCGAACCCGTTGGAAGATGGATAGCAACTATAGAAGCACCCGCAAGAGCTTCATTTTTTTCGTCAACAACCCGTCCTTTAAGACCGGAAGTCGTAACCTGGCTAAAGGCATTGGTCACAAGTGCCCCAACCAGCAAAATTGTAAGACTTAGATTTACTAAAAGTTTCTTCATATACATGAAATTAGGATTAAGGATTAATAATTTTTCGACAAGATTATCGTAATTATTTGATTATTTGGTTACACCGGAAATACAAAATTGTTAAATCCGGTGGATCAATTTACGGCTCTTATATGATCCCTGCCTAATTAGAAATGATTAGTTTTTAACAAATTATGAGCTTAATTTGTTAATATCTTTTTGAAAGATTTCTTGCAGTATTTTATCGGTTGCTCCTGTATTTTTATTAACATATAAAGCGGCTGCTTTTGCTGATTTTAAGTAAAATTGCTCATCGGCTAACAATTTGTCAAGAATATCCGAAAATTTACCAAATGAATCGAAAGTCATTGCCCCGTTTTCATTAATTAAATCTACTGCCTCTCTGAATTTTTCATGTCTGGGACCAAAAACTACAGGTATTCCCCAGCATGCAGGTTCAAGAATGTTGTGGATCCCTTTGCCAAAACCACCTCCTATAGCAGCAATATAAGCATATTTGTATGCCGACGATAACATACCAATATTGTCAATAATCAAAACTCTGCAGTCAGGAGATGTCTCATTGAATTCAGAAAACCTGACATGACTGACTTTCAGAAGCTTTTCAAGCCTCTCGATATTTGGCTTATCAATTTCATGAGGTGCGAAAACCCATTTCATTCTCATTGGGAAATTGTTGATATACTCCACAATTATCTCCTCATCCCGGGTCCAGCTGCTCCCGGCTAAAAATATTTTTTCAGTTCCCCTGAACTTTTCGAGCTGGGGAATATCCCTGGCAGTGCCCGCTATCTGAATAACCCTGTCAAACCGGGTATCACCTGCAAGCAAAATATTCCAAATGCCGATATCCGAAAGAAGAGTGAGCGACCGCTGATCCTGAACAAAAATCCTTTCAAACTTCTTCAACATACCTCTGAAAAACGATCCGTACCATCTGAAGAAATGCTGATCAGGCCTGAATATAGCTGAAATCAGATAAAGCGGAATTTTCTTTTTGTAAAGTGCTGATATATAGTTATTCCAGAATTCATATTTTACAAATATTACAAATTCCGGATTTATCATGCTTATAAACCGTTCAGCATTTCCCGGAGTATCAGCAGGCAAATAAATTATACAATCAGCATTCGGATAATTCTTTCTTATTTCATATCCTGAAGGAGAAAAAAAGGTAAGGACAATTTTCAAATCTGGCCTTTTCTGTTTAATCGCCTCTATTACCGGTCTTCCCTGCTCGAACTCCCCAAGGGAGGCACAGTGAATCCAAACGGATCGTTCACCCTTTTTAATCTTTTCCTCAAGTTTCTCTTTCCATCCTTTCCTTCCCCTGACCCATAATGAAGCTTTCGAATTAAACGGTGATATAAGATAAGCCAGAGCTGTGAAAATGAATATTCCAAGGTTGTATAATACTTTCATAATAACCGGTTTCGAATGTCCAAAGTTAACAAAAAAGGTGCAAAGGCCTAATGGGAAAGAAGTAAGGGACTAAGGGACTTAGAGACAGAGACTCAGGGACGAAGAGACTCAGGAACAAAGAGATATTACCAACTCCTATTTTCAGGATGAAGTGATATTGACCAGTTTCCCTAATATTTTGTCATAGGTTTCGTTTAGATCATTATATTCTATATGAGTAATATATCCACAATTTAAGGAAAAATCAAGCCAGGTTTGGGTTTCTGCAGCCTCACTTTCCGAATCAGAAAGCTTTGAAACAAAAGATTTTGGATATCTCCTTTTTCGGAATGCTTCTGCAAGGTTAGAGCAAACCGACCTTGAAGACCTTCTTATTAGATCAGTCAAAGAATAGGTCTCAAATGAAAGGATATACACATCCGATTCTCTGTGAGATCTGATTTTCATTTTTCAGCGAGTTAAATAAGACAAATTATTATTCCAATCTAAAATTACAAAATTTCACCTTAATTATCAAAGTTGTCCCTCCTTCCTTTCATCCCTCTGTCCATTTCAGGACAAGACAGTAATGATTTTGTCTCTCAGTCTCTTAGTCTCTTAGTCGCTCAGTCGCTCAGTTGCTTAGCCACTTAGTCGCTTAATATCTTAGTATCATAACCTTAACTCATTATGCCATTATTCAAATAAGTCCTATTTTTGCATGAGTATATTATAAAAAATATGGTAAGACTTATTGCCCTTATTATCTCAATTATATTGCAGATCATTGCTGCATCAATCGCATTGAGATTCATGAAGCTTACCAAATACAGGCTCTCATGGATATTACTTTCCCTCTCTTTTGTATTCATGACAGTGCGTTCTATCATCCAGCTTTTTGAATATTTCAGAGGAACACCTTCTTATACGTGGAAGATGATCGATGAATGGACAGGAGTTCTTGTTTCAGTTATGATTATTGTTGGTGTTGTCCTCATCCGTGAATTATTCTACTCTCTTAAACGGGCTGATACGGACCGTTTACGCTCCGAAAAAAGAGTAATAAATGCAATAATTAATACAGAGGAAAATGAAAGGAAAAGGTTTGCCAAAGATCTGCACGACGGACTTGGACCAATCCTGTCAACAGTAAAAATGTCGCTTTCAGCCCTCAATGACAGGATCAAAGATCCTTCAGGTACAGTTATTCTTAATAATACCAACCATCTTATAAATGAAGCAATAAACACCATCAAGGATATATCAAATAATCTGAGTCCCCATGTTCTCTCTAATTTTGGACTTGCGAGTGCAATCAGCGCCTTTACAACCAAAATAAATCAGACTAAAACAGTTGAAATTGATTTTAAATCAAATATGGAACACCAACGACTTGAAAATGATAAGGAGGTGGTGGTTTACAGAGCTGTATGTGAGCTGATTAACAATTCAATACTCCACTCCGGAGCTACAAGAATCGAGATAGAATTAAACAAACACGAAAAATTTGTTACCTTGCAGTTTTATGATAACGGACGCGGTTTTGATACCTCCACTTTAACCAGAGAAGACACCAAAGGAATGGGATTATCAAACATTGAGACTCGGGTTAGGACCATTGAAGGAGTTTTTATACTTGAAAGCACCCCCGGCAAAGGGACCAGCGCTCTTATCAAAATGATTGAGTAATTCTATATAATTCTGACTAGTTTACGATGGAAAAGATTCGGATAATTATAGCAGACGATCACCAGCTTTTTAGAAACGGATTAAAAATTCTTCTCAATGCTTTTCCGGAATTTGAGGTCACAGGTGAAGCATCGAACGGGGAAGAGTTTTTGAAAATACTGACCAATACTCAGGCAGATGTGGTTCTCATGGATATAAACATGCCTGAAATGGATGGAATTGAAGCAACAAGAAAGGGACTTAAACTTTGTCCGGGAATTGATATTATTGCCCTTTCAATGTATGGAGAGGAAGAGTATTATTATAAAATGGTTGATGCCGGAGCAAAAGGGTTTTTGGTGAAAGATTCTGATATTTCAGAAGTTAAGGAGGCAATTCTTACAGTGAGAAAGGGAGGGAGCTATTTCTCCCAGGAGCTGCTTTACCATGTTATTCAGAAGATCAAACACCGTGAACATGAAAGTAAATCGGCCAACCTCTCAAAAAGAGAAAAGGAAATTCTGTTTAAAATCTGTGAAGGGTTATCTAACCAGGAAATAGCTGAAACACTCTTTATCAGTAAAAGAACTGTTGATAAACACCGGGCAAATCTTCTGGGGAAAACTAACTCTAAAAATACTGCCAGTCTGATACTTTTTGCAATAAGAAATAAATTGATAGAAATATAAGTGGGAAGTATGGAGTGAGCTAGAGTTTGGAGTGCCTGGAGTTAAAAATTGAAACCTGGTTTTCTGATAATAACTTTAGGCACTCTAGGCACTTTAGTCACTCTAGGCACTTTTTTATAACTTTACTATCATATATCTTCAAAATATGGCCGAATCACATAATCTTGGTCAGAAAGGAGAAGATCTGGCAGCCGATCATCTTAAAAAAGCAGGCTTTAAGATACTCTTTAGAAACTGGAAATGGGGAAAGCACGAAGTTGATATTATTGCTGAAAGTAAGGATTGTATCGTTTTCGCTGAGGTAAAAACCCGCACGGATGATTTTCAGATGCATCCTTTAACTGCTGTAACCAGGGAAAAACAGAGATCAATCATATATGCTGCAGATGGTTTCCTGCAAAAGAATAATATAAATAAGGAGGGCAGGTTTGATGTTATTACCGTTATAAAAAATGGTGATTCATTCCGGATTGATCATATTGAGGGGGCTTTTTATCCAACTTTAAGGTAAGTAGTTTAAAGTTCCAAAGGTTGAGTTAAATTTGGCAATTCCCCTCCGGGAAAGCTTGTCAGGCTTAAACGGGAGACAAGGAGTGGATAT
>JGI20214J51088_10000580_pt1 | contig 25335 bp, 18 predicted proteins | sample WetSurMetagenome_FD_51088 | JGI IMG/M metagenome (IMG submission 51088) | reverse complement strand
CGGCGGGATATGGATCACGCGGAACGCGGGCGCGTCGTGGACCGCGGCGAGGACATCAACCGACCAGTGCGCTCCGCAGTCGTTTTTCGCGTTGTGCTTCCCCACCCGTCTCACCGGATACGCCGTGGGCCAAAACGGCGCGGTACTCAAGACGTCCGACAGCGGCGCCACGTGGACCTGCGGCGTAAACCCCGGCCCCCATCTCATGGGCGTCTATTTCCTCGACGCCAACACCGGCTGGGCAGTGGGCCTTGCGGGCCGCATCATGCACACCGAAAACGGCGGCTATTCCTGGGCCGAACAGACTTCGGCCATGACCGCTCCGCTCCAATGCGTTTTTTTCGTCGATAAAGCCACGGGCTTCGCGGGCGGCGGCTCGGCAAACTCCGTGCTCCTCACCACCACCGACACCGGCGACACGTGGAAGCTCGCCTCCACCACGATAAACGGCCCCATCGTATCGCTGTGGTTCTTGGACGCCAAAAACGGATTCGCCGCGGCACTGGGCGGCGTTTACAAGACAACCGACGGCGGCGCCGCATGGACGCTCATGAACGGAAGCCTGGCCGGCCCGTCGGCCATGTGTTTTCCGGAACCGTCAACGGGATACGAGTCGAGCAAGGCGGGCGTTATCGCAAAGTACCTCAACTCCAAAGTGACGGCCCCCCTGCTTCGCGGAACCGCGGGCGCGGCCTTACGGGTATTTGCGGACGGAAAAGGCATAAGGGTTATTGACGAGGCGGCACAAGGAAAAGAATTCACCGCGGACGTATTCGATGTAAGGGGAAGGATGATGGCCCCGGCTTCGAAGTCATCCGGAAGCGAAGCGCTAATCCCTCTCGCGTGGAAAACCAAAGGGCCGGTGATGATAAGAGTGGTTGAAAAGGACGGGACGGAGAGAACAGTGATGGTGGGAGGAATGGGAAAGTGAAAAAGCGGAGGAGTTTTTTTGTTTTTTATTTACCCGCGTATACTGTGATGAAGAGGGATGAGTAATGATAGCGTTATGCCTATAGTTGTGGTCAATAAATTAGAACAAACAAGACTAATAGCCGCCGCAGAAGATTAGAGTCCGGAACTGGTACAATCTATTTTATTATGATAAGAGTGCAGCGCCCCAAGAATAACCGCCCCGTCCTAAGGCGGCACGGCACATAAACAAAAAGACAAAATGAAGAAGTATAAAGTAAAAAAGCCAATCATAAATTTCCTCAGAGAGGATGAGGCAGTATACGGTGCACGTATAGAGGATGAACTGCCCAGGCTTAAGCCTACATTTAAACTTATCGATCTGTTTTGCGGCGCGGGCGGTATGACTCTTGGTTTTACTGAGGCATTCGGCCATCATTTCAAACCGATTTGGGCAAATGATTTTAATAGATATGCCGTCGAAACATACAACGCGAATTTTGGAAATCATTGTACTCTGGGGGATATCGTTGAAATCCTCTCCAGCCCTAAAACGAAAATCCCGGAAGCTGACGTTGTAATCGGTGGCCCACCATGTCAAGGATTTAGCCTTTTAAACCGAAATAGAAATGATGATCCGCGAAGAGAGCTTTGGCGGCCATACCTTGACGTTGTTCAAAAATGCGAAGCCAAAGTATTTGTTATCGAAAACGTTCCTCAACTCTTGGATACATTCGAACATGGTGAAATTACCGGTATGGCTGAAGAACTTGGATTCCGAGTCGTTTCAGGAAAACTTTGCGCGGCGGATTACGGCGTCCCGCAAACTAGAATTAGGGCTATAGTAATCGGTTCAAAAGTCGGCGATCCGTCAGCTCTTTTCCCGCCACGGAAAACACATTTCAACCCCAATGGCAACGGCCGATATCAAAACACCTTGGATTTTTCCGGCAACGCCGATTTTCTTTCAACGCCACAAAAATGGCGCACGGTACGCGACGCCATTTCGGATTTGCCTACACCTGTAGGAACCGATGTTCGAAAAGAGGCCCCCCCCTTGGATTTGCAATTCGGCCGCACACCAACACCGATGAGTGTAAAACGATATAAAGCCATACCAAAAGAGGGAATGAACCGTTTTGATCTTCAAAAACGGGCTCCGGAAATAACTCCGAAATGTTGGATAAGGAAAAAGTCCGGCGGCACGGATTTATTCGGACGTTTATGGTGGAATAGGCCCGCAGTCACAATACGTACGGAATTTTACAAACCCGAGAAAGGTAGATATCTACACCCGGAACAGCACCGTCCTATTACCCACCGCGAGGCTGCCCGTTTTCAGAGTTTTCCCGATTCTTTCGTTTTTAAAGGGTCAAAAATAGAAATCGCGAAACAGATCGGGAATGCTGTCCCTCCTCTCCTTGCTGCTAGAATTGCAGACATCGTTTATGTTCTTCTTACCAAGGGTTAACATGTGGACGTTTTTAATAAATCAAAACGAAGCTGGATCATGTCCCATGTCAAAGGGAAAGACACAAAGCCGGAAATCTTAGTTCGTTCCATTGTTCACAAACTCGGTTTCCGCTTTCGTAAGTACAAATCCGATTTGCCCGGCAAACCCGATATCGTTCTCGTAAAACATCGCAAAGTAATTTTCGTTCACGGTTGTTTTTGGCATGGTCATAAGAAATGTTCCAGATCGACAAGGCCCAAAAGCAACAAATCATTCTGGGTAGAGAAGCTGGACAAGAATATTTTGAGAGATAAGCGCAACAAGCGCAAGCTTGAATCACAAGGCTGGGAAGTGTTGATTGTCTGGACATGCGAGATAAAGAGCATCCGGAAACTTCAAAACAAGATTGCCAAATATCTTATTGAACCGAAGGGAAAGTGAATGGCGAAAAATCCTATCGATCCTGAATCAATGCGGAAACAACTCAAGGACCTAATTGACAATTTCGAAGAAGAATTAAAGCGTAAAGACCTTCGTAAGAAAGTTCTTTCTCTTGTTTTTGTTTTCCAAAGTCTTCGGGCGCTCGGAAAATCTCTAATTTCAAAAGCGGATGCTTCAAGTGCCCGTGAACGTATTCTTTACTACTTCCGTAAATATCCCCGAATAATTATCAATGGCGACGAATTGTTGGTAGTTTCCGCGATTCAGGAATATGCAAGACGTGTGCGAGAGCTTAGAGTCCAATTCGGTTGGTCGATTATTACCGGCATTACGGCAAAAGAAATGGGCGCTGAAAACGAATTTCCTCTTGAAAATGTTGATGTTTCAAAGATGAAACCCGACGATTACCTCCTGCTATCAGAAAACGAAGACAGGGATGCGGCCCATAGGTGGAATATTGCCAATGATATCCGAAAACGGAAGGATGCAGTAAGAACAAAAATTCTCGAATATTTCAAACAAAATGTCGGCAAACCGGTGACCGGTGAGGAACTCCGCTATGTTGCAAACGACAAAACGGAATGGGCCCGCCGTGTACGTGAATTGCGGACGGAATATGGTTGGCCTATTGAAACGAAAAATACCGGCAGGCCTGATCTTCCTGTAGGAAGTTATATCCTTGAATCTTTAAGGCAAAGCCCTGAACATGACAGACAAATTCCCGACCCTGTTCGCGGAGCAGTTTTAAGAAGGGACAAATACACTTGTGTTCAATGCGGTTGGAATCACAAGGACTGGAACAGATCAGACCCGCGACATCTTGAATTGCATCACAAGAAGGAGCACGCAAAGGGCGGTGAAAACAATGAAGGTAATCTCATCACGCTGTGCACTGTTTGTCATGACGATATTCACAGAAGAACATAGGGCTGTTGCTCAACCCGCAAGGTCTCACATGGACTTCACCAATCTGATAAGCTTAGGTTTCAACGAACGGTTTGCAAATCATCTTGCGGATTTAATCACCGGCGATTTCATCGTCGCAAGGGTAATCGAGGTCAACAAGAACCGGTACGTAGTCTCCAATGGTACAAACGAGATGATTGCGGAATTGTCCGGCAAATTCATGTTCGACGCGCAAAGCGCCGTCGATTTGCCGACGGTCGGCGATTGGGTCGTCATTCAAGCCCTGGACGATTTCACCTTTGCCGTTATCCACTCCGTCATTCCGCGCCGGACATTGTTAAAGCGCAAAGAGTCGGGCAAACGAATCGACTTTCAGCTCATCGCGGCGAACATCGATTTCGGCCTGGTGATGCAGCCCGCGGATCAGCTCAATTTCAATTTGCTCGACAGGTATTTCGTCATGCTCAACGAGTGCAAAATCGAGCCTATGGTCGTTATCAGCAAAATCGACTTGTTGTCCGCGCAAGAGGTTATCGCGTTAAAGGCCGGTTTGTCGAAATTGAAAAATCAATGGCTGCTTATCAGCAACACCTCCGGCAACGGCACCGATGAATTGTCACGTAAACTGATCCCTTATAAATCATATTGCCTGCTCGGCAAATCCGGCGTTGGGAAATCCTCGTTGCTTAACGCGCTGCTTCACAAGAATTTCCTCAAGGTAAACGAAATCCGCGAAAAGGATGGAAGAGGCAGGCACACTACCGTCAGGCGGCAATTGATCCGCCTTGATTCCGGGAGCATTTTCATTGATACGCCCGGGATGAGAGAGTTGGGGAATTTTGAAATCAGTGACGGATTGGATCGGACATTCGACGATGTTTTATCCCGCGCGGGGCGGTGCCGTTTCGGGGATTGCACTCATATCCACGAAGAAGGGTGCGCCGTTTTGCAAGCGGTAAAAGACGGCCAAATCGACGAAGAAAGGTACAGGAATTACGTAAAGCTTAAAAAGGAATCGGATTTTTATGAAATGTCATATTCGGAAAGGCGGAAAAAGGATAAGGCATTCGGGAAAATGAAAAAAAAGTATGATAAATTTTCACGACGGGATTAACTCCGCAATGGCATTTTCGACTTTTTGGGCGGGCTCAATACGCGCGGCGGAAAATGCTTGCATCAACGAGAGGGGGACGCTTCCGCGTCCACGCGCCTATCCTCACGACCGCTCCCTTGGGCCGGGCACCGCGGTTGTATCGAGGCGCTCCGGCGACATGGCCCACGGGGGCATTCCGGGCGGGTATATGGAACGTCGCATTTTTCCTTTTCTCTCGCATCATCCATAAGACGCATGGCTGAGATCCCCTATCCCCAACAATCATAAAACCCAATCCTCATCAAAGTCTCACGTAAAATCAGGTATACTTATCCGCACTTTTTACCCAAGGAGCGATTGCAAATGAAAGCCGTCAAAACTTTCCTTATCGGCCTCATCGTGACTTTGTTGAGCCTGGTCCAATTCGCCTTGTCTTTTTCCCCGGTCCGCCTTATCGGCGTGGCGGTCGGCGTATTTTTTATAATCTACGGATGGAAAATCGGCTGGACGCACTATCGCAATTTCACCGTGATAATCGGGCATATCGCCGTTGTCGCGGGCTGCCTGGTCGTTGCCTATGCCGTATATCAGCTTCCTTCGCTTAAAACCGCCCCCACGATTTTACAGGTGATGGACATGCCGCTGTTCTGGGGGCTTTTTACGCTCTGGGGCGGGAACTGCATGATAACGCACGGCTATTGCGACTGCGCTATGAACATGCACCGGCGCAACAACGAAAAGTAAAGGATAAAAACGCAACACGAAGGCAATCGTTTATGAGAAATACGGCACGCCGGACGTTCTGCGCCTCCGGGAAATCGAAAAGCCTTCTCCAAAAAACAATGAAGTTCTGATAAAAGCGCGCGCCGCGTCGGTCAATGCAGCGGACTGGCACCTTCTCACCGCCGACGTCATGCGATATCTTGCAGCGGGACACTCGCGCGGGAAAACGGTGATCGTAATGGATTGATCCGTACCGCCGCGCCAGGATGTCCTAGTGCCAAGTCCCCGGTTGCGGCGGTACGCAAAAGTCCCGTTCTTGTACGTGGCGCAAGGCGAAATGCCGCCCCTACTCGCGATTACTCTCCAAGCAAGCATAAACTATTTTGCTGTTTTATTTTCACGCTGATTTTGCGTCACCATCGCAACCACACTCCGGGCCATCGGGACGAACCGATTCATGATTACAAAAGACGATATCGAAAAAAACCTGTCCAACTGCCTCGACGACACCTCCTTCCTCAAACTTCCGAACCGTAAAAAAGGCAAGGTGCGCGACACCTACGATTTGGGCGACAGGTTCCTGCTCGTCACCACCGACCGCCAGAGCGCGTTCGACCGCATCCTCGCCTCCATTCCGTTCAAGGGACAGGTGCTCAACCAGGTGAGCGCGTTCTGGTTCGAGAAAACTAGGGACATCGTGGCCAACGCGATGCTCGACGTGCCCGACCCGAACGTCACGGTCGCAAAAAAATGCATCGTCTTCCCCGTGGAATTCGTGGTGCGCGGCTACCTCACCGGCTCCACCGACACGTCGGCATGGACGCTGTATTCGAAGGGCAAGCGCGACATCTGCGGCAACGTCCTGCCCGACGGGATGAAGAAGAACCAGAAGTTCGACCAGCCGATACTCACGCCCACCACGAAATCCGACCAACACGACGAGTCCATTTCGGCCGCGCAGATAATCGCGCGTGGCATTATCGACAAAAGGACGTGGAGCAGGCTCGAGGAGATCGTTTTCGGCCTGTTCAAACGGGGAACGGAAATTGCCGCGCAGAACGGCCTCATTCTCGTTGACACCAAATACGAGCTCGGCACCGACGCAAACGGCAACGTGCTGCTCATCGACGAAATCCACACCCCGGATTCTTCGCGGTACTGGCTCAAGGACGGTTACCGGCAGCGCATCGACGAAGGCAAGGAGCCGGAAAACATCGACAAGGAGTTCTTGCGGCTGTGGTTCAAGGAGCACTGTGATCCGTACAAAGATGCCGTGCTGCCCGCAGCGCCGAAGGAACTCGTTGTGGAGCTTTCGCGCCGCTACATTCAGCTCTACGAAATGATAACCGGTGCGGAATTCCGCGCGGATGCTTCCCAGCGAATCAGCCGGAGAATAACCGACAACCTAAAGCAATATCTTTCTAAGCAACAACGAATTACGCCAATTACTTAAAGGAATGGACAATGGCCCCCAAAGCCCCTGATCTCATGTCGACCATCGTGTCTTTGTGTAAAAGACGAGGTTTTATTTTTCAATCGAGCGAAATCTACGGCGGGCTCACGAGCTGCTGGGACTATGGCCCGCTCGGGGTCGAACTCAAACGCAACGTAAAGGAAGCATGGTGGAAGGCAATGGTCACCAACCGCCGCGACATCGTGGGACAGGACGCAGCCATCCTCATGCACCCGAAGGTATGGGAGGCGTCGGGCCACCTCGCCGGATTCACCGACCCGCTCGTGGACTGCAAATCGTGCAAGGAGCGGTTCCGCGCCGACCACCTCACCGACCTCACGAAATGCCCCAAGTGCGGCGGCCAGCTCACAGAGGTGCGCAAGTTCAACCTCATGTTCAAGACGTTCATGGGCCCGGTGGAGGATTCGTCGGCCGTGGTGTACATGCGGCCCGAGACCGCCCAAGGCATTTTCGTGAATTTCCAGAACGTCCAGCAGGCGTCCCGCCTCAAGCCGCCGTTCGGCATCGCGCAGATAGGCAAGAGCTTCCGCAACGAGATAACGCCGGGAAACTTTACCTACCGGACGCGTGAGTTCGAACAGATGGAGATGGAGTTCTTCTGCATGCCCGGAACCGACTCCCACTGGTACGACTACTGGCGCAACGAGCGTCTCTCGTGGTACCTCAAGCTCGGCATTAAAAAGGAAAACCTGCGGATGCGCGACCATGCGCAGGACGAGCTGGCGCATTACGCCAAGGCCTGCGCCGACGTGGAGTATAATTTTCCGTTCGGCTGGAGCGAACTCGAGGGTATCGCCAACCGCACCGATTTCGACCTCAAGCGTCACACCGAGTCAAGCGGCAGGGACCTCTCCTATTTCGACGAGGAGACCAAGCAGCACGTTTTCCCCTATGTGATTGAACCCGCGGCGGGCGCCGACCGGGCCACGCTCGCCTTCCTCATCGACGCCTACGACGTGGACAAGGAGGACGCACAGCGGGTGATAATGCGGTTCCATCCGGCGCTCGCGCCCATCAAGGCCGCGGTGCTTCCCCTCGTCAAGAAGGAAGGCATGCCGGAAAAGGCCGAGAAAATCTACAAGGACCTACTCGACAACTCGATACGCGCATCATTCGATCTCAATTCGGCCATCGGCCGCAGGTACGCGCGCCAGGACGAGGCCGGTACGCCCTACTGCATCACCGTGGACGGTCAGTCCATCCAGGACGACACCGTTACGGTGCGCGAGCGTGATTCACGGCAGCAGTATCGCATCGCCGCGACGCAATGCGTCGAAACCATCGGCAAAAAAATAAAGGAAGCGAACCTATGCCTCTCCGCGTAAACGTGATAATGGGCGGCCCATCGGCCGAACACGAAATCTCCCTGCTGTCCGGAATCGAGGTCCTCAAAAACATGGACCGCAAGCGCTACGCGCCGAGGGCGGTGGTGATTTCACTGGAACAGGAATTCTACTTCTGCGACGCATCGAGAAGCCTGCCCACCGAGGACGAATTCGCGGAACCGTCGAAAAGCAAACGGTTCAAGGGGCCGCTAAAGCCCTACGCCTCGGAAGCGATCTGGAAGGACTGCGACGTCGCCTTCCTCGCCGTGCACGGCTCCTTCGGCGAAGACGGCCTTTTGCAGGGATACCTCGACACCCTCAAGGTTCCCTACACCGGATCGAGCGTGTTCGCCAGCGCCGTGGCGATGAACAAGATCGCCACCAAGTTCATCCTGGAACAGAACGGCATAAAGACCCCGCCGTTTTTCATTGCCGGAAGGGGCCATCCCGAGGTGACGTGGCGCTATCTCGTCGATAAATTCGAATTTCCCATGTTCGTCAAGTGCCCGCAATCCGGTTCGAGCCGCCTCATGACCCGCGTGGACTGCGGCGCGGGCCTGGGAACGAAAATAGAGGAGTTTCTCGATTATTCCCCGCAGGTTCTCGTAGAAAAAGGGATCAAAGGCCCCGAGTTCACCTGCCCGGTGCTCGAAATGCCCGACGGGATTACGCGGCCGCTTCCTCCCATAGAAATCCGGCCGATCAAGTCCAATTACTTCAACTTCGAATCGAAGTACAAAACCGGAGGCTCCGAGGAGATCGTGCCGGTCAAGCGCGCCAAAAAGCTCGTCGAGCGCATGCAGGAACTCGCGCTCCGGTGCCACACGCTCCTTTCGTGCCGCGGGGTCTCGCGCACCGACATGATCCTTGCCGACGACGGCGAGCTATACGTGCTCGAGATCAACTCGCTTCCCGGGCTCACCGCCAATTCCCTGCTGCCCAAATCCTTCAAGGCCGCGGGCGGATCGTACCGCAAGCTTATCGACGTACTGATACAAGTGGCGATCAAAAACCCGATTACCCCCTAACGAGCCCCATGAACCGCGTGCTCGGCATAGACACATCGTCCGTCGAACTCGGCGTGGGCCTCGCGTTTGGCGGCAGGCCGGTCATGTCGGTGTCGCGCTACACGGGCAATTCGCACGCCGAACACATCAGCCAGGCCGTGGATTATCTCCTGGCCGCCAACAAGATTGAACCTTCCGAAATTTCACATGCGACGATAGCGGTGGGGCCGGGTTCGTTCACCGGGCTGCGCATCGGCATCGCATTTCTCAAGGGCTTCTGCTTTGCGCGAGAATGCCGGGTGCTGCCGGTGTCTTCCCTCGAAAGCATGGCGGCGGCGTGGCCGGCGCGCGACGCCGGGCTCGCGTGCGCCTTCGACGCGCGCAACGGCGAAGTGTTCTGGGCCAGGTTCGAAAAACGCCAAGGCGCGCTGCTGCGCCTTTCCGAAGACGTCCTCTCCCCTCTTGACGAATTCAAAAAAACGATATCCGCCGGCGACATCGTCGTCACCGACACGCTCGGATACGCAAAAAGCACCGCCTTCGATTTCCTCAAGGAACTGCCGACCGCATTCCCCGTTGAGCGGTTTCCCGTCCAGCGCGGGCTTGCCTGCGCCACCCTCGGGTGCCTCCGGTGCGACGACGCCGCCGGATGGACTACGGCCGACAGGCTCGAACCGCGCTACCTGAGCGAAGCGCAGGCGGAAAAGAAACGGACGGTAACGGCCCCATGAACTCCAAACGTCTCTCCCGCGCTCAAACAATCCTGACGATAATCACGCCGGTAGTCGTCTTCGCGGCGGCGCAGGCCTGGTGCACCCCGCAGGACTCCCTAACGTCGGCGAAAACGCCGTCCGCCGCCCTCACCGCCGCGGACACGCTTATAAAGCACGGCTCGCTATCGGCGCATGATTCCGCCGCTACGCAAATGGCCGATTCCACCGGCAGAAACGCCGCAATCCCATCGGGTGATTCGCTCACCAAGAAGATCGCGCCCCCAAAGAAGGCCGCCGCCCCGGAAGACTCGGCAAGCCTTTACCTTAAGACGCCCGGAATAGGATTCGGCATAGGATGGGAGATCGGCTCGGTCGACGTTTTTTCCGACTGGCAGAGCAACCTTCCGGATTCGGTGGGGCAAATCATGCCGCTCAATCCGGACACGTTCGCGATGAGCATCGCCGAGCAGGTGAACTCCTACAACGTGCTGTTCCCCCTGTCGGTCTCCTGGACGCCCCTGGTGAACCGTAAAAGCTCGTTTTCGTTAGAAGCCTCCTTCTGCTATATAGGAAAGTCGCTCCAGGCCACGCTCAAGCACGACACCGCGTCAGGAAAAATCGACTACCGCCAGGCGCTCGACTCCTATACCTTCAACCTGGGCGCGCTGTACCGGTACGGCCTGGACGAACGGTATTTTCGCATAGAGGGCGTCGACCGCACGTCGCTCATCATAGGCGCCTACGTCGTTCCCTATTCCTATCTGGCAAAACAATCCTCCGTCTCCGGGTCCGGCGTCGCCGATTCGGTGCTCATCGCGGCAAAAAGCACACTCCAAAATTTCTGGGCATGGGGCATGGGCGCCGGATGGCGTGTGGGCATTTCCACGCAGCGCGCGCTTTCGAAAAATTCGGGCATGGAGGTGTCGATATGCTACGTGGGACGGTACCTCGGGTTCTTCCGGGAGAAGCAGGGATACGTGCTCAACGAAGATGTCAACCCGTCGAAGAGTGAGCCGGACAACAAGCTTTCGTTCTTCTCGAATACGGTGGAGATGAAGGTGGAGTTTATGCTGTGTACGCCGGAAAAAAATAAATCACAAAAATAAATCCCTCCGGTTTTGGCGCCGCCCGCGTTTTAGCCTGGCCATCGCCATCCTGTCAAATAAAAAGAAGTCAGCACAAACAAGAAAAGACTTGGGCGTGTCCCGGTTGCTGGGATCGCCGCAACCGGGTCGGCCTCCTTCCGGGCTCGGCTGTTCGCCTCGGTGCCGCGCCTCCCTTTACAACCGCTCACCTTTCCGTACTTTTCCCGCTTCCCCACTCCGCACGGCGAACGGCTTCAAACGAGAAGATAGGAAATAGGGAAAGGTATCGGCGTTTCGCGCCATGAGCCATAATAGTATGTCGCCTGCCCTGTCGCTCGACCTCGCCGAAAGAAAATGAATTTTTATGCGTCCTTATTTTTTTCGTGACTTTGCATCGTTAACAATATGATTTTTCTATCCACCTACGCGCACGGCGCTTGTACTTTTTTCCCGCGGACTCGTTGCGAAAAATTATTCGGCGCTCCAACAACGTCAAAAACGTGAGCGCGTTTTTTTGCGAGGAAGACGTTTCCCATGAATGAGATTCAAATCGAACGGGCGAAGGCACGCGAGGGCTTTACGATTAGCTCTCATTCGGTCGCCAACGTCGTTCTGCTCCCGGACACGGTGCGAAAACACGTTGTCGGGGCCGCTTTTTTCAATACCGGCAGCGCCATGTTTTTGCCGGACCCGATTACGGAAACGCCTCAAAACCGTCCTTTTTCCAACACGGCGTTCTGGCGGGCCGTTCGTGACCGTCACAAGGCATTCGCGGAAGCACTGGTCGATACATCCTTTGAACCCGAAAAATATGTCGACGAAGAGCATGTTCCCGTGAACGGGCTGGATATGCTCATCTCGACCATGCGCTTTCTTGGCGCGAACCCGACGCATCATTTACTTATTGCCGGGCACACGGACCGGCAAGGCGACGACGCGTCCAACCAAAGGCTGTCCGAAGCGCGCGCGCGTTGCGTCAATGCCGTTTTCCGGGGTTCGCGAAAGGCATTCGTCGACGAATGTACCGCGCACCACTCCGACGAGGACGACATGGCCATGCTTGCGTTTGCCATACGTAACTTTGGCTGGCTCGTTCAAGGAACAACGGACCACGGCGCCGCGGTGAAACATTTTCAGCAACAGTACAACCGCTCCTTTCCGCATCCCATCACCGTGGATGGCGTCGCGGGCGGCCAAACGCGCGGCGCTTATTATGATTGTATGGATACATATCTCGCGATGAAAATCGGCGGACACGACCTGGAACGGCTGCGGAGGGCAATCCGTTACGTCGACGACGGAATTCCCTGCATTGGTTGCGGAGAACGTTTCCCCATGGAAAATCCCTCGCAAGACGGCCTGGCGTCCTCCAAAAACCGCAGGGTCGAGTTGCTCCTTTTTACCGAAGAGCAGCGCCCCAATCTTTCCGGAAGCGATCCGGCCGGGGTGGTTTACGGCCCCGATTATCGTTATGAGATTCTGGAGGCGGGTCAAACGCGTGCCGCTGAACCGACAGCGGCTTCGAATCCGGCCAAAAGCGCCGAAATCACTGATGCGCCCCCTCAACCGATTGGACTGGGAGAATCTTCAACGGACGACTTAGTCACTTCCATGCCGGCAACAGTGTTGATGAAAGAGACGGCAACCGATGCGTGGGATTTTCTTGGGCCGCTACAGAGAAGTTTGGTACACACCGACGGCACGCGAATGGCGTACGCTCTTAATCCTCAAGGTGAATCGCCGCGTTCGGACGCGCGTATCAAGGCACGATAATGGGAATACTGAACTATTCGGGAAACTTGCCGATTGCGGTCGTATTGAGTTGGAAGGGCGAGAAGGCCGCGGGCGCGGGCACCGACGCATTTGACGCCATGGAATACGTCATCGCCAACGAATCCATGACCGCTTTCTCAATCAACGCGGCGTGGAGCGGAAATGCTTTTTCCATCAAACGACAGGCGAAACCGGGAAAAAGGCTGTTCGACGATGCGCTCAACACGTATGTATGCGATGACGTACCCGCGGCGCAACTCGAAGAATTATTGTCGGGCGCGGTAACGCCATCCTGTTCCTTCGAAGCGACGTTTTCCTATTGCCCTTTCTTCGATCTGTTTTTGAAACAAATCGCGTCAAGCTCGTCCGATTCGCACAACTTCGCCAATCCGGCCGACCAAACGGAACTATTGAAAACGTTTGTACGGGTCGCCGACAAGAACGGCATCCGTATTACGTATCATTACGAGACGAAAAGTATCTCGGGAATTCCGTGCAAACTCGTTGACAAACAAGTCACCTCCGCCGGGCCCGGCAAGCCGCCGGCCGTCAAGGCGGTATTCGAACTCGATTTTCTGTCCCCCGTCGACCCCGCGAAACGCGAGATTATGCGAAAGCTGATTGCGATGGACTGGTCGAAGCTTGTTCGATACGGGAAAAAGGGAAGCGCGGCCGTAATGGTGTCCGTTTGGTGGTATAATGTTTTAGCCTATATCGCCAACAACGCGGATGTCGAAAGAGGGAAGCGTTTGCATGAGGAGATCGTCGCGCGGCACGCCGCAAAAACACCCCAAGCTCTTTCAATCGATCTGCGCAATGATTTAGACGCGTATCTCATCACGGCAAACCACTGGGGCGAGCTTCGCGAAAATATCGTGTCGGAGAAATACCAGCGATTCGTATCGGATCTCTTCGGCTGCGTGCAACAATCGGCTTGGCTTGCCTCGCCGGTGAACTTCATTCGAAATCTAGAAAGTTTCATGAACGACGAAGACATACCCGCGCTGATATTGCAGATTGGGGCGGGGCACTGCGGCGAACACGCCCGCGTATCGTTTTCAATCCTTAAAGCCATCATCGCCAAACCGGGTTCGCAAGTGCCCTACGCGGTACGGACAGGCAACGCGAACATCGATCACGCTTTCGTGGTGTATAATCTTCAGGTCGACACGGTCATCAGAACGCTTGCGACCAATCCGAAAAACACTTCGGTAAGCGTGGGTGAAGAAATTTTCGTATGGAACCTACGGGAGGCTATCGCCAAGAATCCTTCCCGGATCGGGTACGTCATGGATCCCTACCTGGATCAAACGATTATGAAACCTTCCGCGAAGGAGCTTCTAGCCGCCATAAACACCGCGAAGCGAAAAGCCGAAGGCCTGGATACCGATTTTCTCTCCTTTGGGGCTAAGTTCCCTCCGGGGTGTACCGTGCAGGACATTCGGACCAAAAGCGAGGCCGACCGAAAATCTTCGGTCAAAAACGTATGATACGTTGCCTATCGTTAACCGCGGCGATCCTCCTGCTTATGCCGCAGTCATCGTGCAAACCCTGGCGCATGAAAAACCGTTCCCCATCCCCCGTGTCGACAGCCGTTCAACAATTCCACCATATCGTCCGGAAAGGGTCGTCTATGGCCGCCATACCAACGAGCGCCGAATTGAAGCTGCTTATCAGAAAAAGGCTCCGCACAAACGCAGTCACCGGCGATCAAACCGGCGAGACGATATTCGGCGTTGCACCGGGAAAGTTCGGCGTCATTTCGCCGGCGTTCCCCCTTCATTGGCCTGCAAGCGGAGACAGCATCATTTTTTATGTTTACGAATATTCGGTCCTGCCGACGGGCGCCAGCTTGGTCGATGTACGGGGTCCCACCCATTCGATTGTTTTTTCGAAACCGTATGAAATTCCCACGGTGGAAACACTCAAATCGATACGATATCTTGGCCATGACGAAAATCCGGAACATTCCGCGGAATCGGCTTCGAGGCTCGCGAAAGCCGAAAATCTGCTTATCGGGAGAATCATTGGAGCACCGGATACCACCGCCGTCGCCATGCACGATCTTTCGCCTTATGCGGAATGGCTCGCCCGTCACCGCGCCATTGCCGGGGATCTGGAAAAAAGAGCGGGGTTGTTCATGGAAGCGATAAAAAATGCAGTACCATGACAACCGGAACGCATGCATGTTTTTTAAATTGCCGCGACGGATTGAAGTCGTGCATTGCCACCCGAATCAATTTTAAAAAATTCCCGGCTCAACTGAGGAAGTTGTCGGGGAAAGAGCCAATCCCATCAAAGAAAAAATAGAAAAAGTTAGCACAAACAAGAAAAGACTTGGGCGTGCCCCGGTGGCGGAGGGGCAACTCACAGGCGTAAAAAACGGCGCCAGCGCTTAGTTTTTTTTACTGCTCACTGCTTTGGCTATTCGCTGCTTGCGCAACATGATATCTTGTCTGGCAGAGGCAACTGTCAGGTGAATACCACCACTGTACAGGTATAGCCCCTATTCAATTTTTATCTTTCCTTTGCCATAATTCAAGAAAACACCTTTCCGCAAACCATATATTTTGCAATATACACAATATGCAATCATATGTTTTTGGATTGACTTTGACGGTGCGGTCGGGAAAATCGACCGTTAAGATAAATACCTGACGAAATATTTGCTTCTGAGGCGTTCCAGAAAATTAGATTGCTTGCGACAAAAGGTCACATGCTTCCGCGCCATTCTTGACGCCTCGCCCGAAATCGATGCTTCAGTGGAATCCCGGAGACTTTTTTGATTCTTTATCCGATACGCTCACGATTATCGCCTCAAGGTGCCTGGGCGCGACGGTTATGCTGGTGTCGGAGGAGGCGGTGATTTGGTTTTTGGTGACAAGAGACAGTCTAAGGTTGGATGGGCAACGCAGGGTAATCGAGTAATTCTCCTGCTTTGACATGTGCGGGATAATGGGAGTATAGATAAACCGCGTTTGACTGGAGTCAACATACATAGATTGTCGATAATAGACCTGAAGATCGATGTCACCCCCTTCGGAGGCAACAGCAGTTCCTGTTTTGTTTGCAATATACTTATCATCCCGACCCATAGTTGCTTTGTACTTTAAAATATCGAGGCTCAGAATATCGATCTCATACCATAGAATACCCAGAGAGCCGGGAGTGGTTAGCGAGATGTCATTTGGCCCCGATGAGAGACGAGGACGCACGTTGAGGTTCATAAACTCCGCCTTGAACGTCGACGTGTCGCCGATGATCTGGTCGGCGTTTTTCGACTCACGGCAAGTATCTTTGGTAAAATAGACCGGAACAAGTATTCCACGTCTAAATTCAGATGGTATATCTTTCTCCTTTCCGGAGTACCCCGTAGTACCATAGGTGGAAAACGTAAATGCACCCCTAACGATTCCCACATTCATATTGCAAATGATGTCAACATTTTCTTTGGATAGCGCAATGTCATATAACGTGACGATCGGATTCGGATACGACATGGACGTCAAAAGGCTCAAAACTAATGAGGCATTCCTTATCTTGCTGCTGAAAAAAGATCTACGTGCACAGGACGAATTGACATATAAGAATTTGATATTACCCCGTCTGGACTTTGAAACGCGCTCCGGCAAGAACCCATCGGCAAGAAAATAGGAAAGCGATACAGCCATGCCCATTGGCAACATGAGAAGCCGAAGGACTGGGAGACGTTGAAAAGACATCACTTTTCCTCCTGTGTACATCACCATGTTCTTAATCGATACCAAAAGGGCTGCTACTTCCTAAAACCAAAAACGCGAATCTGCCGTTAACGTAACCCGAATTCTTATCGCAAACGATTTCAATACTTTCTTTAGCCAATCCAATGTCATAGGAATCATCAACAGGATTTCCAAACGCTGGCAATAGAATCAAAAGCAAAAACATCGATAGTTTTTTCATTTCATTATCTCCCCCAAGAAAAAGATTCATTTATCATTCGAGAAAATGTTGTTCCCCCTTTTCTCACTGCTTTAACGTACTTTTTGTACATGTAAAACGGGCCGCTATGAGATTCCTATTTTATTTGGTCATGTTCAGATTCAATGTTCGCTTTTGGGTTTTCAAGTTCGATTAACAATAACGGGGCGCCCTCAAAGTATAGCGACACCGAAATTTTACGACCATTCTCCAATGAATAACTTGTTAGTTCTTTCGGCTTGTTATTATCAATCCATTTCCGCAGGCTGTCAAGTGCAGCCGTATTTTCAAATTTCTTTGAATATCCTTCCCATTCTTTTGCAATGGAGTTTGAAAAATGCCTTAGTATTCTGCTTTTTTCCGAAAATATTCTTGGATTATAAATAGCGAGTTCAACATTTGAGCAATTCCCGTCGTTATAGATATCTTGAATTTTAACACACGCTGAATTCCCATGCCAAAAAGTGCTGCGTTCATCAACTTTACCGGCTCCGTATTTTATTGTTAATTGCTTGCAAAGTGTAGAATAAATCCGAACAGGAACGTTGCATGTGTCGTATTCAATTACAACACCTTCCAATAAGTTGTCATTAAAAAAGTACTGTATTTGTTTCGCTTTAAATCCTTCATAGAAAAGATTCTCATCGGCTTTTACATACCAATTGCAGTCAGGTACTGGCTTCAAATTAGGTATTCTGTCTTTATCAATGAACCATTCATAATCCCTGAATCCTTTGGGCTCGTTTGACATTAAGATATCTTGTTTGGTTTTATTTTCGACTTTATTCTGAGCACATATGATGTTTGGAATACAAACGCACAACATTAATGTAACAAACATCGCGCTATGAATTAGTGATAAAAAAGATTTCATATTTAATCTCCTTACAAAACAAGGTATTGCGCCTATAAAACGTCAGAATTACTTACTTCCCCATATATACGCGGCGATGTTAATTTCTTCCGTGTCAGTTTATTGCATCCCAGATCATTGCTTTATCGTAATAGCATACACCCTGAGATTCTCCGTAAAAACATAGCCCCCCGCGGCGCCCTCTGGGCCCTCCGGACAGAAAGCTTGTGCCGAAGCTCTGCAACAAATGCCCAAACTATCCAGCACGTACCCATTTACGCTGTCCGGCATAGGAAACCGCACGACATCCAGGTAAGCCGTGCCGGCCCCAAACACAGCCGAATCCACTCCCATTGTCTTAACATTTGTCCAATTCAGGGTGTCGGTCGGATAGTATCCGTGGTCTATGAGGCAATTGATGCTGTAATCGTAATTGCATTCATCTCTGATATTCCGGTAAAGAATAAAGTTGTTCCGTACCGTGACTCGTAATGAATCGCGGTGGAAATACGCGTTCAAAAAGCCAATCACGGAATCCTTGAGGACGTAAGGAGCAAATCTGGCATTCACACACGCGTATATATACTTTGCGTGTATATCGTGCGCAGGCATCTTGAAGATACCGACAGAATCACCCCCGCCGGTCTGTAGATATTTATCGCATTGCATCAACGGAATTCGGGCTCGGTCCGAAGCCGTGACGAAAATCGTGCTATCGACCGGGACACCAGGGTAAAAAGATTTCAGGCTTGCCATGTATGAGAAAAGCTGGCATTGGGTTGTATCAAAACCGTTTAGGTTTATTTCGTAAAAACTTTCGAAGACAAAATTCTTGTCGCCTTCCATTTTGAGTCGACTAGCAAGTAACGAAATCGACGTGTCTGCTGGAAGGCTGTCCGAAAAGACATTGAAGAATTCCTTGGGCTCACCAATATGTTCTTTACAAAAAGAAAGCGCCGTATCTAGTGCATGTTTAAGAGTATCTCCGCGTTCCAATCTATCATATACAACCCAGCCCATCATGGCAGCGAAACCAATCCTCGTATAGTCAGTGTATCCAAGCATAGCACTTGCGCCGTTTGAATGGAACGCGTTCCACAAGGAACCCCACTGGCTCATTCTTCCTTGGTAAAGTGAGCGACACGCACTAATATAAATCAATGAGTTGATAAGTCCAGTGTCATATTGCGAAAAGAACCTAGGTGTTAGCGCATAATAAGTCCCTCCTGTGTCTTTACTAAGAACAATATTCGGTATTCCATCTTTTGTGACAGTAAAATCTTTCCAATGGGTCGGAAAGAGTGTGTCATGAAATCTGACATCGAACCTAAGTGTTGTATCCGCAGGAACATAGGATTCCAAGCATATAAATGGCTTGTCAAAGGCCGTCCAAAATCTGAGTGAATCCTGTTTTGGCCACCTGATGTTATGTAGTGAATCTCCATAGCCAAAAGTGTTTCCGTGCGTGGACACGATGATGGTTTTGTAAGGATGCCAATTCATCCAATCCTCAAGCGAAACGTCATGTTTCTGATAATCGTCATTGACAAGACCAGGTTCTGCATTGAAGAGGTTCGTATCATTTCTAAGTATATCATAAGACATGTTGGGATAGAGTTCATCTCCACTCCGGAAGAACCACAAATACGGTGCAATCCCTTTCGCCTTGTTTCTTACGGTTCCTTTCCTACCTTCAGGCGCATCGCTTATCATCGCATGCACCCCGCACTCAAATTCCCAGCACAAGGCTTTTCCTCCCGGCCCCACCCCTGCCATCGCCACTGTCGGCTGGTTATACAGCCAATTCGCCACGCTGTCCATTGCCAGGTCCTGCCCTATTGTTCCCTTCAAAGAAAAATATTGCGAAGCTGCCGAGTCGTTTATCTGGAAAATCTGGTGCACAAGCGCCGGAGAATATGGTACCTGCGGCAGAAACGTATACACCGCCGATAACTCGTGCTGCCCGTTCGCCGTGGCGTCCACCCTGAAATAATACACCGAATCCTTTTCCGGAACCATGCTCAAAATATTGCTATAAATGCCGTCGTAAGCAATACTGTCCCCATACGTACCGTTGTCATACATCGTGCCCACGTCCGTTATGCCCCCGGCGCTTATCTGCAGCAATCTCACCGAGGAAACGCCTGTGCCGGTTGCTTTCATCCGCATAGTGAAGTTTATAAGGCTATCTATCCAGAACGTTTCCGGATTTGTTAAAAGCTCTCCGAACGAAACAGCTGTGCCTTTTGAGACAAGTATGTGATCCGCCGATACGTGCCGGGATGAATCACGGGAATAAATAAGTGTTATAAGGTTATCTCCGTTGTTCACCGGGACCTTAAGCCCGGACCAGTCTTTTCCCTGCGGCACGAAATGTCCCGAATTCGTTCCCGGCTTTACATGCCAATAAATTGTGTCCGCGGCGGTTACATTCGTTACCGTCCCTGCAAGCTCGATGCTGTCCTGCGTGGTATAATACGACGCGTCCATTCCCGGAGACGTTACGGTAATCTGCTCGTTGTTGTCGCTTCCATATTTATTATAGGTCAGCAATTGCAAATAGTCAAACAGGTTTGTCGGTTCGGTAACCGTCACATGCACGGTGTCGAATGCGGGGGACAGCACTCCCGCCGAATCCATTACCTCAAGCTGGAATACAAGATTGTCCGCGCCGCGCGTGAGAACGGACGCGAGAGCCGACGTCGAGTCGGCGATACATACATAGTCGTAACCGCCTATCTGCCGCCATCGTATCTTGGTCGGGAACGGGAGAAGTTTCTGGATCACCCTCGCGTCGAGAAAGATTGCTTGATAGGTAAACGCGGCCTGGGGCGCCTGGGCCCAGGCATAGACGCTGGTCGTGGTGGAATAAAGGATGCGAAGCTTGGCCATGGAGGAATTCCCGGCTTCGTCCCTTGCCGAAATCGTTACGGCGTTGAGCGCCGGAGTCAAGGCGACCAATGTGTCGTGAGCGGCGCCGTCAACGGTGTAATAGATGTGAAGCGGGCTTGTGCTGACCGCCGTATCCTTGCTTGGATTCGTAAAGACAATAACGGGGGGGATTATGTCCAGCCGGATAATTTCCGTATCGCTCTGCATCTGCCCAAGCGCGTCAAGCCCGCTTATGATTATTCTGTTCGTGTCACTTGTGAGGGTAACAATGCTGTCGTATTCCACGCCGTTATTTGTATAACGAACCGTAATCTGCCGACTGTTTACCAGCGTGTCGTTAAGCGGGGACAAAACGGTCACCGGCGCAAAATATTCATACGCTCCCATATCCACCTTTCTCCCCCACGGCCGTGCAACTCCCAGGATATCCGTTTCGGGTGCGCCAGTTGCCGGGCACGTGTCCATGCACGGGCTCCCCGCTTTGAGCCGCAGCCCGTCGTCTCTTGTCGCAAACAACAAATCGGGGCCGGCGGGATTTGCGGCATCCGCGAACAGAGGCTCGGCATTGATGTTGCCGCCGTCGTCGGTATATCCGTTTGACCATGTACAATTGGGGCCGCTTGCGCCGCCGTGAATGTCGCAGTATTGTAATCTGATGTTGTCGCCCGATGTGTAATTCCCAAAATAAATTTCAGCCCTTCCTGAATCAGCGGTGTCGTTCCAGAAAATGCAATTTCGCATGTTAAGGTACGAGTTGTTCCTGCTGATAAGCCCTCCGCCGAAACCTGGTGATTTATTGCCGTAAATGGTGCAGTTAAGAATAAGAGGTGGCGCAAAGTTCCATTGCCCTATTTCCTGCCCTGATTGACCGTTTATGGCGATTGCGCTGCCGTTGTTTTTTGATAGCACGCAATTTATTATACCCGAACTCCCCCAGTTATTTGCATAAACACCGATGCCGTTATTTTCCGTGAATACGCAATTCTCAACCTGAAAACTCAAGTTATAATTGAAAGACGCGGCCTGGCCGCTTGGCCCCCCATCGTTGCCCTTGTTGTTTATAAAAATGCAATTTCTTAGCCTTACTGTATCCGAAAGGAAAGCCACATGATGTGACACGCCGCACCGAAACGCCCCCATGTCTCCATAATTGTCTGTAAACACGCAACTGCTCACTTTTATCCCCTGTGCTTGCCAGATGTCCAACCCAGATCCCTGATAGGAAGCATGATCGGGCATTCCGTCATCGATAGTGTCGGGCGTAAATCCGTTATTGTTACCGCCCGTAATAGTAAATCCATCCACGGCCACTTTCGCCCAATAAGCCCTTGCAACGGTATAGCAATTGTCAGAGTTATCTCCAGGTACACCTATGTCTCCGCTTAATATTGTCTTGTAGGCATCGGAGTTTCTCTGCGCAAATGAGCTTCCGTGAGATGGAAAACCACCATACAATTTTGACTGATGGATCAATTTAAACGTGGTCCGCCTGTTTGTACCGTCAGTGGGTTTATATGTGCCTTTTGCCACAAAAAAATCAAGATGAGGATATAAATCTCCAAGAAACGGCTCTAACGTCGCGAATGTGTCCAAAGCGGTCCTCAATTCTTTAAACGCGTTTGCCCACGTTTTGCCGTCGCCCGTGCCTGTTGCGGAAGAATCAACATAACGGATCGTGTCATTAATATTGGGGGCTTCAAGGGAATATAAAAAGTTATGGTAGACGTTAAAATAGGCGACGTTGCTCGCAATCGTAACCGAATCGCGGATTTCCCATTTGCTCGAATCCGCTATATAATGCTGTAAAAGAAAATATTCATGCTGAAGTTCCTCATAGCCGCTTTTTATGGGGAATGGAAAAGACAACGATGTTGCAGGGCCGTTGGTCACCTTCATCAATACATCAAATTTGCCGATAGCCACATGATTCGGCAGAATTGGCTGCGCCGGCGACAATGTGTCTACAATACGAATTATAGGATTATATAGCGCTCCATTAACCCCTGCCGGGATCGTCAGCGGCACGCTGGTAAATTCACTATACCCCGTAAAGTTGCTGAAATTGTAATGTACCACCTGATCGCTATCTGGCGTGTTTATCCACTTGTCCGGTATCGCCAAATCCGAACTCGTCACGTTCTCTCCTATCGCCGCCTCCACTATGTTCGGCACGCCGTCGTTGTCCGAATCAAGAAACGATGAAGTGTCCTGAAAACTCACAAGTGTTTGCGCCGTTCTCTGGTTTTCATAACACAGCTTTATCCAGTCCGCGCTCCTTGCGGTCCTGCTCAATACCGCCTGGTCAATTTTTCCGGGAAAATAAAAATCATGGTCTTCCGAGCACCGTCCTAATTCCAGGGCATCGTTTCTGCTGCTTGAAACGCCGTTGGACGCTTTCGCGGCCGTTGATTGTTTTACTCCGTTCACGTAAAGAAAGACCGAATCGTTTGATCCGTTGTAAACGCCAGAGAAGTAATACCAGCTTGAAGTGTCGACATCGTTATTCGACCTTGCGATGCGGTATGTTCCATCATAAATGACGAATTGGACCTTGTTGTCGGTCGCGTTTATCTTCTGTATGCCGTACTGGTGGTCTCCCTTTTTCATGATGTCGTACCTGGTGCTGCTTATCATGGCGTTGAACTTGACCCACGCGGAGAATGTGAGGCTGTTGTGGCCGGTAATGTCAACCTTTGAGCCGTTGCCGAAATTAAGGCGGTCGTCGGCGCCGTCAAAATGTATTGCTTTTCCTATCATGCCCGGCGCAAGATCGCTCGAAGTCATGGAGCCGCCCGAAGTCCCGGAAAGTTCATTATAGGTGGCATCGTGTATTTGGGGCGAGGAAGCGCCCGGGTCGTCGTTTAATTTCCATACTCCCGCGAAACCGTTCGCGGTGTCGAAGACGTTCTTTGCATAGGATTTTGTGGTAATGCCGTCTCTTCCATAATACATGCTTATGTACTGGCTTGAATTGTCACCGTAAATCGTATCGACAAGCACCCATATATCGGCGGTATCATCATTTGCGGGATCGTCGACCCAGCGCTCGATCTCGTATTTAAGGTGTATGGTGTCGTTGCGGCTGAAGCGTATGTCCGCGCCGCCCGGCAAAATCTTGTTGAAATCCGGAAAATTGTTTTTAGTCAGGCGTAGCAGCACGGGGAACTTCGCCGCAGTCCCGCTCACGTTCGCGCCCGAAGCAGAGGTGTTGAGCACGATTTTACGCGAGAAATTCCATGTCTTGTAGTCTTCGCCGTTCACGCCGTTCACTATAACAAGAAAATTTTTCTCGTAGGTGAGGTTACCCATGCCGTTATCGGTTGTACGCACCCTGATGCGAAGCGAATTCTTCGTTTCATAATCCAATATCGCGGCGGTTTTCAGGGAATCGCCGTTTATGGAAAAGCTTGCGTTATCGTCCGAGCCTTGGCCCGAAACGAGCGAATACGTATGGCTCTGCGGCAGGTCTGCGTCCGTGGTAGAAAGAAGACCGACCACGGTGCCCGCGGGAAGGTTTTCATCAACGTCATTTCTGGATAATTGAATATCCGTAGGCGCATTGTTTGCCGGCGCTCCCGTGCCGTATATCTTGAATTCGTAGAGCGAATACCCCCAGCATGTTCCCCGGGCGGTACCGTACATGCGCACGTAACGGGCGGGCGTGGCGGTGAAATCGAGGGTCTCGGTGCCGCCCGGACCGTTGGTCCTGGTGTAGACGTCAGTCCATGACGAGGCATTGTTCGATACCTGGATTTTGTAATTTTTCCCGTAAGCGGTTTCCCAATAGAAAACCACCCTGTTAACGCTGAACACCTGGCCGAGGTCGACGTAAATCCATTGCGGGTCGTTGAATTGGCTTGACCAACGGGTTGAGGAGTTGCCATCCACCGCCTTACAGGGTGCGAGATAGCAACTCTCATTGGAAGAAGAGTACGCAGGCCGGTTAAGGGCGAGGTTGTTCCCGGCGTTTGCATCCGTCCAGGAAATTGAGTCGAAACAAGCGTATAATGGATAATAGGCCTTGCCGTAACCATAGCCTACCCGACCATTCCTGTTCATGCTGTCCGTAGTGCTGCCCATCACGGCAGAATCGATTGAGAACGAAAACGTATCCCTCGACAACCCCACCGTAAGCGTAAACGCGGTATCCACGGAGAGACCGGATGCGATTGTTCTGCCGGAATCCGCATTGGTGGTATTGACGCACAGCTTAAGCCAACCGTTTCCGCTGCCAGGTTTCACGCATGCGAAGTAGTACCGCGAAGTCGACGCATACCTGAAGATCACGCCCCCGCAAAACCCGCTGTCGCGGCTTGTCCTGTTCATCCTCACGGACAGAACGCCGTCATCCGCGCAAGAATGGTTATTAATGCAAAATCCGGACTGTGAAAGTGAGCAAGGCCGGACATACCCGTTCCTCTCAACCCAGCATCTGTTTTGCAGAGTCCATGTCCCGCACAGCGTTCCGTCTATGTGTCCGTCGGTAAAGGATGTTGCATGACCTATTGCAATAGAGAAGAACATCATAAGAAGGGCAACCATAAAACACTTCACAGAGGTACGGTTACTTGTATTTTTTTTCATTGAAAACACTCCGTTTGAGTTGAGGGACTATATGGTTATCCGGCTTGAATAGCACAGCCCGCGCATTCCCCGCGACTTGGCGCGGGGTTAGCGGGCGAATATAAAATATCCCTTCTTTAGCTATGGAAGAATCCCCGCCACTTG
>JGI20214J51088_10000578_pt1 | contig 25382 bp, 21 predicted proteins | sample WetSurMetagenome_FD_51088 | JGI IMG/M metagenome (IMG submission 51088) | reverse complement strand
AGAAGATAAATTGAGGTTGAGGCTGAGGTTGAGGTTGAGGTTGCCCCCTTGCCATGGGAAGGCACCCCTGCCCCCTACCATGTTTTGCCCCCCTGCCCGGGGAAGGCCCCCCAGCCCCCCTAAAGGGGGGTGAATTCCTCAACGCTGACGCGAATTTATAATTATGTGTTCTTGACCACGCCATGGCGTGGCCCATACAAAATCTATTTTATTGATTAGTTTTCTTTAAGTACTGAATAGATACAGCTATCCTTTATGATGCCGTTTTTGAAAATATTGCTTTTGAGAGTCGCTTCATGAATGAAGCCTGCTTTTTCGAGTGCTCTTCTTGAGCCAATATTGTCGGAGAATACTTCAGCGTAGACCCTTACGATATCGAATTCACCTAAAGCGTATGCGGTTGCGCATCTGATCGCTTTTGTTGCAATACCTTTCCCCCACGATTCCTCNGCCAGGAAAAAACCTATTTCAATGTTTTTCCTGTAAATATTCATTTTAGTAACGAGGCCAATACTGCCAACAATTTTATCAGCATTGAGAATTGCGAAAAATTTAGCAGGATTGTTTTCCGGCAAGATCAGATTAAGCCATTCATATGCGTCATCGATCGTGTATGGAGATGGAAGTCCGTCACGTAAATTATCAGTAATCTTTTTATTGTCAGCGATTACTGCAAGTTCAGGAGCATCGTGCAACTCCCACGGCCTTAGAATTATACCCTCAAGAAATAATTCCATTAAGTATTTTAGCTCTTCTTCTCTTTTTTCGGCTTTACCTCTTTTACCGGCTTTTCTTCAGATACTTCCTTTTTTTCTTTTACAGCTTTGGGAGCTTTTGGTTCGGCTTTCTCTTTAACAGCCTTCGGTTCTTTTGCTTTAACTGCATGTTTTGATTCAATAATCTCAATCGGTTCGGGTACCGGTGCTATTTCTTTTTTTTCCTTTAAAGGCTTTTTATCTTTCAGTTCTTTTACCTCAATTTCCTTCACGGGTTTAATTTCATGTTTGAGAACTTTTTTCCGTGGACGTCTAACACCAAAAGAGCCAAGGATTATTTTGCCTCTTCTTGATTTTTTATCACCTTTTCCCATAACAGTTGGTTTTGATTAGTTTTAGATCATTTTAGAGTGGAAGCAAAGTTAATAAAATTCTTTATTTTTATTGAATATTTTCAGAGAATCAGTAAACAAACCGGCGAAAACCGTTAATAAATTATAAAATGACATATTGCGATTACATTACAACAATCTCAGGTGAAAACCTTGCTCTTCATAAGGAATATCACGACAATCATTATGGCTTTCCTATTGAAGATGACAATGAGCTTTTTGAGAGACTGATGTTCGAAATTAATCAGGCTGGATTGAACTGGATACTGATTCTCAGGAAACAGGAGAATTTCAGGAAAGCATTCCACAATTTCAGAATTGAAATGGTGGCCGGATATGGGGAATCGGACTTTGAACGTCTGATGAATGATCAGGGAATTATCAGGAACAGGCTGAAAATAAACGCCGCCATTGAGAATGCAAAAATCATTATGAAAATCCGGGAAGAAGCAGGTTCATTCCGAAAATGGCTCGATATTAATGCTGAAATAAATTCAACGCTCGGTGAATGGACAAAACTGTTTAAAAAAACGTTTAAGTTCACAGGAGGGGAAATCGTGAATGAATTCCTGATGAGCACCGGATACCTTCCGGGAGCACATAGTCCAGATTGCCCAATTTATGATCGAATTCAACAAATTAAAAAAAATATATGAGACGAGCCGACAGAGAAATATCAGGTACTGAAGAGATCGAACAGATTATTAACAGGGCGGATGTTTGCCGTATAGCAATTGCCAATGATAACTATCCATACCTGGTAACAATGAATTTCGGATATATGAACTCTCCTGCCCGATGCCTGTACTTTCATTGTGCAACTCAGGGAAAGAAGCTTGATATGATCCGTAAAAACAAATATGTCTGTTTTGAGATGGACATAGATCACAGACTTCTAAAGGGTGAAAAAAGCTGCGATTGGGGAATGGGCTATACAAGTGTATTAGGATATGGAAATTTATCGATTGTTGATAGCAGAAATGAACGAATAGCCGGTCTCAATGTTATTATGGAACATTATGGGAAACATGATAAAAATGATTATAATGAAAAGATCCTTGAAAGAACTGTCATCCTCAGGCTCGATATAACAGAAATAACAGGAAAAAAGAAATTGTAAGAACAAACAAAATCTCTTTCCCTTATCATCCTGAAAGTCTGGTTATCTAAATCATTATATAAATGAAAAAAATTCTGATTCTTCTATTATTAGTTTTTGCTACCCTGCCAGTAAAACCACAGGAGGCAAAGATAATACTGACTCCGGCACCACTGCCGCAACCCAGGATTAATGGCACTAAAATTTATGGTGTCAGACCAGGATCGCCTTTTCTATTTAAAATAGCGGCTACAGGTGAAAAGCCTCTGAAATATGAAGTTGTTAATCTTCCTGCAGGACTTTCATGCGATCCGCATTCAGGACAAATTTCAGGAGTCCTGAACAAACCTGGAGAGTACAAAACGACTGTTGTAGTATCAAACAGGCTTGGCAGTGCAAAAAGGTATTTTAAAATTGTGTGCGGGAACACCCTTGCACTTACACCTTATATGGGATGGAACAGCTGGTATGTCTGGGAAAATCATGTAACCGATAAGATAATGAGGGAAGCAGCCGACGCTATGGTAAGCTCGGGTATGATAGACCATGGATATACATATGTCAACATCGATGATTGCTGGTCGGCAAAACCAGGCTCAAAAGATTCTTCACTACTTGTTGCTCCGCGTGATACAGGCGGCCAGATAAATTCCAACAAACGGTTCCCCGATATGAAATCGCTTACCGGATATATACACTCAAAAGGACTTAAAGCAGGAATTTACACCTCTCCAGGTACAGTCACCTGTGCCGGTCATACAGCTGTCTATGGGCACGAAGAAGAGGATATTGCCAGATTTGCAGATTGGGAATATGACTTCCTGAAATATGACTGGTGTTCCTACGATAACATCGGAAAAAGAGATAATCTTAACGATCTTCAGAAACCATACATCCTTGTCAGTGATGTTTTAAAGAAGCAAAAGAGAGATATCATCCTTAATCTATGCCAGTACGGTATGGGGAAAGTCTGGAAATGGGGAAAAAGCGTCGGTGGTCAGAGCTGGCGTACTGCAGATGATCTCGGAGGTTCCTTCGAAGGAATAGGGACAGCCCTTTTCAGGGATGGATTTGATGTTTACAGCAGGGACAGTCTTCATTTGTATGCAGGGCCCGGGGCATGGAATGATCCCGATTATCTTCTGATAGGTTATCTGAGCAACTGGAAAGGACAAACTGTACCAACTCCGCTCACTCCGAACGAACAGTATACCCAGGTATCACTCTGGAGCCTGGTTGCGGCACCTTTAATCCTCAGCGGAGATATTACAAGAATGGATGATTTTACATTGAGTCTGTTAACAAATGATGAAATTATTGAAGTTGATCAGGATCCGCTTGGAAAACCCGGTTATCGTGTTATGAAAGATGGTAATTCAGAGGTATGGATACGGCATCTTGAAGATGGGTCCAATGCCGTCGGGTTATTCAACAGAGGTGATAACGAGGTTCAGGTTACTGCAAAATGGTCCGATCTGGGCATTTCCGGTGAAAAATTTGCACGGGATCTGTGGAGGCAAAAAGAGCTGGGATCTTACAGGGACAACTTCACTGCGACTGTCGGAAGGCATGGTGTTGTAATGATTAGGTTTTATTCAGGACCAACTAAATAAGGCAAGTTATCACTCAAATGTCAGTCAGTCACATTACATCCCATCAAAAAAGGCTAACTTGCGGAATATTTTTATAAACTTAATATGCAAACATTAAATGATTTACGTCTGGCTGTACTTATCGATGCTGATAATATTCCTTACAGTAATGTTAAGGGAATGCTTGAAGAGATAGCCAAATATGGTACACCGACATTTAAAAGAATTTATGGAGATTGGACAAAACCCACAATTTCGGGATGGAAAACAGTACTCCTTGAGAACGCAATAACTCCTGTTCAGCAATATAGTTACACAAAAGGTAAAAACTCTACTGACTCAGCGCTTATTATTGATGCAATGGATATCCTGTATTCGGGTAAAGTGGATGGATTTTGCATCGTATCGAGCGACAGTGATTTTACAAGGCTCGCAACAAGACTGAGGGAGGCAGGTATGAGAGTATTTGGTATTGGTGAAAGGAAAACGCCCCATCCATTCATCGTTGCCTGCGATAAATTCATCTACCTCGAGATCCTTACACAACCTGTACCGGTAATTGAAGCAAACGTAGAAGTTAAAAAGAGAGGTAAAGTGGTTGTTAAGAAGAAGAAACCTGAAGATCCTGATCCTCAGTCGCAGACCAGAATTGTTAAAAGACTTATTGCCTCATCTATCTCTGACCTCGCAGATGAAAACGGCTGGGCTTACCTTGGGGATGTCGGCAATCTGATACTCAAAAAACAGCCAGATTTTGATCCCAGAAACTTCGGTTTTCCAAAGCTCACACCTCTGATAAGGTCGCTTGATTTTGAGATCGACGAAAGAGAATCGGGACAGAATAATATCAAGCATATTTATATCAGGAACAGAAAGTAGAATACAGAGACCGAGGGACTTAGAGACGCAGAGACTTAGGGACAGGGCGAATGCCTGTCGCCTGTCGCCCGACGCCTGACGCCATGAGAATTGGAGAAAAAGATAAATAATGAAGCCTGAAGAATTACATGATGAGATTGTGGCTTATTGCCGAGAGCATTCCGATGAAGCCCTGGTTAAAAAATATTCCAGGTATTTTAAGGAGGGCGTTTATGACGCGTATGGACTCTCGATGGAGTTGATGAATGTGAAGATTAAAGAGATCTTGAACAGAAAAGATGTGGATTTTCAGGTAATAAGGGCTACTTCAGAATTGCTGGCAAAAAGTAAGAAATATGAAGAACCTTCTTTCGCGTTATTGTTCTATAAATCATTTATCAAACAGTTTGACAGTAGTGTTTTTTCTGATATTGCAATCTGGTTTGAAACCGGGATCAACAATTGGGCTCACAGCGATTCAATCTGCGGCGAACTAATATTTCCTTTGCTAAAGAAAAACATCATCGAGTATACCGACTTAAAGCCCTGGATTACAGCGAAAAACAAATTTCAGAGAAGAGCAGTCCCTGTTTCATTGATTAAAACCCTTAAGTCAGTAAATGATTTTGCCCCATATCTGAAAATGATTGAACCGCTTATGTCTGATCCCGAGCGAGAAGTCCATCAGGGTGCAGGTTGGTTTCTGCGTGAAGCCTGGAAAATTAAGCGGGAACCTACTGAAGAATTCCTTTTAAAGTGGAAGGAAATATCTCCCCGCCTCATCTTTCAATATGCCTGCGAAAAGATGAGTGTTGAGGAAAAAATGAGGTTCAAACGAACAAAATAATCACATTAAATGTTAGGGTAGATAGTCCGGTATTTGAATGACCGGTGTGACATTCTTGTATACCCTGTAAGGTGCATAATGCCAAAAAGTTATTTAAATACAATATATTATGAATATTTATTTTTTGTTTTCAAAAATAAATATGACCTTTGTTTCTGTTTTATAAATACTTTAATAATCGAATTATGAACATTTACGTAGGAAGTCTTCATTTTAAAATGAGTGAAGCAGAATTAAAAGAAATCTTTGAAGAGTATGGCGAAGTTACATCCGCAAAAATCATTATTGACAAGTACTCTGGGAAAAGTAAAGGATTTGGTTTCGTTGAGATGCCGAATGATGCTGAAGCAAAAAAAGCTATTGAAGAGTTAAATGGTGCAGAAGTTAGCGGTAGAAACATTATCGTTAATGAGTCCATTGAAAGAACTGACAGAAGAAGTAATTTCAGAGGTGGTGACAATGACCGCAGAGGTGGTAGTGGCGGCGGAAACAGAAGAGATAACTACAGGTAGGCTAACAAAAAATCTAAAACTATGAAAGGTACTGTTAAATGGTATGACAGAGTAAAAGGCTACGGATTCCTTCAGACAGAAGATGACAAGGATATCTTTATCCACCGTTCAGGTTTAGAGGTTTCCCACACGGAACTTGAGGCAGGTCAGGCAGTAGAGTTTGAAATAGAACAGAGAGAGAAAGGACCCGTTGCCATTAAAGTCAAAAAAGTAGATTGATCTTACTCAAAGTAATACCAAAGAGGCTGTAACGAAGATGTTCAGCCTCTTTTTTTTATTCGGCTTACGGACACGCCATGGCGTGTCCCTACATTCATCCAAATTACACTGTAGTGTCATGCCATGGCATGACACAAAACCTTGTCAGCCTATTAAATTTATTTGCGTTTCTGGTCTCCCGTCCGGTATTCCGGTTTCTCTTTCTGATCCTTAAGCATCTCTTTAGGATCATCCAGAGCAGGAGAATCTTTTAACGAATTCCAATCGAACTTTTCATCAAGCGGAGATAAAGCCTTTTGAGGATCGAAGATCCTCAGATCAGGTGACAATGCTGAATAAGGAGTAAAATCAGGTTTCCCTGTGAAGCAATCTGACAGATCAGTAGCTCCGGCATCATACTGATTCAGATATGGCAATCCGAGAATATTCCAGAATGTTTTGAAAATACTGCCAAAGCTGTAATGAACCTTACTTACATAGTTCTTTTTTGCATATGGGGAAATCACCATTAAAATGCTCCGGTGTGCATCAATATGATCGACTCCGTTCTGGGCATCATCCTCAGTGATTATTATAGCCATATCCTTCCAGTATTCAGTGTGTGAAAGAAACTCAACAATCCGCCCCACTGCCAGGTCGTTATCGACCATATAGCTTTCCCTGAAAGGATAGCCTTTAGAAGGACGTTCATCTGCTCCGTGATCGTTCGGTATTATTACAGTAAGAACCTGTGGCATGGTCTTACCCTCGCCTTCCCACTTCTCATTAAACTCCTTAATGAACTGGCTCACCCTGAACTGGTCGGGAATCGACATATTGAAAGTCGCATATTGTCTCGATGTCCTGCTGAAAATCGGCGACGGCACAGGAAAGTTTGCAAACTGCTTAATACCTGTATATTTATAGGAATCGTCATAGAATGCCGGTTCAAACATCACGCTGAAGCCAAAGTTAAAAAAGTCAATTTTATTTCTTTCAAGGTGATCCCACATAGATCCTGATTCATTGTAATCTTCAGGATATATTGCCCCTGCCGATCCATTCATCCCCAGGCTGCCCGGAGCTTTCGAAGCAGGCTTGTACTCCCTGTTGCCTCCATAGCTGGCAGGGACACAGGTCTCAACCCATTCATTCGGATAGGTGTTCACCAGCCATCTGTGTCCGTCTGCTGAGACATCGGAGTCAACATAGAAGTTATCACCTATGGCAAATTGTTCAGCCAGCTTAAGATGGTTAGCCATCACCGTGGTGTTCTTAACATTCAGCGTTCCTCCTTTATTGGAAAATGAAACGTTGACCCCATAGCGTGCAATGGATGGGTCGCCGTTCCCTTTTATAAGCTGACCGAAAACTTCATCATAGGTCCTGTTTTCTTTTGAAATAAAAACAATATGCCTGATAGGAGATTTCTTTTCTCCTCCGTAAAGAGGAATAGGGTTATCTCCTCTTGATTGAGAGAGTTTCGAAGCACTTTCCTTACGAAAATTGTTTGATATAACCTTTCTCGACATCTCTCTGAGCCTGCCTGTTGATGGAATATCAATTACCGAAACAGTGCCTTTCATAAGATTTCCGATATAGGTACCCTCCCCACCCTCTTTAAAATCCTTGCCTCCGTTAGGGCCGCTCCCATAGCCCTTGGCATTGGTCACAACAATTTGTTTACCGTTAGGGGTGACTTTAAGTTTAGACGGAAACCATCCGGTTGGAATATGTCCCAATACCCTGAATGAAGGAAGCTCAATAACACCAACAGCATTTATTCCGGCTTCAGCCACAAACATCTTTTTTTCATCAGGAGAAACGGCAAGCCCGAATGGAATTATGCCCCGGAAGTGTTTCAGGGCTTCATCAGGTTTTAAATATATCTGATTTATAACAGAATCGGTTTTTATGCTGATGACAGTAATATTGTCATTATTACCGTTGCTCACAAAGAGGAAATCCTTAGTAACTGCCAGGGAGTTTGGACTTGATCCACCTACAGCAGGAATGCCCTCGACCATCTGACCGACAAGATTTCCAGTCTTTATCTTAGCTGTAACAGCTGCACTGTCAGGATTTTCAACTGATACCGCCCATACTGAAAATGCTTTGTCGCTGTTGGGATCTCCCAATCCTGGGATCTTAAGGGAATCCTTCACAGTTCCGTTAATCATCTCCTCAGAGTTATAAGCGAAAGCTGGAAAATCAAGTGCGCTCTTAATTTCAGATCTCTCCTCCAGCTTACCAATCTTGCTGTATTCAAACATACCCACATTTGCCACATAAACCTTATTCCCGTCCCTGCTCAGAGCAACGCCGAACGGATAACGCCCAACAGGTACGGATTTAATGACTTTCATCTTATGTGTATCTGCGATTATCAGCCTGAAATTCATCTGATCAACTGCATAAAGGTATCTTCCGTCATTTGACATACACATATCACCGATATATCCGTCGGGTGTTTTGATGCCATTCTCAGATACCGAACAATCTATTGAGTCGATCTTATTTCCTGTATGAAGATCAAAAAGAAGTATCCTGTTCGCCTGTCCGGCAGAGACATACACCTTTTTATTGTCAGGGGAAATGGCGAGTCCCATGAATACAGATTCAAGGACACCTGCGTTGCCTGAGAAACCCGGGGGAACCTGTCTGACCTCAGGTTGTGATGTCAGATTGCTTATTATTGATATTGATAATGGTCCGGTGCCCGAGTTAGCCGTCACAGCTGTCTGTCCGTCGCCACTCAGGACAAGTCCGAAAGGATGGGGAGCAACAACAATGTTTTTCCCTGAAGGCGTCAGTAGCCTGCCGTTAGGGATAACTGTTGTTCCTTCCTTATTAATTGAAGTATAAAGAGTTCCGGCGGGAGCTGAAAGAATTGTAAGGTTATTTCCTGCTTTTGTTTTACATCCCGACAGAAGGAGAAAAACCAGGGCAACAAGTAACAAAGGATTTTTGTAGCGCATATACTTTCCGGTTAAACACAGGACTCAATTTACGATTAAAATTAATTTCTTTTAAAAAAAACCTTCCTGCAATGAGGAAGGTTTTTAAGTATATTATGTTTTTTATAAACTAATCGGTTCAGACTAATTTATAACCTTTTCTGTATTCGTAGTGCATAAGTTTAGTCGCAGCACCATCGGTATCGTCGATGAAAACTTCTTTGGCAGGATCCCATTTGACTGTGCGTTTAAGAGCACAGGCTATATTGCCCAGGTTACAGACAGTACAGCTGCTGTGTCCGATTTCAACCGGAACTACAGGATCAACCCTTTTCTGAACACTCTGAATAAAGTTCAGCTGATGCGGGATTCTGGTTTCATAAGGTCCTTCCACTTTGGTTGCAGATGCAGGAAGTGCAAGTTTTTCGTCAGATGCCTTGAAATAACCTCTTGATACTTCAATCCAGCCTTTTTCACCCCAGAATTTTACACCTTTCATTTTCTGTGCATTAAATGGTTCTGATGTCATCACAACTCCATTTGCATATTTAAATGACATGTATTCTGTACCGTCTCCGATAGGAGATGCTTCAACCGGACCATTTTTGTCCATACCAAGGCCCCACTGTGCGATATCGAACATATGAGCGCCCCAGTCGGTCGTGAATCCACCGCCCATCTCTGTATACCAACGCCATGCACCCCAGATCTTTTCATTCTGTTCGGGTTCGAGAGATATAGGAGGATCGAGCTGGTTATTAAAATGAATAGGCATAGGAAGTGATCCAAGCCAGAGATCCCAGTTCAGATCTGCAGGTATCGGCTCTTCAGGAAGATCATAAGGTTTAGGGGGAGCTCCTACATAAGCATTCACTTTGGTTATTTTACCTATTGCGCCTTCCTGTACAAGTTTAACGGCATGCTGAAATTCTGCTGAAGATCTCTGCTGGCTTCCGAGTCCAAAGATCCTTTTTGTCTGCCTGACAACCTTTTTCAACTCCTGACCTTCTTTAATGGTAAAGGTCATTGGTTTTTCGAGATAAACATCTTTCCCGGCCTTGCATGCTGCAATAGCTATCCTGGCATGGGAATGATCAGGAACTGCAATAACAACAGCGTCAATATCCTTTCTGGCTAGCAGATCCTCGAATTTCTCGTATGTTTCAACTTTGGATTCTTTTCCAGCTTTTGTATAGAAGGCATTGACGCGTTTTTCGAATCTCTTACGTTTTACACCATAAACATCACATCCGGCAAGTACTTTTACTCCAGGGATCTGAAGAAATCCGCTGAGCAGAAACATTGACTGCTGACCCATCCCAATAAAACCTAACTTAATTTCAGTATCGGCTGGTGCACTCACTGATGAGCTCGTTCCGGCAGCTGACGTCATACGAGGTAACACAAACAATCCGGCTGCTCCTGCCAGTGATGATCCAAGGAAACGGCGCCTTGAAATTCCTTTTTTTTGTTCTTCCATTTTTAAAATTATTAATAGTTAATTTGATTTAATTGTATCCGGATTCCGGGATGCATAAAAATAGGATTTATTATTTTCTTCTGAAAGTATTTATCAAATCTAGTTTATTAATAAGAAGCTACTGCACAAGAGATAATCTCAAAACCTGCCAAAAACCGAGTACTTTTCAGTATTGCAATAGATTGATGAATAAAGAAACAATCCGGGGTAGTTTGTCTCAAGTTTTCTTTCAAGGTGCAGCACAGGCTGATTTTTCACCAAATGCAAATATCTGCTTATATTCCCTTTAGCCATTATTGCTTTGATTCTCTGCTCCCCGCCTTTTATTTCAATCCCGTATTTTTCGCGAAGGATCGTGAACAGCGACCTGTTTTCAAACTGCCTTGATGTTATCCTGGGCAGGTTAATATTGGCTATAAAACTGATATCATAAAAGATAGGGATATCTTCAAGAAATCTTAATCTTTCCATATATACACAGCCCGATTCCTGTTCCAGTTCAGAAAGCTGAAACATAAACTCTTCAGGCCATTGTTTCAGGATAGGTTTTACAATTATTGATGTTTTAAGGTTACGGTCGCCAACAGCCGATGTGGTTCCTGACACAGAAAGGATCCCGATATCCTTCGGCAGGTGATGAACAATGCTTCCCTTCCCCTGATGCTTTATTATATATCCGTCATTCGCCAGGGTGCTCAGCGACTGCCTGACAGTCGGACGTGTCATCCCGTATAACTGGCATAATTCATTCTCTGATGGCAGCAGATCTCCCTCCTTATATATCCCATCAGAAATATGCTTCCTGAGGATTTCATAAAGCCTTCTGTACTGAGGTATGTTTTTGGGCGTGACCATTTTTTAAGTGNCTAGAGTGCCTAGAGTGACGTGATTTTTTTAAATTTTCAATTTTAGGCACTCCAAACTTTTCCTGGTAAATATATTATATTTTACTTGTAAATACAAGTTAAATCATATATTTTTGTATAAACTGATTTATAGCAATATCGATANTACATTGAAATAGTTTATTTTACTTATTATAACAAGTTTCTGGTAGATAAAAGATATGCAAAAGGATAATGAAGACCCCCAAACCCCCTAAAGGGGGCTTAAAAAGCAAAGTCCCCCTGAGAAACGACAAACGATAAACGACAAACGATAAACGGTTAAAACCTAAATCATCAATAAACATAAAATACAAATGGCAACAGCTGTAATAATGCCAAAACAGGGTCAGTCGGTCGAGACCTGCATCATAACCAAATGGTTTAAGAAAAAAGGAGAAATGGTTTCTGCAGGAGATATACTTTTCTCGTATGAAACAGACAAGGCATCTTTTGATCTTGAGGCCCCTGAAAACGGGATATTGCTTGATGTCTTCTTCGGAGACGGAGACGAGGTACCGGTTCTGGTGAATGTGGCAGTCATTGGTAAAACAGGGGAAGAGACTCAGTCGTTTAGTCAGGTTAAGGCTGAGGCTAAAACTGAGTCTAAGGCTGAGGATAAGATTGAGGATGAGGTTAAGACTGAGAATACAGTACTTTTTACGGGGGATACGAAAATAAGAATATCACCAAGGGCAAAAAAGATAGCACAGGCACAAGGATTAAATTATCAGAATCTTACAGGTACGGGACCAAACGGCAGAATAATTGCCAGGGATATTGAAACAGGAATCTTAACCGGGATGACATCTTCAGAGACTATAGTGTCGTCAGGTCCGGAGTTTATCGAAAAGCCACTGACCAATGTCCGGAAGCTGATAGCAAAAGCCATGCACGCTTCATTGCAGAATTCTGCCCAGCTAACCCATCATATGAGTGCTGATGTACGTCATCTGCTCGAAGCCAGACAAAAAATAAAGGATAATCTTCTAAAAGACAAGAATCAGCAGGACATTACTCTTAATGATATGATCTGTTGGTGTGTCATCAGGGCTCTGGAAAAATTCCCGGAAGCCAACAGCCATTTTCTCGATGATCGTATTAAAACTTTCAGCAAAGTACATCTAGGACTGGCGGTTGACACTTCACGCGGACTTATGGTGCCTGCTCTGAAAAATGCAGAGAGTATGAACCTCATAAAACTATCAGTGGAACTGAAATCAATAGCTGATCAGTGCAAAAAGGGAAGCATTGATCCTGAATTGATTCAGAGTACAGCTGCCTCATTCACGGTATCGAATCTTGGAAACTATGGAGTAGAAATGTTCACTCCGGTGATCAATCTTCCACAGGTTGCAATACTCGGTGTCTGCACGATAATTAACCGTCCGGCAAATATCGGAAATAACATCTTCGGTTTTGTGCCTTATATAGGACTATCACTTACCTACGATCACCGAGCCATCGACGGAGGTCCGGCAACTCTCTTCCTGAAGGAGATAAAGGAACAGATTGAAGCATTCAGGTATTAATATTATCGACCGCAAGACTGCAAGACTGCAAGACCGCAAGACCGCAAGACCGCAAGACAAACTGAATAAAAATATGCCAAAGAGTCAGAACATCAATCCGAAAGTCGTCAGGAAACCGCAATTCATTGAATTCGGTAAAATTCCTGTAAATCAGTATAGCAAAACCATTGAGGAAGAGAAGAAAATTTACAGCACCGATGATTTTATCAGGATTTACCACGACATGGTGGTTATCAGGGAATTTGAAACAATGCTGAACCTTATCAAGACTACCAATGAGTATAATGGGGTGCCATATAATCATCCCGGACCGGCTCATCTCTCGATCGGACAGGAAGCAGCAGCTGTAGGGATGGCATATACACTCGGTGTTGAGGATTATATTTTCGGTTCCCACAGAAGTCATGGCGAGATACTGGCAAAAGGGCTGTCAGCGATTAATAGCCTCGGAGAAGACGCTCTTTACTCAGTGATGAAAAACTTTTTCGAAGGCTCTGCCCTTAAGGTTGTGGAGAAAGGTTTTCAGGGTGATATAAAACAATTGTCAATGAATTTTCTGCTTTATGGAGCACTTTCGGAAATATTTGCCCGTGAAAATGGTTTTAACAAGGGGCTTGGAGGTTCCATGCATGCTTTTTTCACACCTTTCGGCATCTATCCTAATAATGCAATTGTCGGTGGGTCAGGTGATATATCAGTTGGAGCTGCTTTATATAAAAAGATCAACAGGAAACCAGGGATTATCATCTGCAACATAGGTGATGCATCGATGGGTTGCGGTCCGGTGTGGGAAGGGATCTGCTTTGCAACAATGGATCAGTACAAAACACTCTGGGACGGAGAATACCGGGGCGGACTGCCATTGATTTTCAATTTCATGAATAATCTCTACGGGATGGGAGGACAAACCTGCGGTGAAACAATGGGGTTCGACATCCTGGCAAGAATAGGTGCCGGTGTAAATCCTGAATCGATGCATGCTGAAAGGGTTGACGGATACAATCCTCTTGCAGTTATTGATGCATTCAAACGAAAGAGGGAGATCCTTAAGGAAAAGAAAGGTCCGGTACTTCTCGACACTCTTACATACAGGATCAGTGGGCATTCACCTTCTGATGCTTCATCATACCGCTCAAAGGAAGAGATCGAAGCCTGGCAGCAGGAAGATTCAATAGTAGCATATGGGAGATCGCTGGTTCTCTCAGGAATAGTAAAACAGGATCAGCTCGATGATATCGCAGGAGAAACCAAAGAGCTTCTCACTCATATCCTTAAGTTAAGCATAAACGATGAAATTTCTCCCCGTCTTAACATGGCCGCTGACCCTGATTGTATAGGTGAAATGATGTTCTCAGGCTGCTCCGCCGACAAGATGGAAGAAGGAACTCCTGAGGTGCTTATTCCGAGAGAAGAAAATCCAAGGGTTAAATCACTCAAAAACAAGGAACGTTTCTACAAGGACAAAGAAGGCAAACCTGTCTCAAAAGCAAAATTATATCAGTTCCGTGACGGTATTTTCGAGGCAGTCATTGACAGGTTCTATAAAGATCCGACACTGGCTGCATGGGGTGAAGAAAATCGCGACTGGGGAGGTGCTTTTGCAGTATATCGTGGTCTGACAGAGGCTCTACCCTATCACAGGCTTTTCAATTCACCGATATCTGAAGGTGCAATAGTTGGAACCGCAATTGGATATGGAATGTGCGGCGGACGGGTAATAGCCGAAATAATGTATTGTGATTTTCTGGGCCGTTCAGGTGATGAAGTATTTAATCAGCTACCAAAATGGCAGGCAATGAGCGGCAATATTATTAAGATGCCGGTTGTAATAAGAGTGTCGGTGGGTTCTAAGTATGGAGCGCAGCATTCTCAGGACTGGTCAGCTCTTACAGCTCATATTCCGGGCTTGAAAGTCGTGTTTCCGGCTACCCCCTATGATGCAAAGGGACTGATGAACTCAGCACTTCAGGGCACTGATCCTGTGATTTTCTTCGAAAGTCAGAGAATTTATGATATCGGTGAGATGTTCCATACTGAAGGTGTGCCGGAAGGTTATTATGAGATCCCTCTTGGCGAACCCGACATTAAAAGAGCCGGCAGCGACATTACTATACTTTCCATTGGAGCTACTTTATATCCTGTAATTAAAACTGCAGATATCCTTCAGGAAAAATATGGAATAAGCGCAGAAGTGATTGATGCGCGTTCAATGGTGCCTTTCAATTATGAACCTGTGATTGAATCCNTAAGGAAAACAGGAAGAATTGTTCTTGCAAGTGATGCATCAGCAAGAGGTTCATTCCTAAAGGAGATGGCTCAGACAATTACAGAACTTGCTTTTGATGAGCTCGATGCACCTCCGGTGGTTGTTGGTTCGCGTAACTGGATAACACCTGCTTATGAGATGGAAGAGTATTTCTTCCCTCAGCCGGAATGGATCCTCGATGCCATACATCAGAGAGTGCTCCCGCTTAAGGGACATGTGCAAAAAACTGACTTCTCTATAAAAAAATCAATCAGCCTGAATAAAAAAGGTATTTAGATTGTCTAACTGGTAAAAGGTCGTTCAGGATTTCACTGGGAATAATTTTCTGCTTTGATTCTGAATTTACTTAAATTGCATTACCAGTAAAACTGACAATTTAAAACTATGTATAAAAGGGTTGTATTGTTATTAGTATTCTCGTGGTTTACTGTTATTGCTTATAATCAGCAGCGAGACATCGATTTCTATCTTAATGAGGCTTTCAGGAACAGTCCCCTGCTGAACGATTACAGGAACCAGGTTAACTCCTCTGAAACAGACAGCTTGCTTGTCGCGGCTTCGCATAAACCACTTGTTGAAGCCAGGTCACAACTTCTTTACTCGCCTTATTATCATAACTTCGGTTATGATGATGTTGTTACCGATGGCGGGAATTATACAGCCGTAGTTGGGGTATCTCAGAATATCCTCAACCGGAAAGTCATGAAAAACAGGTATGAAGCCGTTGATATTCAAAAAAGATCTGCTAATAATTCATCGAAGATATCTCTCACGGAACTGAAAAAGGTAATTACAGAACAGTACCTCACAGCTTATTCAGATTATTCTGATTTTTCATTTAACAAAACCTTTCTTGANCTCTTCCATAAAGAGAATGAAATAGTAAAGGCTTTTGNGCAGAGCGGAGTCGTCAGGCAGACTGATTACCTCTCATTTCTTGTTGAAAGTCAGACACAGGAATTATTAGTCAGCCAGCTCAAAGGCCAGTATATTAAGGATCTTATGATACTGAACGAGCTCTGCGGCTTAAATGATTCCTCATGGTATGAGCTATCTGATCCACAGCTTCAGATCACCGGTTCGCCTGAGATAGCAAAGCTTCCTTCGTATTTGCAGTATAAGATCGACAGCATAAGGATTGTCAATGAAAAAATTGGTATCGACCTGCAGTATAAACCTAAAATAAGCTGGTTCGCAGATGCCGGTTTCCTCACCAGTTATCCCTGGAATTTCTACAGGCATTTCGGGTACAGTGCGGGACTCAGTCTTAATATACCGATATATGACGGGAAACAAAAAGAGCTTTCAAAACAAAAGCTCGATTTTGAAGAAAACAGCAGAAAAGGATATGATGATAATTTCCGTAAAAAGTATTCACAGCAGATAACGCAGCTTGAATTGGAACTCAAATCACTTAATGACATGTCTGCACAGGTCTCCACCCAGCTTAAAACTTCTGAACAGCTGGTAAATGCTTTGCGTGATCAGCTGAATGCCGGAATTATTCAGATGACTGAATATATTAATGCTGTTAAGAATTACAAGACAACCAGCAGGAATATCAATCTGATCAGCATACAGAAATTACAGGTCATAAATCAAATGAACTTTCTACTTACCGGTAAATAATATAATAATGGACAGCCAAAAAGAACCACGACTACTTTTTTCCATTTTCTCAGGTATTTCAATTCTCTTAGCTTCCTGTCATAATACGGCACCGGCAGTTGAGGAAACCACTGTGGTAAAAACCCCGGTAACAATTATTCCTGTCGAATTCAAAAAAGTTACCTCTTCGGTAGCCCTGCCTGCAGTTGCCACATTCATGAATAAAAGTATTGTAAGGGCGACCACCGCCGGAACAATTGACAGGATTTTAATAACTCCGGGTGAATATATAAATGCCGACCAGTTGCTTTTCACTATCAAAACAAAGGAAGCAATGGCTGCAGGAAAGACATTGGAAGCTGATACCAGCTTATCCTTCAGAGGATTAATCAATATTACTTCTCACAGGGAAGGAGTAATAAATTCCATATCGTATCAGAAAGGTGATTTCGTACAGGAAGGAGATGAACTTGCTGTAGTATCAGAACAAAATAGCCTTGTATTCATTCTGGATGTCCCATTTGAGCTTGATAAGTATATAAGTAAGAACAGAAATTGCAGTATTATCCTTCCCGACAGCAGAAAGCTTAACGGTACTATAACCGGAAAGCTTCCGGAGATGGACATCCAATCTCAGACAATAAGATACGTCATCAAACCAGCCGGTGTTGAGAAGCTTCCCGCAAATCTTATTGCCAGCATAAACCTGGTAAAATCAGTTAATGAAAAAGCACCGGTTTTCCCAAAAGCTGCGGTTCTAGGAGATGAAACCCAGACCAGTTTCTGGGTTATGAAGTTACTGAATGACAGTACTGCTATAAAGGTTCCGGTGAGTAAGGGTTTTGAAAATAATGACGAGGTTGAAATTACAGAGCCCGTTTTTTCCCAGGGCGACAGGGTATTGCTTACAGGCAATTACGGACTTCCTGATACTGCAAGAGTAACTATTATTAAGTAACAGTATGAAGAATTTCTTCCTCTCTTATAAGAATCCCATATCAGTTATTCTTGCCGTAATTATTGTAGGTGGTATTTTCCTCTACGGGCAGATCCAGGTTTCTCTTTTCCCCGAGATTACCTTTCCTAAACTAAAGGTCATTGCCGACAATGGAGAACAGCCTGTCGACAAAATGATGGTTACTGTCACCAGACCTCTTGAGGACGCTATAAAACAAGTGCCTGATCTTAAAATTCTTCGGAGCGCAACGAGCCGCGGAACATGTGAAATATCTGCATTTCTGAACTGGGGTGCCGATATAGATGTGAACCAGCAGATGATGGAGTCAAGGATTTCACAGATTAAAAACAGTCTGCCTGCTGATGTTCATATACGGATCGAAAAGATGAATCCGTCTATACTACCGGTGATAGGATTTACAATTGAAAGTGATAAAAAAACACCTGTGGAGCTTAACCTGTTAGCAACTTACACAGTTAAGCCATTTTTGTCTCAGATTGAAGGTGTTTCTTCCGTCGGTATAATAGGAGGAAAGACAAAGGAGTTCTGGATCGAGCTCAATCAGCTTAAGATGGGTACATTCGCGATCACTCCCGAGATTATCCGGGATATGCTCAGTCAAAATCACTTTATCACCTCCAATGGATTTCTTTCCGACTACAAACGACTCTACCTTAACATTACGGATGCCGGCTTGTATAACCTTGCCGATATCGAAAATGTAGTTTTGAGGAATGATGGCAAGAGAATCATTAAGATAAAAGATGTTGCTGAGGTTAATGTAAGGGAGAGAACGGAGTACACCAGGATCAATGCAAATGGACGGCAGGGATTGCTTGTGGCAGTACTTAAACAGCCTGGAGCAAATCTTATAAATCTGTCAACCAACATATTATCAAGAAAGAAAGAACTTGAAAAGATTCTTCCGCCTGATGTGCATGTTTCCTATTATTACGATCAGGCAGATTTCGTGAATAAAGCCATTAAGAGTGTTAATGATAGTCTCTGGTTGGGTCTTCTTCTTGCTCTTCTGGTAACAGTAATGTTCCTGCGATCATTCAGGGCCAGTGCCACAATTCTAGTAACCATTCCCGTAACCTTACTGCTGACAATAATTGTTCTGTACAGTATCGGTTATACGCTGAATATTATGACATTCGGAGCAATTGCTGCTGCGATAGGACTCATAATCGATGATGCTGTTGTTGTTGTGGAACAGATTCACCGTACTCATGAAGAATTTCCGGAAAGGCCGTCGAATCAGCTGGTACATCAGGCTGTCAAATATCTGATGCCTTCTATGATAGGCTCCTCCGTAAGTACCATCGTGATCTTTGTTCCTTTCATGCTTCTTGGCGGTGTGGCCGGGGCTTATTTCAATGTACTTACCAACACAATGATCATAACTCTGGTCTGTTCCTTTTTTGTGACTTGGATCGGACTGCCTGTTATTTACCTGTGGTTTTCGGATTTAAGATTGATGTTTCCCAAAAAGGAGAAGACTGATGTCAGGATCACCAAAACAAGGAACTGGGTAAGCTTCTTCCTCAGGAGACCAGCAATCAGCATTTTATTTATTTTATTTCTTGCAGCATCAATGTTCTATATCCTTCCGCGTCTTGAGACAGGCTTTCTGCCTGAGATGGATGAAGGATCAATAGTGCTCGATTACAAAGCACCTCCCGGGACATCACTTGAGGAGACTGACAGGATACTCAGAGAGGTAGAAAAAATAATTGTTAAAATACCTGAAGTGGCTACTTATTCGAGGAGAACAGGTGCACAGATGGGATTCTTTATCACCGAACCTAATGATGGCGACTACCTGATACAGTTAAAGGATGAAAGGGACAGGAGTACCGAGGAAGTTATTGATGATATACGGAAAAAGGTTGAGTCAACACAACCTGCCCTTCAGATCGATTTTGGTCAGGTTATCGGAGATATGCTGGGTGACCTCATGGCATCGGTTCAGCCAATTGAAATAAAAATATTCGGAAGCGATAATGATGTTCTTAATGATCTTGCAGGCAAAGTCGCCGGAGAAATTGAAAAGATTGAAGGCGTTGAAGATGTTTTCGATGGTGTAATAATTGCGGGTCCTTCGATAGAGGTGGTTCCTGATCAGCAAAAACTTGCACAGTATAAGATTTCACCTGCTTCGTTCCAGTTTCAGCTTCAGACAATGGTTGAAGGGAATATAATTGGCAGTATCCTGGAGAGGGAGCAGATGACAGAAATCAGAATGATTTATCCGAACAGCACAAATAACAATCTGGAGAACATAAAGAATCAGTTTGTTTTCCTTCCTGAGGGAAAATTGACACCATTGGCTTCACTTTCAAAAATCACACTGAAAGAAGGAGTTGCAGAGATAAACAGGGATAACCTCAAATCTGTCTCCATAGTAACTGCACGTCTTAATAACAAGGATCTCGGAAGCGCCATGAAAGAGATTCAAAAGACTATCGATTCAAAAATTTTCCTTCCTCAGGGCTATAATATTGAATATGGAGGTGAATATGCCGATCAGCAGAAATCTTTCAAAGAACTGCTTCTTATACTTATTCTAGCCAGTTTGCTGGTCTTTGCCCTGATGCTTTTCCTTTTTAAGGATTTCAGGGCTGCAATCGCTATACTTTTTATTGCTGTTTTAGGCATATCAGGAAGTATGATCGCTCTTTTCATTACAAACACTCCTTTGAATGTCGGAAGCTATACAGGTCTGATTATGATAGTCGGTATAATTGGAGAAAACGCAATTTTCACATTCCAGCAGTTCAGCACAAACCGGCTAAGTGGAACTGTGGATGAATCTCTTGTNTATGCTATCTCAACCNGGTTGAGACCNAAGCTTATGACAGCCATAGGTGCTATTATCGCTCTGATGCCTCTTGCTATCGGTGTAGGTACTGGTGCCCAGATGCATCAGCCACTTGCTATCGCAGTGATCGGTGGGTTCATTGTGGCTCTTCCGCTGCTGCTGCTTGTTCTTCCTACATTGCTTCATCTTTTATACAGAAATGAGGATAAAAAGCTGGTGAGGTGATTTAAGAGAAATGAATGCTAAACGCGTTATTTGGTTACCATTTAACGCGTTTTTTCATTTTGTTTTACGATACTCACCACCTGCCTGTTTAACAGACGTTCCATTCCGGTTAGAAACTTGGCTTATTTATTGTCAAAAGAAAAGAAATCATAAGTATCTTTGTTTACAAATAAACTCAGGATGGAAAATGTAGTAGAGAATATTAAAAGCAAAGAAGGATTCATTATCGATATGGATGGGGTAATTTATCATGGCAATAAACTTCTTCCGGGGGTTACAGATTTTCTTGCATGGCTCGAACAATCGGGTAAGAAATACCTCTTTCTTACCAATTCAAGTGAAAGGACTCCGAAAGAACTTCACGAAAAGCTAAAAAGACTCGGAATTGATGTTGATGAGGAGCATTTCTATACAAGCGCACTGGCAACAGCAAGTTTCCTTTCAAATCAAAAACCTAACGGAAGTGCCTATATTATAGGTGATGCCGGATTGATTCACGCGTTATACAGTGTAGGTTACAGTGTTAATAATGTAAATCCCGATTATGTCGTTGTCGGTGACACACACAGTTATAATTTTGAAAAGGTTGAAGCAGCGGTAAATCTGGTTCTGAAAGGAGCCAAGCTGATTGGCACAAATTCAGATATAAGCGGGCCAATAGAAGTTGGAATTACGCCGTCAACAAAAGCACTTATTGCCCCTATAGAAATCGCAGCCGGTAAAAAAGCCTACTTTGTTGGGAAACCTAATCCGTTGATGATGCGAAGCGCATTGAAGAGGCTAGGCGTAAGAAGAGAAGACGCTATTGTTATCGGCGACAGAATGGATACTGATGTAAGATGCGGACTGGAATCCGAGCTCGATACACTTCTTGTTCTGAGCGGTATTACTGACAGAAACGGGATCGATCAGTTCCCCTATCGGCCCCGCTATATTCTTAATGGCATAATTGATCTTGTCAGCTGAATTTAACATGGAACTAAAGGAAAAATTTAAAAAAGAGAGGAAAGAGGTTGCCAGGTTTATGAGGCGACTTTATAAACAGGGACTGACTACAACATCCGGAGGAAACCTAAGTCTGCGGCTTTCTGATGATGTCATACTTATTACACCATCTGCAACAGATAAGGGAAGGATGAAGTGGAAGGAGGTTGGAATTGTAANCATCTTCGGTGAAAACCTCACCCCGCATCTTAAGCCTTCAATGGAAACCGGAATGCATATTGCGATATACAAGAAAAGAGATGATATTCATGCAATTGTTCATGCTCATCCTGTATTTGCATCTCTGTTTACTGCTGTAAAAGCCAGAATCAATACAAATCTGACTGCTGAAGCCAAAGCGATACTTGGTGATCCGGTTTTCGTTAAGTACGCAATTATGGGATCACCCGCGCTCGCCGAACTTGCCTCTGAGCATATTCTCAAATCAGATATACTTTTGCTTGAGAATCATGGAATATTAACCATTGGAACAAATCTGCTTCAGGCATTTGACAGAGCCGAAGTGCTCGAAAGCGCTGCCAAGATGACCCTGATGACACAAATGACAGGCAAAAGAAGACCTCTGGACAAAGTCAGAATAAATGAACTGGAAAAACTATTCAGATGATCGGTGCAGTGCTATTTGACATGGACGGTGTTCTCGTTGATTCTGAACCTTTTATCTGCAAAGCGGCTATAATGATGTTCAGTGAGTTGGGTATTAAAGTGAAGGAAACCGATTTTCAGCCTTTTATCGGAACGGGTGAAAACAGATACCTCGGAGGGGTAGCCGAACTTCACGGAATAACCATCAATATTGAGGAAGCAAAAGCAAGAACCTATAAAATCTATTCAGAAATTGCACAAGGAGCAATATCACCGCTTCCGGGTGCGTTAAGCTTTGTCGCTGAATGCAGGCAAAGAGGGCTTAAACTTTCACTCGCGACCAGCGCTGACAGGATAAAAGTTGAAGTCAACCTGAGGGAAATAGGACTGCCTGCAGGATCTTTTGATTCAATCATTACAGGACTTGATGTCAGGAATAAGAAACCATTCCCTGATATTTATCTGAAAGCCGCAGAAAGTCTTGGAGTCCGTCCTGAAAATTGCCTTGTAGTTGAAGATGCGGTAAGCGGGATAGAGGCCGGAAAGAAGGCAGGATGCAAATGCCTAGGAGTTACTTCATCATTTGATGCCTTAGCGCTTAAAAACGCAGACTGGATATGTGATTCCCTTTTGAACGTACCTGATGACGTTTTAAACTGGTAGACCTTAATTAATGAACACCACAATATACGACCCACAATGAAGAATTTTCTTGCAAAGTTCCCTTCGTTAGATAAAATTACCAGGGAGATGAAAGGGATTGCTTATCCTGAGTATCGTGAGGTGAACGGACATATTCATACCCCTTACTCCTTCAGTGCCTTTATTGCATTGGAAACAGCTTTCAATATGGCTGTCAAGGAGAAGATTGCAGTTCTGGGAATCAATGACTTTTACGTCACAGACGGGTACACCGCATTTCATGATGGCTGTCTCACAAATAAAATATTTCCTCTTTTCAATATTGAATTCATTGGACTCCTTAAGGCTGAGCAGAAGAAGGGTATTCGGATAAACGATCCCAATAATCCCGGGAGGATTTATTTCAGCGGTAAAGGGTTGGATTATCCCTTTAAGGTTGGTCTGGTGGAGAAAATCCAGCTCCTGAATGTCAGGAGAGAGAGTCAGATCCAGATAAAGGCAATGATCACAAAACTAAATACCCTGATTGAAAAGAATAACCCTGCTCTGAAGCTCTCTTATTCAGCAATAAAAAGAGAGTACGCTCATGAACTTGTCCGTGAGCGTCATATTGCGAAGGCTTTGCGGGAACTTGCTCTCACCGTATCAAATAGGGAAGAGGAACAGATCGGGTTCATTGAAAACCTTTATGGCGGAAAGAAATCGAAAACAAGCCTGACAAATCACGCTTCACTTGAAAACGAAATCAGATCAAATCTCTTAAAGAGCGGTGGCGCAGCTTTTGTTGAGGAAAATGAAAGTTCCTTTCTTGAACTGAAAAAAATAATTAAGATCATTATAAGAGCCGGAGGTATTCCATGCTATCCCGTTTTACTCGACGATCCGTCAGGCAAATTCACTGAATTTGAATCTGATCCCGAAAGACTTTACAACTCTCTCAAACAACTTGGAATAGAATGTATTGAACTGATACCAGGAAGAAATGACGCTGCGATTCTGAAATCGTTTGTTGAGTTTTTCAACGAGAAAGGCTTTATAATAACTTTTGGTACGGAACATAATACGCCCGAGATGATACCATTGACAGTTACTGCACGCGGATCTGAACCTCTCGACGAATATCTGAAAAAGACTGCATGGGAAGGGGCCTGTATTATTGCAGCACATCAGTATTTAAGAGCCGATGGTCGACAGGGCTATGTTCTTCCCGATGGGTCTCACAGTATCGCGCAAAAAAAAGAGCTGATCAAACTGGGGCAAATGGTTATTGAGTATTATTTAAACAAGTATGAGTATGAAGCCTGAAATAAAAGAACTGATTGAGATCTCTAAGTATTATGGCTGTAATAAGGACTATGTAATTGCAGGCGGCGGAAACACATCCTTCAAGGATGATGAAACTATCTGGATCAAGTCGAGCGGTCAGGCCCTNGCTGATTTAAGTGAGGATGGACTGGTTGCTTTAAACAGGCAAAAACTGCATAAAATTTCAACTGCCAGTTATTCAGAGGAAGCTCTGCTGAGAGAAGAACAGGTTAAAATGGATCTCTTTAGCAGCATGCTTGATCAGGCAAATGGAAAGAGGGCATCGGTTGAGACTTCTCTTCATGAATTAATTAATTATAAATTTATTGTACACCTCCATCCTACCCTCATCAACGGAATACTGTGCAGCCGGAATGCAAAAAATCTGATACTGAAACTCTTTGGAGAGAGTGTTATGTTCGTACCATATACGGATCCGGGATATACTCTTTTTAAAAAACTTGAGGCTGAAATCAACTCTTACCGTGAGAAATTCTCACACGATCCCCAGATAATCTTTCTTGAAAATCATGGCTCTTTTGTAGGTGCTGACTCAACGGAGGAAGTAAAAAAGATCTATGAGAATATAATTCAGAAGATCAGTGAACAGATTCCGGTGCTTCATGATATAGCGCCTCTTCCATTTAATCCTGTACTCTATAAAGTACTTCCGGTAATCAGAACATTGCTTTCTGGAGATCAGCCAGGGATTGTAAGATTCAGGAATAATACCCTAATTGAAAAATTCTATCAGAACCAGCAGGAGTTTCATAAAATATCGCTTCCGCTGACCCCAGATATTATTGTTTATTGCAAAACGAGATACTTATATATTGAGCATTCAGCAAGCCCTGAAAAGATCCTCGATTCTTTCAGGTATCAGCTTCCCCATTTCGT
>JGI20214J51088_10000575_pt1 | contig 25424 bp, 22 predicted proteins | sample WetSurMetagenome_FD_51088 | JGI IMG/M metagenome (IMG submission 51088) | reverse complement strand
TCCGGTCCGATGTCCTCGGGCCGGACCACCCCGCTGAACGCCAGGGTCTGCGTCTCGTCGTTCACCACGATCGCCCGGCGCCCCTCCACGACCAGCAGGCCGTTCTCCAACACCTTCACCACCCGCGCGGGAACCTGCGCCGTCACCCCGTCCTGGCGGGTGATGTTTCCGTTGGCCTTCTGCTCATTGTTGCCGATAAAGTCGAATTGCCCCTTGCTGGGGGTCCTCCCGAAGAGGTTGGACAAGTTGAAATTGTTATTCGACTCCTTCTTGAGGTTCGTCTCGGCCGTGCGATTGCTCGACGAGGACTCCGAAACGATGACCGTCACCAAATCGCCGAGCCGGGTGGCGCGCATATCGGTGAACAACACCCCGCGCGGCCCGTCGCGCCACAGCGAGTCCGCATCCGCAACCGACGCCGCAACCAGCCAGCCCAGACCGACGAGGACCATCCACAGCCACCGCATCGATGCCCCTTTCTCCTTCACGATCACGCGCTTAGAAGGGAACCCGAACCGATCGTTCGGCGTCCACCTGCCCGTATACCTCGCGATTCGAGTGGAGGTTCCGGACTCGGATGACTTGCCCCTCTTTTCCGTCTTCCTTGGCCTCTCCCTGCGTCACCGCGCGGAGTCCCCGCCCCTCCGTCGTGAGTAAGACGATGTCCCCGCGACGAACCAGCGGTGGCTGTTCCACCAACGACATCTGGATCGGCTCCCCGACCGCGATCCCGCGCACCGCTCGCAGGCCGAGCACCGCGTCCACGACCCGCACCGGGTCCTGGCCGACGATGAGTTCTCGCCGCTCTACCCGAACGTCCTCCGCGTCGAGGAGCCCGCCCCGGGTGATCGGGCGGGCTGCCACGACCACCTCGCTCTGCAGACCAACGCGAACAGGGACGCTGAGCGACCGCGCCAGCGCCCCATCCACCCAGGCTTCGACCGTGACCGAGACGGTGCCGAGCGCCGCCTCCGCGCCCGCCCGCGTTCGCGCCTTGAGCTCCAACTGTCCGGCGGGTACGACGAGCGTGGGGGGTGCCGCCCCCGTTGGCTGGATCGAGAGGCGCGTTGCCTCCTCGGATCGCGCCGCCAAGAGATGTTCCCGAACCGCCGCCACCAGATCTGCACCACTGACCTGTTGGCTGGCGGTCGTCACGGAGATCACGGACGGCGCGTCCAGGGCGAGCGTGGCGAGGTCGACATTGGCGAGTCGCAACCGGGCCTTCAGGTAGGCCGCATCCAGCGTCCGGGTGAGTCCCGGTAGCGGAGCGCGCGCCACCTCGATGGCTCGCAGACGGTCCACCTGTCCGCCGTCCCGACCATGGATTTCCGCGATGTCGCCCAAGCGGATCTCCGGCCCGCGCACATTGGACTCGGCTCGCAAGCTGACCGTCATGGACGGTTCTCCCGCGGTCCGATCGGATCGCGCCGCCCGGTCCGTCGCCGCGCTCGCGGCCACCGCGACGAATAACAGGATGACCCCGATCGCCAGTACGGCGATCCCGATGTCTCGGCGTGCCCCGCGGTTCCTCGTGCGGTGTCTGTTTCTCACGGGTGTCATCCTTGCCCGGTCGCTCCACGTCCCGCGGTGGGTGGCAGCCCCCGTCTAGCGTTTGAGATTGTTCGCGAGTTGCAGCATGTCGTCCGCCGATTGCACCGCTTTCGACCCCGCCTCATACGCGCGCTGTCCCACGATGAGGTTGACCATCTCCTCCACCACCTTGACGTTCGACATTTCTACAAAGCCTTGCGACAGAGTGCCGAAACCCTGGCTTCCGGGTGCGCCGGCGATCGCGGTACCGGACGCGCTGGTCGGCAGGAAGAGATTCCGGCCGATGGCGTTCAGGCCCGCGGGGTTCGCGAACCGCGCCAGCTCGATGTTGCCGACCTGCTGGGGCGCGTTGTTCCCGGCCAGGGTGACGCTGACCGCGCCGTCCGTTCCGATGGACACATTGATCGCCTGGGTCGGGATCGAGATCTCGGGCTGAAGCGCGTACCCGTCCGGGTTGACCATCCGCCCGTTGGCGTCCTTCCGAAACGACCCCGCCCGGGTGTACGCGGTCGTCCCATCCCCTCGCAACACCTGGAAGAACCCATCCCCCTCGATCACCAGATCCAGCGGGTTGTCGGTCTGCTGGAAGTCGCCCTGGGAGAAGATCCGTTGCGTCGAGGCTGGTCGCACGCCGGAGCCGACCTGAATCCCGGTGGGCGCTTCGGCGCCCTGGGCGGTTGGCGCCCCCGGCATCCGGGGGGTCTGATACAGCAAGTCTTGGAAGTCCACGCGGCTCTTCTTGAAACCGCTGGTGTTGACGTTGGCCAGATTGTTCGACGTCGTATCGATGTTCAGCTGCTGGGCGGTCATACCGGTCGCTGCCGTGAACAATGCCCTGATCATCGCTCCACTCCTTACACGCGCCCGAGTTCGTTGGCCGCTTGCCCGACGGTCTGGTCGAGCGCCTGGATCGTCTTCTGGTACGCCTCGTAGGTCCGCATCGTGGCCAGCATCTCGACCATGCTCATGACGACGCTCACATTCGACCCTTCCAATTGTCCCTGCACCACCGTCGCCTCGGGCAACTCCGCCGGGGGCGGGGCGCCGTCCACCACCGCGAAGAGCGTACCTCCCACTTTCATCAAGCCGTCCAGGGAATCGCCGCCGACGAACCGGAGAGAGCCACCTTCCGACAGCCGCCCGTTGGAATCCACCCGCAACCCGCTATCCGGGACTTGCACCGGACCGTCGGCCCCGAGCACCCGAAACCCTTCGGGCGTCGCCAGAAAGCCTTCGGCATTGCGCACGAAGTTCCCGGCCCGCGTGTATCGCTCGCCCTGGGGCGTCTCGACGACAAAGAGTCCCGGACCGACGATGGCGAGATCGAGCGGGTTGCCGGTGGTCTTCAAGACCCCGGGTGCCAGATTCAAGCCGGGCCGCCCAACCTCGACCGTGCTCATGGGCGCGAAAGGGGTACTCATGAGATTCGCCGGAATGGCCGATTGATCGATTGTGACCAGATCGGCCTTGAAGCCCGGTGTGTCCACGTTGGCCAGGTTGTTGGCCAGGATGTCCATACGGGTTTGGTGCGCGACCATGCCCGACGCGGATGTATACACCCCCTGAATCATGGCACCCCCTTTTGCGGAAACTCGTTACTCGCCTCCGTAGCAACCCCAGTGCCATGTTGCGAGTCACTCGTTCCCCGGCGTAAAAACACGAGGATCCGGAACCAGAGGGTCGGAGTTTCGACTTCAAAGGGGGGTGGAGGCGGCAACGTTTGCCGCCGTCGGCAATCGTTCGCGCCATTCCAGGTCCTGAAAATCAAGAGTGGGGTGTCGTCAAGGCGGCGGAAGCGATCGGAAGATCCGGCGGGTGGCCCGTCTGGCCTCTCGCCTGTGGCAACGGGTCCTCAGACGAAATTCGCTTGGGGAGGACGCGGTAGCCGTCAGGAGTGCACCTCCGCCCCGCTCATGATGAAGACGTTCAGCGCCGGCGTCAGCCGGGCGGTCTCCTCGTCCAGCGCCTGGAGGACGGTCGGCGCCCCGTCGAGGTCGCCCGCGCGGCCGAGGTCCTCGAGACGGCGAGCTGCGGCACAGGCATTCCGGGCCTCGAAAATGCCCAGCGAGCCCTTGAGTTTGTGCGCAGCCCGTTCCAGCGCCACTGCGTCCTGCTTGGACAACGCGGTGTGCACGTTCCCAAGCAAACCCGGCAACTCTGTCAGCAGGAGGCTGGTCGTCTCCCGCAGGAGGTCCTCGTCCCCCCCCACGCGCTTCAGGGCAGCCGCATGGTCCCAGACGGTATCAGACACGGGCGACGTCGGCGGCGCCGACCCCGCCCCGTCCGAGCCGTCCAACCCCTCGATCGTCTCGAAAAGTTTCGCCGCATCGATCGGCTTCGAGAGATACCCGTCCATGCCGGCCGCGACACACCGCTCCTGATCGCCTTTCATGGCGTGCGCAGTCATGGCCACGATCGGGATGTGCGTTCCGGTCCTCTCCTCGATCTTCCGTATGGCCGCCGTGGCCTCGAACCCGTTCATCTCGGGCATTTGGACGTCCATGAGGATGAGATCCACTCCGGTGGACCCTGCGGATTCAAAGAGCGCCACCGCCTTGCCGCCGTCGTCCGCCACCGTGACGAGATGGCCCCACTTCTCCAATAACCGGACGGCCAGCTTCTGATTCACGGGGTTGTCTTCCGCCAAGATGATACGGAGACGCCGGCCGGGCTCGTGCAATCGGCGGCGCGTGATCAGTGAGGGGGTCGAGTTCTGGACCGACAAATCCAACGAGCGCATGATGGCATCGAAGAGATCTGATTGCGTGATCGGTTTCATCAAATGCTCACGTATTCCGGCTGCCTGGGATCGTGCGCCCGCACCCTGCGGATCCCCCGACGACAGCATCATGATCGTCGCGCGGGAAACTCGCTCCTGCACCCGGATGCGCTCCGCCAGGGTATACCCATCCATCCCTGGCATCTGGGCGTCCAGCACGATGAGGCGAAACGGCTGGCCGGAGCGCTCCGCCTCGTCCAGCGACGCGAGCGCGGCCTCGCCATCCTCCACCACCGTCGGCTGCATCTGCCAGTTCGCGAGCGTATCTCTGAGGATGCGGCGATTGGTCGCATTATCGTCCACCACCAGGATGCGGACGTCACGCAACGCGCCCTGCTGGCTCGCCGTGCGCCGCGTCGGCTGCTCCGCCTGCACGCCGAAACGTGCCGTGAAGTGGAACGTGCTTCCTTTCCCGACAGCACTCTCGACCCAGACCTTTCCCCCCATCAGCTCGACCAGCCGCGCCGCGATGGTCAGACCCAGTCCGGTGCCGCCGAATCGCCGCGTCGTGGAGCTGTCCGCCTGGGTGAACGACTCGAAGATTCGGCTTTGCTTGTCCGGCGCAATCCCGATCCCCGTGTCCGACACCGCAAAATGGAGCCAGACCGCATCCGATTCATCCGCCGCCCGCTCCACGTGCAGCACCACCTCGCCCTGGTCCGTGAACTTGACGGCATTGCCGATCAAATTCACGAGGACCTGCCGCAGCCTCCCGGCGTCCCCCACCAACCCGTCGGGCACATCCGGGAGCAGATAGCAGGCCAGTTCCAACCCCTTCTGGGAGGCCCGTACCGCCAGCGCCTTCAGGAGATGGCCAAGCATCTCGTTGAGCGAAAACCCGATGGCCTCCAGTTCCAGTCGCCCCGCCTCGATCTTGGAAAAATCGAGGATGTCGTTGATCACACCGAGAAGGGAGTCGGCGGATGCCTTGACGGTCTCCAGGTAGTCGCGTTGCTCCCTGCTCAGCTCCGTCTCCAACGCCAGCTCGGTCATCCCAATGATCCCATTCATCGGTGTCCGGATCTCGTGGCTCATGTTGGCCAGGAATTCACCCTTGGCTCGAGTCCCCGCCTCGGCCGCATCCCGGGCGCGCGCCATGGCGGCATACAGCGACGCGTTCCGGAGCGCCACCGCCGCTTGCGCAACAAAGCTGTCCAGCAGGTTCTGATCGTCGGCGTCAAGCCGGAATGGCTGCCGTCCATTGAGCGTCAAGACCCCCAGCAGCGTACCCTTCAGCATCACGGGGACGCCCAAGAAGCTGACCAAGCCGTGCCGCCTCGCCCAATCGTGGCCCACGAACCGCGGGTCGTTGAATCGATCCGGACAATCGTACATCTCTCGCCGCAGCGCGACCCAGCCGGACGCCCCTTCCCCGTATTCCATCGTGGTGGTTGGAAAATCGGCCATCGCCTCGTCGGAGAACGCGCAGAGCTCCAGCGTCCGGGCGTCCTCATCCGCCCGCCAGAACGAGACGAACGGCGCGTTCATCAACTTCGCCATCGCCGCGGTAATCTCGCGCAGCACGGCATCGACTTCCAGGGACGCAGAGATGAGCTGGGTGAGCTGCGTCATCGCCTGCAGTCGCTGCAGGCGGCCCGCCAATCGCTCCCGCAGCCGGGCGTTCTCGATGGCAATGGCGGCTTGGTCGGCAAACGAGGCCAAGAAGGACGTCTCCTCCGCGGTGTAGTGGTGGGGCGAAGTCATGTTGAAGGTGAGGACCCCCACGACGTCGTCCCCTCGCTTGATCGGCAGACCGAGGTACGTGACAATCCCGAGCTCCCGATCCCGCTCCGCGTAGACGCTCCGGGGGTCCGTTCGGGCATCCGCCATAAACAGCGGCTCCCCCGTCTGCGCGACGATGCCGGACGGACCGACGCCCAGGGATAAGGTCGAATCGGCCACCATGGAGGAGCCCTGCAGCGCGCCGACGCGGAGCAGACCCGCTGCCCGATCCAGGAGGAGCACCTTGACATGCGGTGCGCCACTGATCCTGGCTGCCTCCGCGACGAGCCGATCGAGAATGACCTGGAGATCCTGTTCCGTCATGAGCGCGTCCGTGGCGCGCAAGAGCGCTCCTAGTTGCTCGCCTCGCGTCATCGTCGCCTCATGTAACCGCGCATTCTCGATGGCGATGGCCGCCTGGGTGGCGAGGAGTTGGAGGAGCGCCTGTTCGTCCGGGCTAAACGTCTGCCCGTCTTCCTCGTGATCCACCACGATCACCCCGAGGAGCTGGTCACGGTAGAGCAAGGGCTCGGCCAAGACGGCCGTGATCGGCGTGTTCGCGAGGAACGCGGGAATCGCATGTTGCCAGCGGGGATAATCATTCACCGCCAGCCCCGTGCGGGTCGCGGCCACCGTGCCCACGACGCCCTCGCCCGGCTGCACGCGTACGCCCGCAATCCATTCGCCGTGTCCCTGCCACGCACGCGGCCGAAGCGTGCCGTCTGTCTCATCCACCAGGTACACCGTGCTCGACCGCCCCCGCAAGAGTCCGACCGCTCGCCGCACGATCACCTGAAGCAGGGTGGCCAAATCCAGCTCCCGCGTGATCTCTTGGCTCACGGTGTGAACCGCCTCGATCCGTTGCTTTTCGCCGCGGAGCGCTTCCTCGGCCAACTGCCGCCGCCGCTCCGTCCGTCGGAGTCGCACATTCACCAGCAAGAGGCCGCCCAGGCCGGCCGCCCACAGCCCCGCGTGGCCGAACCACACCTGGCCCAACTGCTTGCGCTCCATGGCACGGAAGGGCGCCATGGCCACCGACACGCTCATCCCGCCCCGCACGTCACCAACACGGTATCCCTGCTCGCCATGGCATCCGAGACAGCCCGGTTCCACGGTCAGGGGCCGCATCAGACGGAACTGTTCCGTCCCTCCGAGATCTTCAACCATATCGCGCTCGCCCTCGCCGCGCTCGAACGCGTGGAGCACGATGGTTTCCCAGAGATCCGGCGCATTCTCGACTCGGAGCGGCTTGAGGCTGGTCAGGTGCCCGCGAATCCCTGACACTCTCTCCGCCAACTCATGGACCTGTCGGGTCATGTAGGCGGGGTTGACCAACGTCAACGGAACGCCCGACGGCGTGGAAATGTCTCGCTCACGATGACGGACCAGGTATGGGTTCGGCGGTGTGGCGTCCCCCGCCCGAACGTACACGCCGCCGCGTTCGGCGCTCCACCGACGATAGAGCAGGTCCCGGTCATATCCGGCGCGTGCTTGCATCCGCGCCAGCTCGAAGGTCTGCGACCGGACCTGGGCCAGGTTCCACGCCAGCGAGCCGGCCAGCGCCGCGGTCCATGCCGTGACGAGGATCAGTATGGCGCTCTTCACGATGCGACCACTTTCCCAATGCGAGTCCGCCATGGCGCGTCACGCTCCCGTCAAGACGCCGGAGGCCGGCCCGGTGGCGGCTCCGCGTCTGAGGTCCAGCATATCCCGTGTGCCGACGTACGTCGTCATCTGCGGTTCGTTCAACCCCATCAGGGACTGTACGACCTGCGCGATCCGTTCGGTGTGCCGCTCGCAGCGGTCCAGGAATGCGACCAGGGCCTCCCCCTGCGGGCGCTGCTGGCGCGCGATCTGCAGGGAGGCGGAGAGTACCGTCAAGGGATTGTTGATCTCATGACCCAGCGTGGCCGCCATCGCCAGCAACGCCCTATTGCGCTCAGCCGTCGCCAGTTCCCGTTGCAGGCCTTGAACCCGGAGGCCTGCCCGGACCCGGGCCAACAACTCTTCGTCGGCCCACGGCTTGACCAGGTAATCGTCCGCGCCCACGTCCAGGCCGGTCACGCGGTCCGAGTGATCGTCCTTGCTCGTGAGCATGATCACGTAGGTGCGGCGAAGGATGGGATCCGCGCGGAGCGCACCGAGGAGCGCCGGCCCGTCCATTTCCGGCATCATCCAATCCGTCAGGATGAGGTCCGGGGTAGAGTGCCGCGCCATCTCAACCCCTACTCGACCGTCTTGTGCCGTGTCCACGGCATGGCCGGCAGCGCGGAGGCGCTTAGCCAATAGCGCTCGCACGATGAGATCATCCTCGACGACCAGGAGCCGCGCTGGTACCGGTGTGTCCATGGTTGGTCCTCGCCTCACGCGTGTCTGTTCAACGCTGCTTGGTCTGAAATTCGCGAAGGAGCTGGTCCACCAGACCCTGATCGCACAGCGCCGACTCGTCCCGGGTGCAGGTTGCGATGATCGGATCCGCGGGATCGCCGCCGTCCGCCGTGTCCTCGATTCGGAACATGACCAGCAGGCGGAGGAGGCGCGACTCGACCTCGGCGACCAGGCCGATGAGCTTTTGGATCTTCTGTGTCGTCAGGTCCTGGAATTCCATGGCCGCCATGATATCCATGGCGCGCCCCTGCGAGCGCCGCTGGATCTCCTTGGTCTCCTCCAGCGAACGTGCGATCTCGGTGACCCGGTTGCCTTTAGGAACCAGGTGCAGCATCTCTCCGACGCGGCTGAGGTGCTGCTCCACCTTCATCTGTTCATCCACCAGGTGTTCCGTCTGCTCCAGGACGCGATTGGTGGCCTCCTCCGTCGTCTGGATGATCTCCGCCAGATGCCGCGCCACCTTGGGGATTTCGCGCTGAGAGTCCTTGACGGTCGGATCGAGCGTCTGCAGGTTGTGCAGCGTCCGGTTGATGTAGGCGGCCAACTCGCCGACGATGCCCCGCGCCTTGACGTTCACCGTCCGGTGAAAGTTTCCCTCCGCCATGGCGCGTGCGGCGGAGAGAAGCTCTTGCAGTTCCCCCTGGAAATCCTGATTTCTCGCGGGTACGAATTCCATTCCTTCTCCCCTCAATCCTCCATGGCGGACGGGCGTAGGTTGCGGATCAACGCGTCACGATCCGGATNTCGACCCGACGATTGCGGGGCTCGCCCCGCGTGGCATCGTTCGGGAACAACGGCTTATGTTCTCCCAGACCGCGAGCCGCCAACCGCAGCGGCGACAAGCCGTGCGCCTCGACCAGGAACCGGACCACCGCGGTTGCCCGCGCCACCGAGAGTTCCCAGTTCGAGGGAAATTGCGCCGACCGAATGGGCAGCGTGTCCGTATGCCCCTCTGCCTCGATCGGATTTGAGAGACCCGCGACCACCCCCGCCACCTTGTCCAGCAGTCGCCGCGCCTCGCCGCGGAGCTCGGCTTTCCCCCGCTCAAAGAGGATCGCATCCTGGAACCGCAGGACGATCCCATCCGGCGTCCGTTCGATTTGGACGCGCCCGGCCTGCAGGTCCTCGCCCAAGCGCTCCCGTAACTGCTGCACGACCTCGAACACCAGGTCCGGCTTGGGGAGCAGCCGCTCTCCTCCGTTCCCTTTCGACGAGATCGGCAGCGGCGCCGAGGGGGTATTGAACGCGCCGCGCAGGGAGACCGCCAGGGATTCATACTTCTTCAGGTCGACCTTCGAGATGGCATACAGGATCACGAAGAAGGCCAGGAGCAGCGTGATCATGTCGGCATACGTCAGAAGCCAACGTAGGTTTCCCCCCGAGTTGTGGCCGCCTCCGCTCATGCCGCTCCTTCCGCTGCGCCGTGTGCCGCCCGCGACCGGCCGTCCTTGCGCATCATGTCCGGCCACTTCGTCCCGTTTCAACGCTCGTTTCGACCCGCGTTCGATCGTCGAGTGGGATCGGATAGTACGCATTCAGGCGGATTTCCAAGATATGGGGATTATGCCCGCCCTGGATTCCCAGAATCCCTTCCAGGACCATCTCTCGCCGAAACGCCTCCTCGGCACTCTTGGCTTGAAGGTTTCCCGCCAGCGGGAGAAACAGCACGTTGGCGCTGAAGATCCCGTAGAGCGTGGCGATGAACGCGATGGCGATTCCCTCGCCGAGCCCTTCCGTTCCCCCCTCTCCGAGTTTCGACAACACGTGCACCAACCCCAGGACCGTCCCGATGATGCCCATGGTGGGCGCGTACCCGCCCATGCTCTCCAGAAGCGAGATCCCGCGCTGGTGACGGCGCTGCATGGCCGCGATCTCGGCGTGCAGGATGTCGCGCACGCTCGCCTCGTCCGCGCCGTCCACGACGAGCCGGATGCCGCGGGCGAGGAAAGGATCCGTCGCTTCCTTGTCGGCGATTTCTTCCAGGGCGAGAATGCCGTCCTTGCGGGCGCGGCGCGACGCCTGGATCAGCGTCTGAATCAGGGCCTGAGAATCGGTGCCAACCCAACCCCACAATGCCTTGCGTACCAGCATCGGGAGCCGCATCACGTCGCGAACTGTGGTGCTGACCATGGCCGCACCCAGCGTGCCGCCGCCGATGATCAGAAACGCCGACAGGTTGGCGAACGCGAGCACACTGCCGCCTTCGATCAGGACCGACCCGATGATCCCCGCCAGTCCCAACGCCAACCCGATCGGAATCCCAAGATCGATGCGCATGGTGGTAGCTTTCAACCTTTTCCTTCGGCCTTTCAGCTCTCCGCGTTCCGTCGTCAGCAGGAACCGCCCGAGCCGATCACGGACGGCTGACGGTTGAGCGTTTGCGTGCCTTCCTAATCGAACCGCGTCCCCCACCGCTCGAAGGTGGTCCGCTCGTCCACCATGCGCACCCCGTAGAACCGAACCCCCTTGTTGATCATCGCCTTGCGGAACTCCTCCTGAAGAGCGGGGGTCAGGTTGATGACGTGGAGGACCCCGTCGGGGTGGCTCTTCACCAGCTCCGAGTAGACGTCCGAGAGCACCTCGAACAGGTTATAGGTCGCCGCCGCCAGGCCCTGGGCGTCGATGATCAACTCCTGCTTTCGCTCGCGCACCAGCGCCATGAGCTGCTTGCGGAGCTCCAGGGCCTGGGTCGGGTCGATCCGGCCGGTCCAGGTCGAGAACCCCACCTGGTCCAGCGAAGCCACCAGGAGCGGCCGCTTCGCGCACTTCTGGTACTCTTTCCCTTCGATAGCGATCCAGCCTCCTTGAAACGGGCCGTAGACGCATGGGCCCTGCTTTAGGCAGTAGTATCCGTTCCGGTAGGCCTTGGCGAACATGCACTTGTTGGTGAGCTCTTCCACCTTGCCCTGCTGGTCGAGCTTCTGCCGCTCCCGCAGATCCACCGCCTCCTTGATGCACCGCTCCATCTCCTCCCGGGAGGCCTCGACGGGGACGCATCCCGCCGCTCCCTGGCTGAAGAGCAGTTCGCTGGCCGCATCCAGGGCCGCCTCGTCGCTCACCAGGAGAAAGCTGTTCGCGTCGCGCCCCAGGTGCTGGTAGGCTTGCAGGAGACCCGCCGTCTCCGGGACCCCGGCTTCCGCCAGGACCGCCTTGGGGCGCTGTTCCCCCACCGCTTCCAAGAAGCTGGTCTCCTCGGATTCGCACGTGCACGTCTGAAAGCGGGCCAGGCGGTCCGCCAGGCGGGTCTGGAGGTCCTGCCCCACGACCAACACGCGACCGTCTATGAGCGATTCCGCATCTTCGCCCAGATACGCCCGCAGGCGGGAGTCGACCTCCATCAGATTCAACGGTTTCCGGAAATAGGCCACGGCGCCGTGCTGTTTGGCGTCGATCACGGTCTCCAGGGTGGGGTACCCCGTGATGAGGAAGATGCCCAGCGCCGGGTTAAGGCGGTGCGCCTGCTGCAAGAAATCGATCCCGCTGACCTCGGGCATACGGATGTCCGAGAGCACCACCTGGTACCCCTGCGGGAGCTTTTCCAGCGCCTCGGGAACGTTGGCCGCGGTGTCCACCGCGTACCCGAGGCTTCCGAAGTACTGCGCCAACGTGCTCCGGATCTCGTCCTCGTCGTCCAGGATCAGCAGCCGTCTGCCGTTTGCCTTTGTCGTGTCTGCCATGCCATCCCCCACGTAGGAGCCCTTACGAAATCACTTGGCCATGTGTTGAAATGTCGTTACGGCTCCTTATGCCGTCCCCGACAACTCTCCGTCACGCTGCGCTGTGGCAACGGCTCACTGAGTGCGCCGAAGGCTTCCGACCTCACCGTTCTCCTGTGCCGGATTGGACGCTCGCAAGAGAATCACCACACGGGTCCCGGCCTGACTTTCGCTCTCCACGCGCATCCGGCCTCCGTGCTCGTGCACGATATCGCGGCAGATTTTCAGGCCGATTCCCATACCCCGCTTGGCTGTCCGGGTGGTGAAGAAGGGGTCAAAGACCCGCGCGACCTCCCCGGGAGGGATGCCCGGTCCGTCATCCTGGACGGTCACTTCGATCCACGACGACTCCGGCGACTCGCCCTCGGGCGTCACCCGGCGCGTCGCGATCCGCACCCGTCCCCCTTCCGCCATGGCTTCGCGGGCGTTGGTGACCAGTTCGAGCATCACCTGCTCCCAGGCGGGCCGGTCCAGGTCGACCGTCGGAAGCGCCGGCTCCAAATCGGTGAGAACACTGACCCGACGGCACAGGGGATGGTACTGGAGGAGCACGAGTATCCGCCGCATCGCCTCGTTCAAGTCCGTCGGCTGCCGTTCCCCGGGCTGGATCCGGGCGTACTCCAACAACGCCTCGATGCTCCCGGCGATCCGCCGCACGCTGGCCTCGATGGAGCCCAGCGCCTCCTCCACCTCGAGTGGGATCTCGCTTTTGCGAAGCCGGAGAAGCTGCAGGTGATTGCTGATGATGCACAACGGGTTGTTGATGTCGTGCGCCACTCCTCCGGCCAGCAGACCGACCGAGGCGAGATGCGCGGACTGGACCAGGCGCGCGAGCGCCTGCTGTTGTTGCTCCATCCGCCCTTGAACGTCTGCGAAGAGCCGCGCGTTCTCGATGGCACTCGCCCCCTGTGCTGCCAGACCTGTCAGCAGTGCGATCTCCTCGACGCCGAATTGACGTTCCGTCTCGGTCCTGATGCTGAGCACGCCGAGCACTTGGCCGCGGGCCACCAGCGGGACCCCCACAAAGGATGCCACCCGGTTCCCACGCATCAGCGGGCAGTCCGCCGCGCGCGCGTCGGTTGCCACCTGGAAGATCGCCAGGGGTGCTCGCTGCCGGACCACGAGCCCGAGAGGACAGGCGCGCCCGATGCCGCAGGTCGGTTCGGCGCATGCGCCGTCCGGGAGCCCCGCGCCGTGCGCCATGGCGAATCGCCCGCTCCCTTCCAGTAGCGAGATAGCCACCGTGGTCACGCCGAGATGGCGACAGGTCGCGTCCACCAGGATGCGCAGCGCCGTGTCTTGCTCGAGTGTGGCACTTACCGCGCTGGCGGTCTCAACCAGCAGCCCCAGGTCCGCGAGACGTCGTGCCGCCGCCGCCTCGGCGGCCAAGCGTCCCGTTTCGTGCTGGCGACGGATGTCCTCGGCCAGCCACAGGTTGTCGATGCATTCCGCGGCCTGCCGGGCCACTACCGCCGCCAGTGTCAGATGCTGCTGCTCCACGGCGCCCGCGGTGAGCGGTGTACCGACCATCAGCATGCCCACGGTCCGCCGGGCAGTGGCCAGCGGGACCAGGATCAGGTGGGTCCCGAGGTGCGTCGCAGCGACGGTCGTCGGCCGCCGCAGTCCCACGGCCCAGCCAAACATGCCCGACGCCACCTGCGCGGCGAGTTCCTGTGCGGCGCGCGCCGAGATGTCCGCCGGGTCGACCTTGACCGGGCGGAACTCCTGGCCGGTGGAATCCACCAGTGCCAGCAGCAGGTGTTCCAACGGCAGGATCCCGCGCACCTCTTCGAACAACAGATCCGCCACCTCTCCGACGCTAATGCTGCGATCGAGCCCTTCCGAGAAGCTGGACAGGCGCGTGATTCGATCGATGGACTCCTGGATGGCCTGGTTGGCTTCCTCCAGGACGGCAACGCGCCGTCGAGCCGCTCGTAATTCGTCCGCGAACTCCGGTGACCACATCGAGCCTGCCTCCGGGGCCAGCAGCGCGCTTGCGGGAGCGCCCCCTCTCCGACGGTTCCCTCGCTCGGGACCGGTCGATGGCTCTCGACCCGGTTGCCGATCGCGACCGACCTCGGAACCAGGCGGGCGCATTCCACCCTCCTCCCCGCCGACGTACGGACCGTAGACCTCAGGCATGGATCGCGCTCTCGGCGCGCCGGGGCCGGCTGTCCAAGGAGCTCAACAGGATCGCCCGCGCTTCCGCGTACTGCTCCTCGAGTTCGATCATGAGCGGTTCAAGGATCGTGGTCTGCAGTCCCAGCCGCCGCCAGCTTTCTGGTTCGAGCATGGGGACCGCGTCATCGCCGCCCGATCCGAGCCCCAGGGCCCGTGTCAAGGCCTCCGCCACGTGCACCAGGGCGGCCTCGCGCTTCCCAACCTGCGCCAGATCCGGCCGGTGATGGCAGCCGATCGCCTCGCTCAGGCGAACAGGAAGCTTCCACCGCTCTGCCAGAAGCCGCCCCACCTGGTCGTGGGTGAACCCCAGCAAGCGCTGCTCGGCGGTCCGGATGGGGATGTCCTCCCGGCGCGACGTCTCCAGGACCGCGAGAAACTCCTTGGTGAGGAAGTGAAACAGCACCAGTTTCCCCACATCGTGAAGCAGGCCGGCCACGAAGACCTCTTCCCGGTCCTCATGGCGCGTGTGGCGAGCGAGCAGACCGGCCCCCACCGCGGCCCCCACAGAATGCTCCCACAAACCGGTGGGGGAGAACTCCGGCGTCTCTTCGCCGACGAGGAGATCCACGACCGACGCCGTGAGCAGCAGGCTGCGCACCGGAGCAAACCCGAGAATCGTGACCGCCTCGGTCACGGTGGCGATCCGGCGCGGAAACCCGTAGAAGGGAGAGTTGACCAGACGCAAAAGCCGCGCCGTCAGTGACTGATCCTCCAGAATTGTCCGTGCCAGGTCAAGCGCCGAGGTCTTCGGGTTGCCCACCTGCTCGTTGACCCGCACGATGACCGACGGAAGCGTGGGGAGCGAACCGATCTGCTGGACGAGATGATCCAATTTCATCGCCATCGGAGCCCCCTATCGCTCCGGCGCACCGGGAGACGCGGTCCGTTGCGCCATCAGCCGGGCCGTGAGCCTCCGCGCCGTGATCAGCTTGATCTCAGCCATGACCGGGTCCTTGGCTGTATCCACCCGTCGAAAACGTTTGGCGATCTGCCGCTCGACGACGGCGACGATCTCCGGCGGTGGACCCGCCTGCCCGCCCCCCTCCGGGTCCGAACCGTCTTCCCGGACCACGTCCGCCTCGCGCACCCCCCAGGTCTTGAAGATCTCCAGGTGTTTGGCCGTCAGGATCTCGCCTTCCCGCAGGAGCAGGACGCCGTTGAGGTTCCGGACAGGTTTGCACAGCTTCATGCCTGCCGTCAGTGTTTCAAGCTGCATTCGTGCCATGGATGGTATCCTCTCTTTCCGTGCTCGGCGTGCCCGCCGGTTCCCGACTGATCCCGTCTCGTCACTCCCTGTATCGGCAGAATGCGCCCCTGACTGAACCAGTGGCCGCCGCTCGCCCTGCCCCGGTCCGGACCTCAGACCGCCATCTCCAGTGCGGTGGGGGCGATCCGGGGCAGCGGCAAGACGACCTCCGCCGCCCCCAGACCGATCGCCTCCCTGGGCATGCCGAAGACCACGCAGGTGGACTCGTCCTGCGCGATGGTCCGCGCGCCGGCACGCCGCATGTTCAGAAGGCCCTTCGCGCCGTCCGCCCCCATCCCCGTCATGATCACGCCGATCGCGTTTCGCCCCGCCCATTCGGCGACCGAGTCGAAGAGGACATCCACGGACGGCCGGTGCCGGTTGACGGGTGGCCCGGCGTGGACCGTGACGAAGTATTGAGCCCCGTTGCGCCGCACCGCCAGGTGGAGGTTACCCGGCGCGATCAGTGCGTGACCGACGAGCACCCGATCGCCGTCTTCCGCCTCTTTGACGCGGATGGTGCACAGCTCGTTGCAGCGCTCGGCGAAGGAGCGAGTGAACTTCTCGGGCATGTGCTGCACGATGACGATCCCCGGCGCGTTGCCGGGCATCGCGGTCAGAAAGTCCTTCAACGCCTCGGTCCCGCCCGTGGACGCCCCCACCGCGATGATCCGGTCCGTAGTCTTGATCATGGCCGCGGTCGCCGTTCTCTGGACGGGTGTCCCGGCGCTCGCAGACGGAACCTCGCGCCTCTCCCGCGGCATCACCCGTGCCTGGGCCGCCGCCTTGACCTTGTCGGTGACCTCCTGCGCGAGTTCGTCCAGGTGCTCGCGCAGGTCCACCTTGGGCTTGGTGATGAAGTCTACCGCCCCCAGTTCCAGCGCCCGTAGGGTGGTCTCGCAGCCGCTCTCGGTCAAGGACGAGACCATCACCACTGGCATGGGGTGGCCGCGCATTAATTTCTCGAGGAAGGTGAGCCCATCCATCCGCGGCATCTCGACATCCAGGGTCACCACGTCAGGGTTCAGCGCCTTGATCTTGTCCCGCGCGATGAACGGGTCCGCGGCCGTCCCCACCACCTCGATCTGCGGATCCCGTCGTAGCAAGGTGGTCAGCGCCTGACGCATCAGCGCCGAATCGTCCACCACCAATACGCGGATGGTCTTTCCCATAGAGTCCTCACTTCCGGTAGCTGGCCAGCGCCGGCCGTCGGACATCCGTCATCAGTCGTCGAACAGGGTGATCTCCCCGCCATGCTGCAGGGCCGTGTGCGCATCTCGCTGATGCTGTCGCTCGGTCGCGGTGGCCGTCTGGAAGAGGCCACTCCCCGGCAAGCGCCGCACGAAGGCCTTGCCGCTATCGGTGTGGAACATCACCTGGCGCGCCAGCGTGCCCCCCAGATCCTCGGCCGCCACGGGGATGCGCTCCGAGGCCATGAACTCCTTGATGAACCGAATGTTCTGGGCGGGCACGCTGGCAGCCGTCTCGGCCATCTGCAGCACGTGGCCTCCGCCGAACATTTTGGCCTGCAGCCGGCGCCGGTCGCCTCCGAATTTCTGGATCTGCCCGATCAGGAGCTCCATGGCATGCACCCCGAACCGGGAGAGCATCCCGCCGCCGTCGCCGTTCGTCGGCGCGGGGAGCATGAAGTGATTCATGCCGCCGACCGCCGCCTCAGCGTCCCACACGCAGGCCGCGATACAGGAGCCCAGTAACGTCTTGACCACCGCCCCGTCTCGGCTGGCATACACACCGCCGATTTGGATTACCACACTGTGTTGATCGCTCACGCGCCCTCTCCCACCGCCTGCCGTTTCACCGCGTGCTCCCCTGTGTTCTTGCGATACACCGTGTTGCGCAAAAAAGTAAACCGATCGCAGATTCCGTGAAGGGATTCCGAGTGTCCCAGGAAAAGATACCCGTCATCCCGCAGGAAATCCGCGAACCGATACATCAGACGACTCTGCGTCGGTTTGTCGAAATAGATGATGACATTCCGACAGAAGATGCAGTCGAAGGTCGCGCGGACGGGCCACGGCTCTTCCAGCAGGTTGATCCGCCGGAACGTCACGAGCGGGTGGATCTCCCGTCCCACCTTGACCTGGCCTTCCTGCACGCCCGAGCCCTTCAGAAAATACCGATGGAGGAGGGGGGTGGGGATCTCCGCCGCACGCTCCTCCGAGTACACGCCGGCGCTTCCGTGCGCCAGCACGTTGGTATCGATGTCGGAGGCCAGAATCCGCACATCCCAGGTGAGTAGGCTGCCGAGGGTCTCGCACAGGGTGAGCGCAATGGTGTACGCCTCTTCGCCTGTCGAGCAGCCGGCACTCCAGATCCGCACCCGCCGCTCGCCGGTCTGAAGGGCACGCCGCTTCAGGGCGGGCACCACCTCCCGGGTGAGGAACTCGAAATGCGCCCGCTCCCGGAAGAAATCCGTTTTGTTGGTGGTAATCGCGTTGACAAAGTTCTCGAGTTCGCTGTCCCCGACGCCACCGGTGACATGCTCGTAGTACTGACGGAAGGTGCTAAACCCTAGCGTGCGAAGCCGCTTCCCCAGACGCGCCACCACCAGGCTGCGCTTGTGGTCGGACAGGGCAATACCCGTCCGGTCCTTCACTAACCCCTGAATCGCATGGAACTCCTGATCCGAGATCGAAAACTCCGCCGCTGCCGTCACTATGGGGATCGCCGTCATCATATGGCTCTCCAGCTGCGTTCCCGGCTCCAGGAAGATCGCGCATAACGCAACATCGCATCGCAACGCGTCACCGAACGGTGCCTCCCACCGGTTCAAAACTCCTCGAACTGCCCCGCCTTGTCATCCGTCCCGGTGGCAACGAGCAGGGCGGCTGGGCGGTGGGGCGGCTGGGCGGTTCGACTCTTCCCCTTCAGTGGTATCACCTTCCGGGATCCCGTGGGGCTCGCTGCCTGCCGCTCGCTGCCCGCTGCCAGCTGGTCGCTGCCGGCGACCGCCAGCTTGAACTGTGCCACCTGTGCCGACAATTCCTCCGCCTGTGCCGCCAGGGTCTGGGCCGTGGAGCTGAGCTCTTCGGTCTGCGCTGCGTTCTGCTGGGTCACGCTATCCATCTGGCTGACGGCCTTGTTGACCTGCTCGATCCCCTGAGATTGCTCCTGGGAGGCGGCCGCGATCTCCGCGATGAGGTCCGCCACCTTTTTCACTTGCGTCATGATGTCGGTGAGCGTCGTTCCCGCCTTGAGGACCAGCCGTGATCCGCCCTCGACCTTGGTGACCGAATCGGTGATCAGATTCTTGATCTCCTTCGACGCCCCGGCGCTTCGCTGCGCGAGGGCCCGGACTTCCGCCGCCACCACGGCGAATCCCCTCCCTTGCTCCCCGGCCCGGGCGGCCTCCACGGCGGCGTTCAGGGCCAGGAGGTTGGTCTGGAATGCAATCTCGTCGATGGTGGTGATGATCGCGGCGATCTGTTTGGAAGAGGCCGTGATGGCGTCCATGGCCCCGACCGCTTCGTGCACCACGGTCCCACCCTGCTCCGCCGAGTCGCGTGCGCTGACGGCCATCTGGTTCGCCTGCCGCGCGTTATCCGCATTCTGCTTGACTGTGGAGGTCATCTCTTCCAGGGCGGCGGCGGTCTCCTCCAGGGAGGAGGCTTGGGACTGGGCGCCCGACGAGAGTTGTCCACTCCCGCCGGCAAGCTGCTGGGCGGCCGAGGCCGTCTGCTGTGCCGCCTCTTGAACCTGGCTGATGGTCGAGGCGAACTGTTCCATCATCCGATTCAGCGCTTGACCCATCTGTCCCAGTTCGTCCTGGCTATCCAGCTCCACTCGCACGGTGAGATCCCCGCTCGCGCCTTGCTCCGCCTTCTCGACCACGTGTGTGAGGGCACGCACGATGATCCGCGCCAGCCCAAGGCCCAGAAACACGCCCCCCAACGTCAAGCTGATCAGCAGGAGAGCGGTCAGCCAGGTAGTGCGGGTGGCCGACGCCTGGATTTGATCCGCGAACGCGCCCGCCCCCTGCAGGCGGAGATCCGTCAGCTTGTTCAGCACGCCCCGGGCCTTCTCGAACTTCGTGGTTCCTTCGCTCAGCGAGATATCGATGGCGTCCTTCCGCGCCTCGGCGGAGTCCTTCCCCAGCAGCCCGACCACCTCGCTCGTCAGCTTCTCCCACTCGGCGAAGGCGGCGTCGAACTCGCCCCAGAGCTTCTTCTCGGCGTCGGGCGCAGCGATGGCTTTGTACTTCCCCCACCGTTCCTTCGCCTGCTGAATGTTCTCCTTGTGGTCCTTGCGCATGGCGACTGCCTCATCCGATCCTTGTCGTAGAAACATGAGGCTTCGCTCCGCCACCAGGGCCTCCTGCATGTCCCGGTCGGCCTCCACGATGAAGTCCACTGCCGGAAGATTCTCCCGGCTGGCCACCTGGAACGCCGAGGCCGCCCACCGGAAATTGGAGAGATTCCAGAAACCTGCCACCCCGGCAAGGACGACGATGACGATGAACGCCACCGTGATCTTCGTTCGGATCTTCAAGTTCTTCACCATGCGCATTGGTATCACCAGCCTTTCCGAAAAGACCGAGGCCGCCGCCGGTCGGCCGTTTCGGCCGACCGGCGGCGGCTCGATGAAGGTGATTACTTCGCCGCCTTTTCCAGCTTCGTCAGGTTGACCCCGACCACCAGGACGCCGATCGACTTCCCGCCGGACACCACCGGCACCCCCACCTGAATCTGGTGCGTCTGGCTGCTCTCGTCGAACTCCGGGGCCCCTTGCCAGGCTTTCCCACCAAAGGGCACGTCGAACTTCGGCACTCCCTTGTGGATGTAGCTCGTGGTCTTCTCGATGAAGGCCACCTTCTCCCCCTGCGCGGCGCTCAGGAACGCCTCGGGGTATGCATCCTTCGCTTCATCAGCCTTGGCCTTCAGGAATTTGCCGGCGTCGCAGGTCTGAAACCCCTTCACCAGGTCGTCGCTCCGTCGCACGGTCTTCCACTTCGCGTTGTCCATCCCGGCGATCGGCCCCTTCGCGTTCTGCGCTTCCACCGCCTTGACGATCGCCGGGTTCGCCGCCCAGCCCTTCGCGACCTCGATGTGCTTGTCGATCTCCTTCTGGATACCTGGTGTGACCTCGAACGCAGCCCAAGCCATCGTCACCAGCGCCACCACTACCCCCATGCCGAGCACTCCCACGATCCGCCGCATCACATCCTCCTCTGGTGGTTCATCCACCGTGTGTCCGACCGGCCCCGGCGTGGCTCCCTAGCCATCGGGCTCGAGCCATACGCCTCGCAATGCGATCCGGCCTAGTTATTGAGCGCAGCCGTTCCACTCGCCTGGACCACCGTGGCTGCCTCGGCGGCCCCTAACACCTTGTCGATGTCCAACAGGATGACCAGCTTCTCCCCCGACTCCCCCGTCGCGGCCAGTCCGGTCAAGAGCGAGGTGTCGAGTTGCCCGTGGAGGTCCGGGGTCGGCTGGATGGCGTCGCTGGTGACCGTGAGGACGTCACTGACCGCATCCACCACAAAACCGAGCGTCTTCCCCTGGACCTGGACCACCACGATGACCGTGAATTGGGTATAGTCGACCTCCGGAAGACTGAACTTCTTCCGGAGATCCACGATGGGGACGATGGTTCCCCGGAGATTCAGGACACCCTTGACGTACGTGGGGGCGTTGGGCAGTGGAGTCACAGCGGCGTACCCTTTGATCTCCTGAATCTTCAGGATCTCCACCCCGTACTCTTCCGTCCCCAGCGCGAAGGTGAGGAACTGCTGCGTCGTGCCGGGCGCCAATTTGGCATTTGCGTTGCTGTGTGCCTGCATCGTCCCTTCTCCTTCTCGCAAACTGTTCACGCCATGCCGCGGAGCCATATCACGATCGATGAAACCCGTGCTTTCGTGCGTCCGCCCGGGAGACCGGTCCGTCTACACCACTCATCGGGTCGTGCTTGTCGGGCGGCCAGGCACCTTGGGAAAGAAGTCCGCTCCCTCTTCCTCTTTGATCTCGCGATACACCTCGCAGAACCGGCACGTCAGCTCTTTCCGGGCCGCCGTCCCCTGGATCTCGCCGTTACAGTAGGTCCCCGAGACGACCCAGCAGATGCGCCCGGCATTTTCGCCGGCATTCAGTCCATCCAGCGACTCCTCTACTGCCGCGGGACAGATCCCCATCTCGCCGACCCGGGCGCCCCCGGGCTCCTTTCCGCAGTGGGCCATTTCCCAGCAGTTCCGCTTCGTCGCTTCGTGGTCCACGTGTCCCTCCCCGCACCTGAACTGCCGGCCGTTCCCGCGCGTGAGATTCGCCGCTAGGCGGCGCGCCGGACCGGTCCACCCGATGCCATCCGCACCAGACCCGGTACGTCCAGGATCAACGCCACCCGACCGTCCCCCATGATGGTGGCCCCGGACACCCCATCCACGCGCTGGTAGTTTGCCTCCAGGCTCTTGATCACGACCTGATGCTGCCCGACCAACTCGTCCACCAGAAGCGCCACCTGGTTCCGACCGTTCTCGACGATGACCAGAAGGCTCTGGGTCGGGTCGGTGACCCGCGGCGTCACCGCCAGCACCTTGTAAAGCCGCACGATGGGTAAGACCCGACCGCGCACGTTCACGACCTCCCCCTCGCCGACGATGGACTGCACCTGCCCGACCTTCGGGCGGATGGATTCGGTGATGTTCACCAGGGGAATGATGTAGGTCTCGTCGCCCACCTGGACCGAGAGCCCGTCCAGGATGGCCAGCGTCAGGGGTAGCTTGATCGTGAACTTCGTGCCGGACCCCCGCGCCGATGTGATGGCGACCTGTCCGCCCAGCGCCCGGATGTTCCGCTGGACCACATCCATTCCCACCCCGCGACCCGACACGTCGGTCACCCGCTCGGCCGTGGAGAACCCCGGTCGAAAGATGAGCGCGTAGAGCTGATCGTCCGTCAGCGGCTCCCCGTCTTTCATGAGTCCGTTCTCGACCGCTTTGCGTTGGATCCGGACCTTGTCCAGTCCCTGCCCGTCGTCTTCGACCTCGATGAAGATACTGCCTCCCTGGTGGAAGGCGTGCAGCCGCACCACACCCTGCTCGGGCTTGCCCGCGGCGCGCCGCGTCTCGGGCAGCTCGACCCCATGATCCACGCTGTTCCGGACCAAGTGCGTCAACGGGTCGCCGATCCGGTCGATCACCGTCTTGTCCAGTTCCGTCTCTTCCCCGCTGACCTCGAGGGCGATCTGTTTTCCGAGCGTCCCGGCCAGATCGCGGACCAGGCGGTGGAACCGGGTAAACACCGTCTTGATCGGTTGCATCCGCACCGCCATCACCCGTTCCTGCAGGTCGCGGGTATGGCGTTCCATGGCCCCGACCGCCTCGGTCAGCTGCGACAACTGTCCCAGGGTGAACTTGGACACGATCTGCGCCAGCATGGACTGGGTGATGACCATCTCGCCCACCAGGTTGACCAGCTTGTCCACCTTGTCGGTCTGGACGCGAATACTCGCCGCATCGGCACGCGGCGCCGCCGTCGCCTGCGCCTCCAGCGCACGCGCCAGCTGTTCCGGCGTGACGGCCTTCTCCTCCACCAGGATCTCGCCCACCCGCCGCTGTTTCTTGAGGGCGGCGGTCAACTGATCCGGCGTGACGGCCTGCTGGGACACCAGGATCTCGCCCAGCTTCGGCCGGGCCTCTTCCGCCGCCGTATCCGCCGATTGGTCTGTAGCCGGCGCCTCTACGGGAGACGGCACCGGATCGACCGGAGCCGTGATGACAGGTGCGGCGTCCCGTTCCGGCGCGGGCACCGCAACCTCGCCGCCGCTCTCCGCGTACGCGTGCAGCTCCTCGATGAGGTGCGCAGCCTCCGTCGACCCATCTTCCGGACGTCCCAGGGACTTGAGCTTCANCTTCAGCATGTCGAGTGAGCGCAGGAGGAGATTCATCCCCGCCCGGTTGACACGGAGCTTCCCCTTGCGCATCCGATCCAGCACGTCCTCCAGGCTGTGGGTGAAATGCGCCACGTCGCTGAAACCTAGCATGGCGCTATTCCCCTTGATGGTATGAGCGGAGCGAAAAATCTTGTTGAGGACCTCGGAGTCGTCGGGGGTCTGTTCCAGNTCCAGTAACCCCTGCTCGAAGGCCTCGACCAACTCTGCAGCTTCGTCGGTGAAGGCTTGAATAAGATCGAGATCCTCTTCCATAGCGTCGCTACGCTCCTTGCGCGTCGGGCATCGGCTGGGCTCGTTCCAGAACCGCCATCCGCCGAATTACCATCCCGATAACGCTGCACAGTTGGTCCGGCGCGAACGGCTTGACGATCCACCCGGTCGCGCCGGCAGCCTTCCCCGCCGCTTTGACGTCCGGCTCGTACTCGGTGGTCAAGGCCAGGACCGGCGTTCGCGCGAACCGCTCCGTCTGCCGCACCGCCCGGATGAACGCGATCCCATCCATGCGCGGCATATTGATATCCGTGAGGATGGCGTGAATCTCGGCGTCACCCTGGAGCCGGCTCAGCCCTTCGATCCCGTCGGATGCCTCCACGACCCGGAATCCCCCGGCCACCAGCGCGCGGACGATCATGCCGCGCATCGTCGGGGAGTCGTCCACGACCAGAACGGTACCGACGCTCCCCGTACTCATGACGCCACCCGGCTTTGCGCGGGGAGGTCCACGGGGGGCCGACTTTCCTCGAAGAGGCCCTCCAGTTGACTGCGCCGAAACCGCCACTGGCCGCCGATCTTGGCCGCCGGAACGTCGCCTCGTGCCGCCAGGGAATAGAGCGTTCGCCGCTTGATCCGTAGGTAGCGGGAGGCTTCCTCAAGGTTCAGGACTTCGTCGGCATGCAAATCGTCCATGGTTTCGACTCCCCTTCACTGTGATGATGCGCCGAGTCGCGGACGCTGCCTGGATCTTTCACCGCGCCGAACCGCGCCCGGATCGCCACCGGAGACGTGTGTCGTCATCGCCTTGTCGCACGACTTCCAGCGTCGGCGCGATATTACGCATCCCCTGCCAAACCGACAGTCGCGTGCGGGACACTGACACCGAGAACGCCCTACTGTCGTTCTATGAGATTCATCGGCAGATGTGGCGGATGAATTAAGGAAATTCCGTGACGGCAGCGGAGGGATGTGCAACGTTCGGGAAAGAAATGCCCCATACCGACATAGTCATGTCGGAACAGGCTCGGTCCCACCCGGGTGCGGCGGGGGCCGGACACACGCGGAGAATGGGGGCGATGGCTATGAGGTTGGAATCACCGACGGAGAGGGTGCGCCGCGGCGCTGGCCGGAGAGGTCCGGATCGCGGACGCAGTCCCAGATCTCTTCGAGTTTGAAGGGCTTGGCAACACAGCGGAGGCCGGTCCGCTCCAGGAAGCGGCTCGTGTCCATGTTGACGGTGTCCCCCGTCATGATGATCACCCGCGGCGGAACGGCCTTCCCGCAGATCACGTCCTCGTAGATCCGGTCACCACTGAATCCCGGCATCTTCATATCCATGAAGACGAGATCGAACTCCCCGGTGGTCAGCTTCTCGACGGCCGCACGACCGTCCTTGGCGACCTCGACCTGATGGCCTTCCATCCGCAAGGCGTCCGACACCAAGCGTACGATGGCCTCCTCGTCGTCGGCGACCAGGATCCGCTTGCCACCCGGCGGAACCGCCGCGGGGACTGACGGCTCGCCCGGGGTGTCTTCCACCCCGGCCTGGACCGGTAACTCCACCTCGAACCAGGCCCCGCCCTGTGGACGGTTACCGGCACGGAGGCGCCCGCCGTGCTCGTGGACGATCGCGTAGCAGATGGCAAGGCCCAGCCCGGTGCCCTTCCCGACGTCCCGGGTGGTGTAGAAGGGGTCGAAGATCTTCCCCAGGGCATCGGCGGGG
>JGI20214J51088_10000574_pt1 | contig 25430 bp, 14 predicted proteins | sample WetSurMetagenome_FD_51088 | JGI IMG/M metagenome (IMG submission 51088) | reverse complement strand
CTATATTTTCTTAAATTTGTGAACTTTTCAGATTAATGAATTTACCTTATTTCATAGCACAAAGGCTCATAAAGGGAAGGCGTGAAGGAACATCATTCTCCCGTCCAATAAATGTTATAGCCATAGTTGGCATTGCCATGGGTCTGGCTGTCATGATCCTTGCAGTAGCCATACTGACGGGATTTAAACAACAGATCAGGGAGAAGGTTGTCGGCTTCGGTTCGCACATTCAGATCATGCATTTCGACTCAAATATTTCATTTGAGACCACTCCTATTAGCGACACCCAGAGTTTTATTCCAAAGTTAAAGGAGATTCCCGGGATCTCTCATATCCAGGTGTTTGCCACAAAGGCTGGTATTATACGAACTGATGAGGATATTCAGGGTGTAGTACTTAAAGGAATTGGAAGCGATTTTGACTGGAGCTATTTTAAAAGCAATATGGTTGACGGATCGGTTTTTTCAGTATCGGATACAGGAAGGACCGACAAGGTTATTATCTCAAAGAAGATTGCAAGTATGCTTAAATTAAAAACCGGTGATTCGTTTACCATGCTTTTTATTCAGGATCCTCCGCGAATGAGGAAATTTACTATCAGTGGTATCTATGAAACCAGCCTTGAGGAATTTGACAAGATGTATGTCTTTTGTGATATCGCACATATAAAGAGGCTGAATGGCTGGAATAATGACCAGGTTAGCGGGTTTGAAGTCTATCTTGATGATTTCGACAAACTTGATGTGATGACCGCTAAAGTCAGGGATGTAATCGGATACAGGATGACACAGGAAGAAACCAAGTTTAAGGTTACAAATATCAGAATCCGGTATCCGCAGATCTTTGACTGGCTGAATTTTCAGGATATCAATGTTATAATTATAATATTGCTGATGCTGATCGTGGCAGGATTTAACATGATATCGGGATTGCTTATCCTGATCCTGGAAAAAACCAATATGATCGGGATCCTCAAATCTCTTGGTACCGAAGACATCACAATAAGAAGGATATTTATTTACCAGGCTGCTTACCTGATTGGGAAAGGACTATTCTGGGGAAATCTTATTGGAATTGGTCTTGCATATCTTCAGCTGAAGACTGGAATAATCACCCTTGATCCTACATCTTACTATATCAAAACTGTTCCTGTCAATCTTGAACTGGTACATATACTTTTATTGAATGCCGGAACGATGGCAGCAATAATTATTATGCTGCTTGTTCCATCCCAGCTGATAAGCAGGATAACCCCGGTTAAGGCAATCAAATACGACTAAAAGCTAAGGCAAAAGACTGTTTCCCTTCCCGGGGCTGATCTTACCTTAAGATTTCCACCATGTGCTTTCATTATCTGCCTCGAAACACTTAACCCGATTCCTGAACCATTTTCGCGTGTAGTAAAAAACGGGACGAATACCTCATCAATGTTTTCAGGGGGAATCCCCGGTCCATTGTCAATTACGCAGATCTCAGTCCGGTTGTCGGCACCAACTGATGCTGAGATTCTTATCTTTCCCTCTTCATTATTCNCGTTTGCTTCAAGTGCATTCTTGAGCAGATTGATCAGCACCTGGGAAACAAGATTCTGATCGGCAAAAATCTCAAGTCGCTGGTCTGTCAGCGATACCGTAAGATTTATTTTATCGCTTTTGTCGAGTGAGTTATACAGGATCTGAACACGGTTCAGAAGGTCAGAAGCCGGGAAAAGCTTTTTATCGGGTTCCGGCACCCGCGTAAGCTTTCTGTAAGATTCAACAAATGACATCAGCCCTTTACCCTGTTCCTTAATTACATTCAGTCCCTGAAGGGTTATAGCAATAGTTTTGTCGCTCACCTGCGCAGGAACAACCGGTTTTCCTCCAGAGCTGTAAATATTTGACAGGCTTTCAGACAGCGATGTGATTGGCGTTATGGAATTCATGATCTCATGCATCAGGACCCTTATCAGTTTCATCCACGATTCTATCTCCTTTTCATCAAGTTCATTTTTAATATCCTGAATGGAGAGTATAACCAGTTCACTTTCATTGGTCTTTAATGATGTCGATTTCAGCGACAACTGAATTTCCCCCACTTCCGAGTTAATAGCAACAAGTTTCCTTTCATATGGCTTCATGCTGTTTATAGTCTCGAAGAGTCTCGAGTCTTTTCTCTCAATCTGCTGCAGATGAGTAAGAACATCCATTTCCAGGAGCTTTTTTGCTGAGGAGTTTGCATGCAGAATGAAACCTTTATCGTTGTAGGTTATTATACCTGCTGCGAGGTGTTCAAGCAGAGTACGGAAGTACTGCTCCTGCTTCCTGTTTTCAATTTTCAAATGCTGGATCTGCTCGTTTACCCTGTTCATGCTCTGATAAAGCTGATTCAGAGCCGGGTTTCCACTTTCAACAGGAAAAGAGAGATTAGAATCATCATTCCTGACAGAATCAAAGAAGAATCTGATCTTCTTGTTAGTGCTGTTCAGGTAAGATATAAGATTTATCGTTACCAGGGCCAAACCCAGACCACAGATAACTGAGATTCGCAATGAAGGATAGACAATCAAAAAATATCCGAGTAACGCTGATAATACAACAATTGTCAGCACTCTCACGATGATATTAAAATACAGGTTCCTGCTGAACATCAGTTAGTCTTTTTAAATCTGTTGTAAAGAGTCTGCCTTGTTATCCCAAGCTGCTCGGCAGCTGCAGTGAAGTTACCATTATTCTTTTCCAGAGCCTGCTGTATCATCTGTTTTTCCATCTCCTCGAGAGTCGAAAAAGAATTGCCGGTAATAATACTTCCTGTGCTTTTCAGGTAAAGATCTTCGGGCTTAATAATCGACGATTCACTCAGGATAACCGATTTTTCAATGGTGTGCTGAAGTTCCCTGATATTTCCGGGCCATGCATACTTAAGAAGCTTTTCCTGCGCAAGATGATTGATCCTGAGTCCCGGCTTATTGTATTTGTATGCATATTTTTTCAGGAAGAAATCGGCCAGAATAAGAATATCATTGCCTCTATCCCTCAGCGGAGGCAACTCGATTTGTATTGTGTTTATCCTGTATAACAGGTCTTCGCGGAAAAGTCCTTCCTGAACCATAGCTTCAAGATTCCTGTTTGTGGCACAGATCAGTCTGATGTCGGTAGGGATCTGCTGATTAGAACCGATTCTGGAGAACTGGCGGTTTGCAATAACAGCAAGCAGCTTAGCCTGAAGATGGAAAGAGAGATTACCTATCTCATCAAGAAAGAGAGTTCCTTTATTGGCAAATTCAAATTTACCCTGCCTGTTATCGCGCGCATCGGTAAATGCTCCCTTAACGTGTCCGAATAATTCACTCTCAAAGAGAGTCTCACTTATAGCTCCCATGTCGACACTTACCAGTACTTCCTTCGCTCGTGATGACATCCTGTGGATCTCCTGTGCTATCAATTCTTTCCCTGTACCATTTTCCCCGGTTATCAGGACATTTGCATCGGTTTTTGCCACCTTTCTTACCATATTGAGTACAGCAAGCAGCTTGGGTGACGAACCAATTATGAATCGCTGCTCACGGTTGATTTCTCTCTTAAGTTCGCTTTCCCTCTCCCTGAGCTTCTTTACCTCCGTTTTGGATAAATTTAGCTGTATGGCCAGTTTAAGGGTTGCCAGTAATTTTTCGTTATCCCATGGTTTCAGTATAAAATCCGATGCACCTGATTTAAGGGCCTTGACTGCTACGTTTATATCGCCGTATGCAGTTATCATGACAACTGAAATGTCGGGCTTAGCCTCTTTAATCCTCTCAAGCCAGTATACACCTTCGTTACCGGTATTTACACCTGCTTTGAAATTCATGTCGAGTATCACCAGGTTATAATCCTTCTTCCCCAGTTCAGCGAGAATTAGGTTAGGATTCGACAATAATGTGACCTCATGGAATTCGGGCGACAAAAGAATCTCAAGGGCGCTGAGAATACTCTTGTTGTCATCGATTACAAGAATATTTCCTTTCTGGTTCGACATAATGGTTGAATATATTTCTTTTTATCCAAATGTATGCTATCTCATAACCAAAGTCAATAACATGTAAAATAATTTTACGTTTTTTCGTAAAATATATTTACACCACCACATAATCATTTTATTCTAAATTATTATATATTAATAGTTTATAATACTGGCACAATAATAGTAACTGCTTAAAATAAGTTGAGATAACTATAATATTTATAAAAAAGCAATAAATGGTTCGAATGATCTGGAAAATATCGGTGAGGAATATCCTGAAGAATAAAATCTTTTCAATAATAAATGTACTTGGGCTTGCACTCGGATTCACTGCATTCATTCTTATAGGACTCTTTCTCCGTTATGAACTGACATGGGATAAATCGCATAACAGATATGACAGGATTTACAGGATACAGAGATACTTTCCGAAATCACAGTATGTTATGGATGGTAATAATATCTCACCTCATTCCAGGCCTATAACAGCCCAGTTACTGGAAAAAAAATTCCCCGAAATTGAAAAGATAACAGTCATCCGTGAAAATGGAGGTAAGTTCCTTTCATGTGTCCCTGAAAAACAGATATTTGAGGAAAAGGGAATCTCTGCTGATAGTTGTTTCTTCGACATCTTCACTTACAAATTTCTGGAAGGTAAACAGAAAGGCGCTCTGGATGAGCCGTTCACTATAGTTCTTTCAAAGACCATGGCTGATAAGCTTTTTAAGGGCAAACAGGCTTTGGGAGAAGTTGTATCACTTGAAAAAAAGATCCCGTTAAAAGTGACAGGTGTCTATGAAGACCTTCCAGAAAACACCAGTTTACGCCCTGAATATATAATATCATTCTCTACCCTTATGAAAACGATGGGAATCAACAGGAACAGCACTTCAGGGGATTGTATGACTTATGCACTTCTGACTCAGGGTTCAGATTATAAGTTTCTGATGAGTAAAATTAAAAACGTATTCTCAGGATTTAAGGGCTTTGAATATGAAGAACTTCAGTTATGTCCTTTAAAGAACGTTTATCTGAATTTTAATGGCAGAAATGATTATATCATTGCGCTGGTCCTGTATGGAATGATTGGTTTCTTTATTCTGATAATGTCAGCTTTTAACTATATAAATCTGACAACTGCAAATGCTTCTGTAAGGGGCAAAGAAGTAGCATTGAAAAAGGTTTGCGGGAGTTCCCGGATTGCGCTTATGAGTCAATTTTTATTTGAGACAGTTCTGACTTCATTTATCGCGCTTGTTATTGCATTCGAACTCGCACGGATATTCCTTCCTGTATTCAACAGAATTATTGGCAGAATTCTTACACTTAATTTTTCACTCGACAGCGGGTTTATAGGCATTTCAGTTTTAGTAGCACTTTTTGTGGGCCTGTTGTCGGGAATCTATCCAGCTGCCGCTCTGTCATCTCAGAATATTCTCTCCCTGTTTAAAAGCCAGATGCTCGTGGCAGGGCACAGGAAGATAAGTCTGAAAAGTATCCTGGTGAGTCTCCAGTTTGCAATTTCTGTGCTATTAATACTGGTTACTATTTCATTTTCCCTGCAGATAAAGTATATGTTCCGGAAAAATCCCGGTTTTGACAAGGAAAATATATTGTATGCAAAAATGACTGTATCAAATCAGGAAATCACATTTGATCAGTTACGCGACCGTATTTTACAGCATCCTGAAATTTTAAATGCTTCAATGTCGAGGAACTTCCCGTTCGTAAATTTAGGCGGAGGCAGCACCAACTGGGAAGGTGGCGATCCGAATGAAAAAATTCAATGTCGTTTTAATACAGTCAGCAGCGATTTTTTGAAAAATCTCGGTGTTCCTGTTATAGCAGGCCGTGATTTTTCGAGGGATTTTACCGGCGATCAGGGCAGATCATGCATTATCAATGAAACAGCTGCATTGAGTTTTGGATGGGATAATCCAATTGGGAAAAAGTTGAATGACAACAAACTGACTGTTATCGGTGTGGTTAAAAACTACATTTATAAAGATATGCATAACGGCATTGAACCTGCTGTTCTGATATTGTCTCAGGAAAAAATTGCAGGTGATTGGATATTTGCGTTCAGGGTTGATCCCAGCAATGAGAAAAAAGCGAAAAGTATCCTGACAAGTGAGTTTGAAAATGCTTTCCCTGCTGATCCTTTTGAATTCAATGATCTGTCGGCAACATATGCCGCGATGGATACATTCAAAGTTTATAATTCAATTAACAGAACTATCATGTTCTTCTCAGTTTTCAATGTTTTCCTTGCCATGGTAGGGCTTTTCGGACTGGTATCGTTTACGGTTTCGAGACGCACAAAAGAAATCGGGATAAGGAAAATCAATGGCAGCTCTTCGATGAATATCTTTTATCTCCTTAGCCGTGAGTATTATATCCTTCTTGGATTTGCAGTAATAATTTCTTTCCCTCTGGCATTAAGGATTTATCACAGAATACCGGGTGCCAATAAATTACCGGCTCAACCATGGGTTTTTATACTCGGCGCTGCGATACTTTTGGTAATCATATTAATTACAACAAGTTATCAAACAATAAAAGCTGCAACCAGGAACCCGGTTGAAGCTCTGAGGTACGAATAGCAGTAAATTATTTTAACGCATGATCGTAAAAAATATTTACAAATAATAAAATAATCTAAATTTAAACGCCTGTATATCAATTAAATAAAAATATGGCATGGTTATCGTAATTAGCAAATAAACATTAATTGTCATGAATAACCTGAAATTTACACTCCGGAATTTCAGAAACCGGAAACTTTTCACNTTTGTTAATCTGACAGGATTAACACTTGGAATAGTAGCAAGCTGCCTCATCTTTATCCANATAAGTAACGAGCTTAGTTTTGACCGCTTTAATAGCCACTCCAGGTCAGTTTTCAGAGTATNTAATACTTTTTCGTTTAATGGAGCACCATCAGCCTGGGTACAGACCCCGACCCCACTGGCATCCTTTCTTCAGAATAAATTTCCTGAAATATCAAAAACCGTCAGAATTGCCCATCTCGAAAAGGCACTGGTCAGCTCAGGGGAATTGAAATTCTCTGAGGACAGGATCATCATGGCAGACTCCACAATATTCGATATTTTTACTTTGCCGCTTTCAAGGGGAGATCAAAAGAATGTCCTTTCACAACCAAACAGTATTATACTTTCCAGATCAACCGCAGAGAAATATTTTGGAAAAGAAGATCCCCTTGGAAAGATTCTGAGCTATAACCGGGTGCAAAACCTGACAGTAAGCGGAATTATGGAAGACATTCCTTCTAATTCGCATCTGAAATTTGACATGATTGTACCTATGTCTTCTGCCAGATCATTTTTTGGAAATGACTTTCTTGAAAACAGGATGAATACGGTTGTCGCCACATATATCCTTGTCAGACCGGGAACAGATCCAAAAAAACTCGGGGAATCCATTACCCAATCAACTAAGGAATATGACGGAGGCATGGATTTCGGTGATAACAAGCAGTATCATCTGCAGCCATTAACCGCCATACATCTCCATTCAGACATGGGCGGGGAATTTTCTCCGAACGGAGATATTAAGAGCGTATACATTCTTGGGACAATTGCCTTTTTAATTCTGGTGGTAGCATGTATAAACTATATAAACCTTTCATATTCTGTTAACAGCCGCCGCAATATTGAACTTGGGATGAGGAAAATAATTGGTGCCAGAAGGAATCAGCTGATCGCCCAGCATATTTCCGAATCATCCATTATGGTTGGGTTATCCGTAATTATTTCAATTGAAGTGATCTCTTTCCTGCTGCCATGGTTTTCCAATCTTCTGGGTACCGATCTAGTTAAAAATATTCCTGCAGTTAAACTCATTTCCGGGATGGCCGTTTTATACTTTATCTTAACCATGATCACCGGCTTCTCATCAGCATGGATATCGACACGTAAAAGTCCTGTAGATACTCTGAAAAAACCACTTGCAAGTAAAAATTTCATCGGTTATCAGGGGATTCTGGTATTATTCCAGTTTGGGATATCAATTGCATTGATTGCCTCAACCATTCTCATCAACAGGCAAATGAGTTTCATTAAAAACATAGATCTGGGCTTTTCCAGGGAACAACTGCTTATCATACCCTTAAATGATCACTCAGTAAGATCAAAAATGGGAACTTTCAAGCAGGAATTGCTGACAAATCCCAACATTTTATCGGCCAGTATAACATCGGATCTCCCTGGCGGAATAAAATATGTGACCTCAATAAACTATGATGGCGTTGATCCTATGAAGTTGCCGACTATGGCATTCCTTGAAGTCGACAGCAGCTTTATAAATACTTACGGAGTTCATTTAAAGGAAGGGTACCGGTTAAATGATAAATCATGCCCCTACTCAGGAACTCAATATATTATGAATGAAACAGCAGTAGAAAAACTCGGATGGAAAGATCCTGTAGGCAGAAAATTTTCAACGTACAATGGCAAGGACGGATTTATAACAGGAGTGATCAGCGACTTTCATTTTAAATCATTGCATGAGAAAATCGAACCTATGTTTCTTTATATGAAAGAACCCGAACATGGATATATTGCAGTAAAACTGAATTCATCGGGTATTTCCTCTTCTGTTGATTATATAAAAAAGACATGGGATAAGATCATATCCGAAACGCCATTTGAGTATTATTTCTACGACAATTATTATGATCAGCTATACAGGAAAGAATCAACACTGGCCAGGATCATTATAATATTTTCAACTATTGCCATTTTAATAGCATGCATGGGACTATTTGGCCTTGCAGCCTATGCTTCCGAAAAACGGACTAAAGAGATCGGTATCCGGAAAGTCAATGGAGCAGTTGTTTCAGAGGTAATGCTTATGCTTAACCGGGAATTTGTCAAGTGGGTATCGATAGCATTCCTGATAGCAACCCCTGTTGCCTGGATTGCGATGCACAAATGGCTTGAGAGTTTTGCATATAAAACAGGCATTGGATGGTGGATCTTTGCTCTTTCAGGGATTGTAGCTTTAGCTGTTGCGATGATTACTGTAAGCTGGCAGAGCTGGAGAGCAGCTACCAGGAATCCTGTAGAGGCACTGAGGTATGAGTAGTGAGGTGTGAGGGATGAGGAGTGAGGCAAATAGCGCGGGGTTCAGAGCGTAGGGCAAAGTGCAGTTAACTTTAGGCACTCTAGGCACTCTAGGCACTTTAAGCACTTTAGGCACTTATAATTGAGATCAAGGTTTAGGTTGAGGAATACTTAAAAAAAGATAGGGCGAAATGAGATATCTTTTTAAAACGATTATTCGGAATTTCAGACGGAAACCCGTTACGAATCTGATAAATCTGTTTGGCCTGGCAATAAGTTTTACTGCGGTCATCATTCTCTCAGTTTACTGCTACAGTGAACTCACCACAGACAATTTTCAGAAAAACGGCGAAAGGGTATATTTATTTTTAACCGCTAAGGACGGGTTATACACTCCGGCCATACTTAAAGATAATATCGATCAAAAAGTTGCAGAGGTAGAATCTACTGTGAGGATTGGAGGTACCTGGGAGGCTCCTGTATTTCAGATTGAGAATAGTGACCCTATAGTATCTGATTTAATCTTCGCAGATGTTAATTTCTTTAACCTTTTTACATATAATTTCATTGAAGGAAGTGAAAGTACCGCGCTATTGAGTCCATTATCTATTGTGATTACAGAATCACTTTCTGAGAATTTGTTTGGAACAGCAAAGGCTCTGGGCAAACAAATCAAAGTGAATAACGACAAAATCCTGACAGTCAGTGGTGTAATAGAAGTTCCAAAACATAACTCCTGTTTGTCATTCAGTGCTGTTTCTTCAATGGATACGAGGAAAATTGTAATGGAAAACGGAGGCGAGTTTACTGAATGGGGATACTGGGATTTTCAGACATTTGTTCTTCTGAGAAATAAAGTCGATCCTCAGCAAACGCAAAAAGCGATTTCTTCCTTATTCCCTGAGAGTGCTCATATCAACGATGCCCAACTCCTTCCTATGAAAAAGATCTACTTTTCAAAATTAGCTCTTCTTGGTGATAATTTTCTCAGGACAGGCGACCGGAAACGTATTATAATTCTTGTTTTAGTCGCATCGCTGGTCCTAGCTGTAGCACTTATTAATTTCATTCTTATCTCCACGGCTCAATGGCAGGAAAGAATAAAACAAACCGGAGTTCTTAAAGTCATCGGGGCGAAACAGTTTTCAATATTTTCAAATATTCTTGCCGAATCGTTCATTTTTTTCTTTGCTGCTATGCTAATAGCTATCGATATTGTTAATATCATAAATCCTTTCATCCTGAATTACACTGGCATTAATTATAACGCCCGATTAACTTTAACGCCTGGCTTTTTAGCAATCTCAATTGGATTTATAATCATATTTAGCGTTGGATTCAGTGGCCTTCCTGCATTAAGAATTGCCACTACTAGAGCTGTTGATGATCTGAAGAACCTTATGAACAATAACAGAACCAAATTCTCCTTCAGAGGACTCCTGGTCACAATACAGTTCTTTATTGCGATTGCACTTATTGCATTCACAGTACTGGTCCAGAAACAGGTCAGGTTTGGTTGCACCTCTTTAGGATTTAACAAGGAGAATATTATCGGAATAAAACTTACAGAACAACTTGGACAGAAAAAAGATGTGCTGAAGAAAGCACTTAGTGATATGCCAATGGTATCCAAAATATCATTTTCACAGTACTTTCCAGGGAAAGTTTTCTCAGAATGGACCTCATGGGTAAACTCTAAGGGAGAAAGAAAAGAGATCTCCTTTAACACATTCAGTGCAGATTCCAGATTCTTTGACATGTTGAATTTACAGTTGGTCAAGGGACGATTATATGATGAAAATCTATCCTCTGATAAGAAGAAGATTGTAGTTAATGAAGCTTTTCTTCAAAAAATAAAAATGGAAAATCCTTTAGACGCGACTATAGACGAAGGGATGATAGGAGAAAAAGTGTTCCAGGCGGAGATTGTAGGAGTAATAAAAGACTTCCATTTAAAATCAATCGATCAGCCAATAACCCCACTCGTGATTAGAAACGAACCTGCTGCATCATACTGTCTCTTAACTTCCAGAGCTGGTGATTTCAAATCACTCAATGACCTTTTAAATAAAATAAAAACAACAGCTTCTGAATTGTCACCTTCATTCCCTGTTGAAATAAGTTTTCTTGATCTGGCAATAGAAAATATGTATAAATCAGAACTAAGGTTCCGGCATACATTTTCGCTATTAGCCGCCTGCGCAATAGTGTTATGCTGTCTTGGTATCCTTGCCATGTCATTGTTTGGCTGCCAGAGAAGAATTAAGGAAATCGGCATAAGAAAAGTAAACGGTGCAAGAATCTCACAAATACTCTTCCTGTTAAACCGGGATTTTGTAAAATGGGTCGGAATTGCTTTCTTAATGGCATGTCCTGTAGCCTGGTATGCTTCGGACAGATGGCTGCAAAGCTTTGCCTATAAAACTACGATCAGCTGGTGGGTTTTTGCTTTTGCCGGGCTTATTGCACTTGGAATAGCCTTATTAACAGTCAGCTGGCAGAGCTGGAGAGCGGCAACAAGAAATCCTGTCGAAGCATTACGCTATGAATAATATTAACTAGTTTGACTGATATACCTTAAATAGTAAACAATGAAATTGAGCCAGACAATCAGAAGCCTCCTAAGAAATCCTCTAAACAGCGCAGTAATCATTGTAAGTCTTTCAATTGGCATAGCCTGTATCAATCTAATTTTACTTTTTATTACAAAAGAGCTGAATACCGATAGCTTTCAAAAAAACAGAGACAGAATCTATCTACTTAAGTGTGACAGCCCTTATGAAAAGGGATCATTAATGTCAAATTGTGTAAAAGGCGGAGCAGAATATATAAAGGCTAATTTTTCACAGGTTGAGGACTTCTGCAGGATCAGATTCGGTAAGGCTGAGAAAGTAGCTATTGGCAACCAGGTATATAACGATAATCTTACGGTATTTGAAACCTCTTCAAGTTTCTTTAATATATTCTCCTACAAGCTGCTGACCGAAAATCAAAACTCGGTACTTGCAACAAAAAACGACATTGCCATCTCGGAGGAGCTGGCACAAAAATACTTTGGGGAAAGACTGCCAGTCGGACGGATCATAACCATTGTTAACGGCAATACAAAGACAGATTTTAACATAAAGGGTATCTTCAGAAAACCAGATCAAAATTCCCAGTTCCAGTTTGATATGGTAAAACTTGAGGAAGATTCAGAAAGATTTGCATTTCTGCTGTTAAAAAACAATGCCGATCCAGCAGGCCTTGAAAAACTTTTTGCAAACGAAAAAGACAAAATACCTGTTTTAAATGACGGTACTCCCGGTAAATATTACCTCGAGAGTTTTAAAAAAACATATTTTGACACCTCCGGATATTATCCCCTTGGTAACAAAAGAAATAAGTCCGACATCTGGATAGCAATGATAATTGGGTTTATGATAATTTCGGTCGCATCAGTTAATTACCTTGGCCTAATAAACAACAAGCTGTATGATAAATCGCCTGAATTTTATATCAGGCGCATAAACGGAAGCTCAGGAACGAGCCTGATCAGGGATTTTATGATCGAGAACCTGATAGTCATCATGATTGCTTTCATTATCAGCCTTGAAGTTAGTTCATGGATAATTCCTCTTTTTAATGATCTGACTGGTTCTTCAATTAATTTGCGATACTTTATCAGACCTGATTCCTTACTGATCATGTCGATAGTGATAATATTTCTACTGTTGGCCACACTACTCTTTTCTTTGGATAAAAAAAACAAACAGACTATTTCCTCCACTCATAAGGCTATTATGAACAAAGAGGGTAAAATCATCAAAATACCTGCTTTCATAATATTCCAGCTGATTGTTACAATCATATTGATGATTTGTTCTGTGACAATTTTGAAACAGATAAATTATATTACTAATAAGGAAATTGGTCTGAATAAAGATGTCATCGAAGTCAAAATTCCTGAGGCATATGCAGATAAGACCAGTGTCTTCAAAGAGGAACTGCTTAAATATCCGTCAATTTCCAGGATATCTGTAACTACCGCTTCTCCTCTGCTGGAATGGATACTGGCTTCTTTCCATTATACTGAAAACGGGGAGGACAAACAATATTCACCAAATATCTTCAGGGGCGATGAAGCTTATATCAGTACTCTGGGAATTAGTCTTATATCAGGGAGAGATTTCTCAGGCAATATTAATTCTGACAAGAACAACTGTATTATAAATGAATCACTCGCAAAATACTTTTCGAAAAGAAATCTCATAGGTGAAAAACTACCAGGGTATGAAAAACTGACAGTGATCGGTGTTGTGAAGGATTTTAATTGCTCAGGGCTAAAAGATGAAATTTCCCCCGGTGTTATAATATTTGATAATTCGGGAAACCACTTACTTGTTATGCCTTCTGCAGGGCAAGTTCAGTTCCTGAGAAATTCAATTTCTGAAACCTGGCAGAAACTTATTCCCGATTCTCCTCTCAATATCGAATCGGTAAAAGAGAGATATGAGTGGTATCATCGCGATAATTCAAATTATGCAAAGCTCATTGGAAGCTGTTGCATGATAAGTCTCTTTTTATCTATGATAGGATTATTTGCGATCACATTTCATTCGAGCAGGAAACGCACAAAGGAAATTGGAATCCATAGAATCAACGGAGCGACAATTCAGGGAGTAATGTTATTGCTCAATAAAGATTTCTTCAGATGGATCATTATTGCCTTTGTAATATCGAGCCCTGTAGCCTGGTATATTATGCACAAATGGCTCCAGGGTTTTGCCTACAGAACGGAACTTAGCTGGTGGGTGTTTGTCGTGGCCGGCCTGATTTCTCTCTTTGTTGCTGTACTGACAATAAGCTGGCAAAGCTGGAGAGCTGCAACGAGAAACCCCGTGGAAGCGTTGAGATATGAGTAGTGAGGCATGAGGTGTGAGGTGTGAGGAAGAATGAGGTTAAGGCTGAGGTCGAGGTTGAGAAAAAAACAAAAATACTTATGGGAATTTGTCATTCCAATTAAATTATAAAGAAGGATATGTTCCGGAATTATTTAAAAACTGCGCTCAGCAACCTGCGGAGAAACAAATTTTTCTCATCTATTAACATCTTAGGTTTAGCATTAGGAATAACTGCCAACCTGCTGATAATGATGTATATTGTCAATGAACTCAGCTATGAGAACTTCCAGAAAAACAGGAAAAACATCTACAGAGTTGATGTTGAGTGGGGAAAGGAAGGAAACAGGATGAAGTTCGCAGGATGCATGCCGGCGCTGGCCCCGGTCTTAACGTCGGAAATCCCTGAGGTGCTTTCTGCGGTGCGGATAAAAAAAGATTACGACGCAGTGTTAAAGAACCGCGCTAATCAGGAAATAAAAGAAGAAAACTTTTTCTTTGCTGATCCATCAGTATTTGACGTATTTTCAATTTATTTCAGAGAAGGCGACCGTGTCAATGCCCTCACTGATCCATATACAGTTTTGATCTCGAGGAGAACGGCGGCAAAATATTTTTCTACAGTCGATCCTCTGGGACAAACTGTGTCATACCATGATACTCCGTTAAAGGTTACGGGCATCTTTGATGACATTCCTGAAAACACTCATTTCAGATGCGACTTCCTGGTATCCTGGTCAACACTGAAAGCCATGGGAGACTATCCCGAACAGCCATGGAATTCCTGGGGTGATGCCCTTACATATATCTTATTGAAGGATAATATCACTGCAATCTCCCTTGTTCCGAAACTCGACCAGCTGCTTTCAAAAAATGCCGGGCAATGGATGACTACACAGATGAAATTTGATCTTCAGCCGCTGAGTAACATACACTGGCTAACAGATACAAGAAGTGATATTGGTCCGAAAGGAAACATGACTTACATCTATATCTTCATATGTGCCGCGGTTTTTGTCCTGCTCATCGCCTGCTTCAACTTTCTGAATCTCTCGGTTTCTCAATACATGGGAAGAATGAAGGAAGTAGGGATCCGCAAGACAACAGGTGCCAGTAAGAGTCAGGTAATTTTACAGTTCCTCACTGAATCAATGGTGATAATTGTTATTTCTGCATTTATAGCAGTTTTCCTGTTCGATGGTTTATATCTTAAGCTCTACTCCTACCTTGGTGCATCTTTTGTAATAGCTAAGAGTTACCTTTTGGTACTCTCTCTGCTCACGCTCACAATAATTATTATTGTTGGTATGATTGCTGGAGGCTACCCTGCGTTTTATATTTCACAGATCAATCCTGTGTATGTTTTAAAGAAGGAAACCAGCCAAGTAAGAAGAAAGATCTCAATTCGAAAGATCCTGATTATGTTCCAGTTCACTATCTCGATTATTCTTCTCGTCGGTACAGTGGTAATTTTCCGGCAACTTGATTATATGAAAAATTCTCCGCTGGGATTTAACAAGGAAAATGTAGTTCTGCTTACTTTCCAGGGGAATTCCCCGGATGCAAACAGCAAATATGAGGTACTGAAGGAGGAATTCCTTAAAAATCCCAATATCCCGTTTGTGTCAGGAGCATTCACACTGCCGGGGATTAACAGTCAGATGACTATAGGAGTAAGACCTGACGGAGCTCCGACTGATGTGTCGGTGAATCTTCAGGCTTTGCCGGCTGATTACGGATTTGTTAAAACATTAGGATTGGAGGTTGTTAAGGGAAGGGACCTTTCAAAGGATTTTTCAATGGACAGGTTTGAAAGCATTCTTCTGAATGAGAGTGCAGTATCGGCCCTGGGACTTGAGAATCCTATAGGTACAAAACTTATGATCCCCGGCGATGAATTCAAAAATGGCGTAAAAGTGGTCGGCATTGTAAAGGATTTCCATTTAAAGTCATTCCATAATAAAATAAACCCGATTCTGATCTTTATTAATCCTAAAATGTACATCTGCATTGCTCTGAAGGTGAATCCCGGAAATATCGATGAAACGATGAATTATATAAGGACAACATGGAATAAGACTTTACCAGGGACTATTCTTCAGTACAAATATCTTGATGAAACCTATGACAGCTTATATAGTTCAGAAAAAAAATCAGGACAGTTGCTTTCGGTCTTTACAGTAATTGCCTTGTTAATCTCCTGTCTGGGTTTATTCGGATTTGCCTCCTTCATGATACGGAAACGAATCAAGGAAGTTGGTATCAGAAAAGTAATGGGTGCCAGTATTCAGTCTATTTCAGCTTTACTTTCGCTACAATTTATATTCTGGATAGCTGCTTCAAGCATCATTGCCATTCCTGCTGGGTACATTCTTGTCAATAAATGGCTTCAGAACTTCGTATTCAGGGCAGGAATAGCATGGTGGGTGTTCGCTGTTGCTATCTTTATGGAACTCATAATTGCACTTATTATCGTTGGATGGTTAAGTCTGAGGACAGCTGGGAGGAACCCGGTGGAGGCGCTGAGATATGAGTAAGAAGGTGTAAAGAGTGAGGAGTGAGGAGTGAGGGGTGAGTGGTGAGATAACTGAAGTAAAAATGATTTGTGAGATAACATGAAGATTGCTTCGCTACGCTCAAGATGGCCTGCAGGTAATTAATATTGCGAAACGACAAACGACAAACCACAAACAACAAACGATAAAAAGTTAACTTTGAATTATAGTATGTTTATAAACCTGAAGCTGATACTCCGGAACCTTATCCATGGTAAGGTGCAGACTNTACTTAATATTACAGGTCTTGCTATTGGCTTTGCGTGCAGCCTTGCAATAATTGTCTGGGTGAAGAACGAGCTGAGTTATGACAGGCAATTGCCTGAAGCTGACCGTATATACAGGTTAACTTTTGAGACAAATACTGCAGGTATGCGTATGCATTTTGCCCGTTGCTGGGAACCCTGGGTTTCGCAGATGCCGGCTGCATTCCCTCAGATAGAACAACTTGTCAGACTCTATCCTTACAGGCACACAGCCATGAAAATCGGAGAAAACAAATTCTACTCCGACAGAATTTTTGCTACCGATACAAACTTTTTCAAAGTCTTCAATATAGATCTCATTTCAGGTGAGGAAGAGAGTGTCCTTAAAGAGCCATATTGTGCAGTTATTACTCAGTCAATTGCAAATAAATGTTTTGGGAGCACCGACCCTGTTGGTAAAACACTCCTTATATCAGGGGAATATGAAGAGAAAATGGTGCTGTTCACCATCAGGGGTGTCATGAAGGATACCCCGGTTAACTCTCATATTCATTTTGATGTAATTACTTCATTNGTTAAGCCNNANGAACCTCCCGATTGGGCCTATATTTATCTTTTGCTGAAAAAGGGAGCGAAACCCGAACAGCTGTTATCAGCTTTGCCATCATTTATTAAGACTGTAGAGAAAACTGCTGATCAAAGAACGTTCACGCCGTATCTTCAAAAAATCACTGATATTCATCTTTATTCAAACAAGGACAGGGAAGTTGAGCCAAACGGGAATGTTACCATTGTTTACCTGTTCATAATAATTGCTATTGTACTTCTGCTCGTGTCTATTGTCAATTTTTACAACCTTAATAAGGTAAGGCTGCTTACTCTTCATAAATCGATTGATATTCAAAGAGCTATGGGGTCTGAGAACAGACAGATTATCCTTCAGACTGTTACAGAATCAGCTATATCAGGGTTCTTGGCTCTGATCCTTGCTATTATTATCCTCGATCTTTCGCAGCAATTCTCAGTTTCATTTCTTGGATTCAACCTGTTTCCCGGAGGAATCGGGGATCTTATGGCAAACTGGCTCTATGGAGTATTGATGTTTGCAGTTTCGGCAATTGCGGGAAGCCTCCCGGCAGTACTGACTATCCTGCATACGACGATTAAAATCCAGGCTTTCGGAACAGAATCAATACAAGGTTCAGGAAAGCGATCGTCGTATGGAACCCTTATGACAATACAGTTTTGTCTGGCTATTATCCTTATGATCTCTGCAATAGTAATTTCCCGGCAGAAGAAGTTCATCTTTTCACAAAGCCTTGGAAAAATGAGTTCAGATATTATGGTATTCAAGAGGCAGAACTGGGAAATTCGTGCTAAATACAACGCAATCAGGATGGAGGCATTACAGGATCCATTAATAAAGAATTTCACCGCATCAATGGAAGAACCAGGAGGGGAGACAATGGATGCTATGACAATAGAATCATCTGGATTGGACCAAAATCATAAAGATAAACCACTTTTTGTTCTGGCGGTAGAGGACAATTTTCTCGACTTTTTTAATCTCCCGTTAGTCGCCGGCCGCAATTTTTCAAAATTCAACCCTGAAAGAAAGGGGGAGGATTACATACTTAATGAAACCGCCTTGAAAGAACTGGGCTGGACACCACAGGATGCTATAGGGAAACCTCTTAAAATAAATTTTGATACACCAGATATTTTTTATGGAGGAACGGTTGTCGGTGTTGTGAAAGACTTCAATATGACTAATGCAAAACAGAAGATAAAGCCTTATATCATTTTTCAGAAGCCCATTTTCTATCTTTGTTATCTGGTCCAGGTAGATTCAGCTAACCGGCATAAGGCTATAACCAATTTTAAGAAGATCTGGGAAAAAGAATTACCTGATTATCCGTTTCAGTATGAGCTTCTTGGAGACTCATATAAAGCTACCTATAAAAAAGAAGTTTCTGAGTCAAAACTGACTATGAGCTTCTCGATCCTTGCCATAATCATAATATGCATGGGTCTTTTCACAGTTACTTCATTATTAATTACCAGGAGAACCAGGGAGATTGGCATCCGGAAAGTTAACGGAGCCAGGATCTTTGATCTGCTGTTGATGCTAAATTCAGATTTTATAAGATGGTTTGGTATTGCCTTTGTATTTGCCTGCCCTATTGCATGGTTTGCGATGCATAAATGGCTCCAGAATTTTATTTATAAAACAGATTTAAGCTGGTGGGTATTTGCAGTTTCAGGTATTATAGTCCTCGCTGTTGCGGTTATTACAGTAACATTGCAAAGCTGGAGAGCCGCTACAAGAAATCCTGTGGAAGCGCTGAGATATGAATAAATGACCATCTACAATTCGCCCCCCCACCCCCCTAAAGGGGGGCAAAACATGCATCATTCCATCCCGCTTTCTGTCTTTGTTAAGTATTTGAGTTGAAATCATCCACATTCAGATCATTACTTATATATTTATACTACTAACCTATCAATAAATCTTATGAAAACCAGAGTTTTTCTGCTCATGCTTTTATTTGTCATTGGGGTGAAATTGACTGCCCAGGACGGATATATTGTAAAACAGGATTCCATTCAATCGGATGTTCTGAAGCAAAATCGCAAAATCAGCATCTTCCTTCCCGAAGGCTACGATGCGAAAGATGCCAGATATCCTGTGATCTATGTTCTCGATGCTGATGGCCGCGATCAGCATGTTGTTCCCACTGCAAGATTTCTCTTTGTTAATGGTAAAATGCCAAAGGCGATAGTGGTCGGTGTATTTAACATTGACAGGAATCATGATTTTCTTCCTGATTCCAGCATAAGTGCCAATACAGGTGGTGGAGCAGACAATTTTGTGAAGTTCTTTAAAAATGAACTTATTCCATATATAAATAAAAACTTTAAAACAGAAACTTTCAGGGTTCTTGTGGGACACTCATTTGGCGGGGTCTTTGCTATGCATGCACTACTGACTGATCCTGATCTTTTCGATGCCTATATATCCATTGACCCAAGTTTCTGGTATAAGGATAATATGCAGGTTAAGATGGCTCAGTCCGAATTTCTTAAGACAAAGAACTGGAATAAATCAATTTTTATTACCGGTCGTGAGGGCACAGGAATGAAAGAGATGGGAATTACAAAAATGGAAAAGGTATTAAAAGCATCGGCGCCTAAGGACCTGAACTGGAAGATTGCCGCCTATCCCAATGAGGATCATGGCTCTGTACCTTTCAAGAGCGTTTACGATGGACTCAGGTACATTTTTGATTCAGGAGGAAGCTTCCAGGTATTCCCTTCATCAGGAATAATTCCAAAGGGCACATCAGCTTATGCCATAATTATTAATAACAATCCAAATCTGAGATATACCACAGATGGAACTGAGCCTACAATCAACTCCCAAGTTTGCAAAGAAAAAATAATACTTAATAAGGCTTGTACGCTTAAGGTAAGAAGCGTCATCAACAGGTATAAAAATGTCCCTACCGTGACAAGGATCTTCTCAGAAGGCGAGTACATGAACGGAATACAATCTCCGGATAACCTTAAACAAGGCCTCAGGTACTCTTATTATGAAGGCGTTTGGGACTCTGTCCCTGATTTTTCAAAGCTGACAGCAAAAAAGACAGGAATAACAGAAAATCTGGATCTTAATTTTGCTTCAAAAAGAGACAGCTTCGGCGTCCAGTTTGAGGGATACCTGCATATTACTATAAAAGATTTGTACTATATCTGGGTGGTTTCTGATGATGGTTCAATAGTATTTTTCAACAATCAACCTTTCCTGGATAATGATGGGCTTCATTCTGCAGGTAATCCGGTTGTAAAAATGGTTCCACTGAACCCTGGTTATTATCCTGTAACAATTAAGTTTTTTGAAAGAACAGGAAGTGAGTCAATTACGCTGGGTTATGTAAAATCAGGAAAAAAACTGAATGCTGTGCCATTCCCGAAGGAGATGTTTTTCTATAAAGAATAGTGCCCCCTAAATCCCCCATTTGGGGGACTTTTGGTTTTGTTACCACTCCATGTTGATCTTTGAGATCGAGTAATTTTCTTAATTTTGACATGTTGATGATCATAAATGTATCTATGAATGAAAGGCCTGAGTATTGAATATCCTATGTACTTTGGAGCTAAACCTGAAATTTTTAAATTAGCCAGAGAATTAAGAAAAAGAGAGACTCCCACAGAAAAAATTCTATGGTCATTTCTCAGTAATAATCAATTATTGGGATTACAATTCAGGAGACAACATCCAATTAATAGGTTCATTGCTGATTTTTATTGCCCGAAAATTAAGCTGATTATTGAAATTGATGGAAAAATTCACGATATCCCTGAGTATCTGAACCACGATATAGGAAGAAGTGATATTCTTAATGATTTGGGTATAACGGTAATCCGATTCACAAATGAACAAATCCTTAATGAAATTGATTCTACCATTAGAAATATCACTGTAATTTGCACAAAATTACTAAGNGAACACAGCTAAAGCCCCCCATTTGGGGGGTTGGAGGGTAAAACATGAGTGATTTCATTCTCGATTTAAAAACCGAACTCTCAAAGGGCCTTCCTGGAACAGAAATCCAGTGGCAGATGGCTTCATCAGATCGCATGAGAAAGAACTTTCCCCGGGTTCCGGGAAAAGATGCCCGTGAGGCTGCAGTGCTGGTTCTGATTTTCCATGCAGAGGGGTCAATACATACTCTGCTCATGCAGCGGCCCGAATACGACGGCGTTCATGGCGGGCAGATCAGTTTCCCCGGCGGAAAGAAAGAACCGGCTGATAGCGATCTTGTTCAAACAGCATTACGTGAGGCTAATGAGGAAACCGGCATAAATCCCCGGAATGTATCTATTATCGGCAATCTTACGCCTTTGTTTATTCCGGTAAGCAATATGCTGGTAACCCCGGTTATAGGATGGATAGATAAAAAACCCGACTTTAAATTTCTGTCTGAAGAGGTGGTATTTCTTATTGATTGTGACCTGAATACATTGCTCAATCCTTTAATTGTTAAGATCAAGCCCTTTGAGATCAGAGGTGAACTGTTAAACGTGAAATATTTTGATTACCGCGATCATGTTATCTGGGGCGCAACAGCCATGATTCTTCATGAGCTTCTTGTAATAATAAGAAAAGGCGGAATCAATGTCCTGGAATAATGTTCTTGTAGTGTTCGTATCTCGTAAGTATCTGACTGACAAAAACAACTGATTCAATACCCTTGAAATAGCCATTTTTCACCACAGTATCATTATAATATTTTGGATCTGATTTCTTCTTCAGCCAAAGAGCAACGCTTCCCTCCCATTTTAACGGATCCATTCCGTTCTTTGCTGCCAGATTCATAGCATCGAGAACATGACCTGGTCCGGCATTATATGCTGCAAGGATGAAATTAATCCTTTCTTTTTCCTCCGGAATTCGGGGATCAAATATTGAATGAAGCCAGCTGATATATTCTATTCCTGCTTTGATATTATTTTCAGGTGATGTAGTTACATCAATCCCGAAATTCTTTCCGGTTGCAGGCATAACCTGCATAAGTCCGAACGCCCCAGTATAGGACACTACTGATGGATTAAAGTGCGATTCCTGGCATATTAACGAAGCAAGAAGCCTCCAGTCCCAGTTTATAACGGAACTGAATTTTCTTATTATATCATCATATTGCGACACTTTACCTGTATTCAGAGCATAGAAATCGCTCTTTACTATGGAACTTGAGCTTGCATTTCTGAAATACTTCGCATAGAGCAGGGCAAAAGATTCAGTCTTTTTATATGAAGATATCCAGCGGTTAAGTTCTGCAGCAAGTGCATCTGATTTGTTCCTCCTTATTCCCCACGCAATACTCTGCGGAAAACTCACTGGAGTATTCACATCGATGTTCGGATAATAAGATGAATTAACAATCGCGACATTTTCATCACATATTGTATAATCGATTTCACCGTCGGAAACATGTTGAATAAGCTTTTCTGAGCCGAAAGGAACTTCAATAATATTATTTGAATCATCAATCCCCTGTGCAAAAGGGAATAGCTGACCGGCATGAGTCGAACCAGCCTGAACATAGATAGTTTTTTTTTCTAATTCCCTCTGGTTTCTTATCAGACTCCTGTCAATATCCTGTTCGGTAAGGGCTACCCAGTTTTTTGGTTTTCTTTGAACCAGCACCTGTCTGGTTTCACCGATAGGTGTTGTCAGAAGAACATCATTTTCTATCTTAGCACTAACTATAAAGTTTGACGCCAGAAGGTCGGCTTCCCCAGAATTAAGCATTCCGATTGCCTTATCTATATTATTCTCCGAAACAACTTCCAGGTCAATTCCTATGTTGTCGGAGAATGCTTTCAACAGTTCATAATTAAATCCCATCGGCTCGCCTTTGTAGATAAAATAATCTGTTGAATTAAAGTCAGTCACTGCAATCAGTTTCCCTCTTTTCCTGATCGAATCAAGGTCGCAGGAAACCAGTGTATTATTTGGACTTTTTGATGGGTGGCGGTGCTCCAAACAGTAAAGGGTTACTGTTATAAGGATTACGAATAAAAATATTAACCTCTTTATCAAAAGCAAAAGTTTTGTTAAACATTTAGTTTTAAAAATAGGTGCAAAGATACAACAAAATTCTTAATTGTAAAAAGTCCACGACAGTCCGTACCGTAACATCCTGACACTCATAGGATAAGTAGGAACCATAAAATAGTTATAACGGATACTCTGGCCCATAAGCCTTGCATTTGCATGATCGAGCATCACAAAGACACGTGTCCTCTTGACTTTAAAATTCAGGAAGAGATTAATGTAGGGATAATTACCTGCTGTTACCTGGTCCTGCCGGTAAAACCTCCCGGTTGCAGGCATGTATGAATAGGGGTGGTAAAGTGTGTTATAAATTACATCAAGGCCCAGCTGGGCATAAAGCCTGCCACCGGTCTTTTGAAATTTGAACAGATGTTCAAAATACGCTGCTGACCTTACTGAGGCCAGAGGCAGATCGAGAATGGCTGAATTAGAGCTTTTCTGGACAATCAGATCTGTAGCCAGGTGAAATTTCCAGAGTCTCAGTTCGTTTTTTAGTGTAACTGAAGCTACAGAGAGACCTCCTGAGAATTGCGATGGAAGAGCTGTTGTATCAAAATCGACATAATTTTTAATGATTGCATAATTGAATCTGATTTCCGTTTTCCTGGCCGGAATACTGAAAGTGGTACCGAGATCTATCCTGAATTCTTTCTTAAGATTATCATTCCATACAAAGTTATTGCTACCCCATTGCTGGTACCAGAAAGATGGCTGCCGGTTCATCAATGACCCCGTGATAAGCCATAATGCCTTGCCCCTCTTCCAGTCAAATGTTTTGGCAATTTCACCATTCAGGTTAAAATCACCCGCCCTGTAGCCTGTAAGATACAATTCTCCGGTTGCTACCCACCTGAATTTTTCACCGATATTGTTAAATAATCTTCCTATGAGGACATTATTGCTTTTATTCCAGTTCGCAATTTTTGATGAGGAAGAATCAACCATAGGCACTATAAATGTGGGAACGATTTGCGCATAGTGGAACAATTCATTTCTTATTCCTACACCTCCCCCCAATCTGAACTTTCGTGTATCATCAGTTGTGAAATCAAATCGGATAGTATTTTTGATACTGCGTGAAAAGAGTGAATCACGGGTTGTTTTTGTGCTTATGTAGTCGAGAGTATCATAAAATCCTGACCGTGGATAAGCATCTACATAACTACGCCTGTTGCTTTCAATTGTCAGGATATGCGAAATGGTTCCGCTTAAGCCGAAGATCCCTGATTTTTTGTTAGATGCAGAATCAGATTTGACCACCGGGCCTTTACCTATTGTATATCTTTGTACCAGGAGAAGGCTTCTGTTTCTCAGTGAGCTTTTGGCATTATTTACACCTCCCAGATTTACCTGAATATCACGGGTGGTGGTAAGAGTTAGCTCTGAGGGATCCTTTATCCCTCCGTTTTCGAACGCCTTAAGATTATTAATCCCTGCAGAGAAGTAGACTTTATACTTTGCTCCCGTATATGAAGAGTAAAAACTGAATGTTTTGTCTTCTGCTCTCTGGAAGTTATATTGTCCAAGATCATATGCAATATCGTAAATAAGACCAAAATTCAGGAACCTGTTCACATTCTGAGAATGGCGCACCCTGAAGACCTGCTCCGATGTTTCCTTTGGTCCGGCAAAACTCCAGTCAACTTCAGTATAGGGAACCTGTGTATTCATGAACAATGCATTTGACGGAAGATGCATAAGTGGATAATAATATGCATAAAGGAACTGGTCAGGATCGGTTATCCTGTCAAAGAAACTTAGCTGGTAAAAAGGAAGTCCGTAATTCCCCATGGTCGCATTTACTGGCGAATATTTATCAGCAAGCTTAAATCTGTTAGAAAGTGAAAAAGCAGTATCGAATACAACAGGAACTTCTTCGGAAAAATCCTTAGAGAGAGTCCATTCCTTAAGAATTCTGGGTTTTTTAACCGAATCCTGTTTCCCTGTTCTGAATGATCTGGTAATTCTTGCAGAATCCTGACCGGGAATACGCTGTCTTGGCTGTACGTCACCTGGTTTCTGGCCCGGAAGGACTGAAGAGATTGCCAGCAGCAGTATTATAGAAACGTATCTGATCATCAGGTGCAAATATAGATATTATG
>JGI20214J51088_10000573_pt1 | contig 25438 bp, 24 predicted proteins | sample WetSurMetagenome_FD_51088 | JGI IMG/M metagenome (IMG submission 51088) | reverse complement strand
GGTACGACATACTGTGGTTGAGTGCTGTGATCCACGGTTGAGGAGAAAAGTGTCACCTATGTGCCTGGAATAAAATGTAACCCATGTACCCGGATCGTACCAGAAACGAATCCAACAAGCCGGTCCACAGCGACGCGCCATAAGACGGCGCGTGACCAGCTTGTTAGGCACAAAATAATTAAGGCTAATGAGAATCAGGGACACATCCCCTAAATCTTGCCATTGATGGTGGCGGCGATAAGTCAAACAAAATCACCGCTGCACATTTCTACTTGAAACTACCATGGTTCGGAGCTAGTTATCGGTTACCGCTTCCTGTGAGGATCTGAGACTGAAGACTCCACCTCCTGACTAACACTTGCATAATATCAATCTGAGTGCGAATTGCCGATGAAATCTTTTATTCACGATTAGAAAATCGGTAAGACTACTTTTTTATTGCAGAACAGTGTGCAAAGGAGTACAATTATGACTAGGATTATGTCTCAATGATAACCAAGATTAATAAAATAAAAAATCTAGGCCTTCTTTTCTGTAATTACACCTGCACCTGCGAATTGCCAGAATTCAAGAGGTTTAACCTTATTTATGGCTGGAATGGCAGCGGCAAAACCACACTTTCAGGTCTTTTTGATGTTATTGGCGGCTCCAAATCTCAGGCATCCCTTGAATATGAAATTGAAGATGACCAAAGTAAGAAATATAAACAGGGAGACGCTTTTGCCCAGAAGATTCGTGTATTCAATCAAGATTATATTAAGGACAATATCAAACTTTTTGAGGGGAGAGCAAACTCTATAAAGATTTTGCTCGGAAAGGAAAACAAAGCGTTAGTTGAGGAAATAGAGGCTGACGAGATACTTCTTAACGGTGATCCGAAGGATGCTGATAAAATTGGGAAAGTGGTCTTACTCCGTGAGGCGCAAAAAGAAAAGAAACGCAAGGAAAGTGACCGAAGTCAGATATTTACTGCAATTGCCAGCACTATTGGTGCGGCTATAGGCGGTCAAGCTCTTCGTACTTACAGAAGACCTCAAGCAGAAACAGATTTCTCACAATTAACTGCCAAAAGCATACTTTCTGACCAGGAGTTCGATAGATGCTCTGTTGCCATAAAACAAAACTCTTTGCTCCGTGTTGATTATGTAGAATTGCCAAATATTATTGAAGCCGAAAAAGCTGTTATTACATCCGACGCGCTGCAGGTAGTCATACGTGAAGCAAAGAGTGTTCTAAAGAAAACTGTTGAATCAGAAATCATTTCGCGCCTGTCTGAAAATTCAGATATCTCTGAATGGGTAGAACAAGGTATCCAATTACATAAGAAGCATGATTCCACCTTTTGTGAATATTGTTTACAAAAGATGCCCCATGAACGCATTGAGCAATTAGCACGATACTTCAATGAAGAAGATAATAAATTAAAAAATCAAATTAATGGATTAACTGCTTTAGTGCAGAAAATCTCATTGTCCATCAAAACCGTAATCGCTCCAGATAATGCAAATTTATATGATGAAATGAGAGAAAGATATTCCGCATCGCATAATAACTTTATGATATTACAAAATAAATTATTAGATGAAATGGATTTGCTGAGTGAGGAAATCAAGACCAAGAAGGCAAAAACAACCGAATCAATCGAGTTGTTCCATTGTCCTGATATGAAAGCTTTCATTGAGGAAATCGCAAAACTTAACGAGGTCATAGACGAACATAATAAAAAAACATCTGACTTTAACAGCGTCAGAGATAATGCGACTGAGAGACTTAAAAATCACTATTTGAGTGGCATCTTTGATGATGTGAAGGCATTAGATTCCGCAATAGCAAATCTTAATGATCAAATATCTAAAATTGAAAATGGTGATTCGAGTATTTCCGGCGATCTAAGTATCAAGGACATAAAGCAGAGAATTGCGGAAAATAGGGCTAAAATATCGTCTACTCATAAGGCATGTGAAGAAATTAACGAAGGATTAATCAAATTCCTGGGTCATGACGAGTTGCATTTCGTTCCTCATAAAGAAAGGGTTGTTGGCGAAAGCGGAGAGGAGCGAGAAATAGACGGCGGTTATCTGATTATGCGAGGAGAGACACAGGCAATTTCTCTTAGTGAGGGCGAAAAGACCGCGATAGCTTTTGTTTATTTCACTGTTCATCTTGGAGATGCCGAGTTTAATGTCAAAAATGGAATAGTCATAATTGACGATCCGATTTCAAGCTTGGATGCCAACTTGCTGTTCAGGGTCTGTTCATACATTCAGACTCGGCTTCGGTCGGTCGGTCAACTCTTTCTTTTAACTCACAATTACGATTTCTTCAACCAAATGAAAAAATGGTTTATCAATGATCTAAACTCTGATAATGATTGTTCAAAGGATCTTGGAGAATTTTTCATGCTTACTAATAAATATGATACTGGCCAGAAGTGTAGAATAGCTATTTTATCAAGGCTAGATAATTTACTTAGGGACTATGAGTCGGAATACCACTACTTGTTCAAGAAGCTATTGTCTTTTGAGGAAGATAATCCCGGAGATGGTCATCTTACAATTAAAGTGCTGTATGACTATCCTATCCTTGCAAGGAAGCTACTTGAATGCTTTCTATCGTACCGAGTCCCGAAAAGGGGCAGTTTTTATACTCGGTTGATTAGCCTTAAAGATGTTAATAAGGAGATATCGGGAGAAGATCTCAATTACGTTTACGCATTTGTAAATTCACACTCACATCTTGATTCAAAAAATGGTCTGGTTCAATTTGATCCTACTCTTTCAGTGAGTGGTCCGGAATCTATAAAGACAGTTCTAAAAATAGTTCAGCAGGCCGACGAAGGTCATTATAAACTGATGTTAAAGGCTGTTAAATAGATTGGATTTGGAGATTGACAAGAAGCGCCTCTCACGGGCAATGATCGCTTGCTTCGAAAACGGACAACGCCTTCATCAAGATGCCGAGTCGTTGGGAATTGACTGTAGCTGTTCAGCTACGGTGGTTGCGCTCTGCATCCTGGCGCAAGAGGAATTTGCCAAAGCATTTTTGCTTCACCTAGTCTGTGAGGGGATTGTTCCTTGGACAGCTAAAGTACGCGATTCACTCCGTAAACATAAGCACAAACAGCTTTTGGGGCTCATCATGGAGTGGCTTAGCCCCTCCGATGATGAGTTTTTCGATAGGATAAGAATGAAACGTGACACCGTCATATTGCCTGCACATGTCGCTGATGCAATGAAGATTTATGTTGAGCAGGTGCGGCCTCAATGGCACATCGTCTGCCCTCCTCATGATAGTGATCCTCTTGCAAAGAGTGTCGCCGATGGGGATCGCGACAAGAAGAAGCAAGATGCCATCTACGTGCGTCTATCGGATGATGGAGATGTTATCAGCATTCCGACACAAGTTACTCCTGAGATGGCACATGAAGAACTTACCAGGACCACAAGGCTCAGCAGTCTGGTGAGACCGGATCAAGAAGGTTACATTAGCTGTCAAGGCTTGGATTACAGGCTGATGGTGCAAACACTAACTTTTTTCTTACTTGACAAGAGAGATCGACCTTTTCTGTTCCTAAGGGAGTCAGCTCTTGGTGGTCCTATATCGCGTGCTGGAACTACTTGGCCGCATTCCATCACGACAATCATCGAAAATATCTCAGATGAACAAGCAACTATTATCGGTGGACATGCTACTGTGTTCCTTGATTTAAAAGTAGTAAGGCCAGGCTTCCGCTTCGAACAGTTCGTGCTTGATCCGTACACAGCTATTCAGTTTGGTTTTTTTATTTCTGATGAGACATATGCCAGTGCTGAATCCCCCGATCATACGCTCGTTGTATGGATAGAGCTAGAATATCACGGAATTCCCGCTCAACCTCAATACTGTTTAAAGGCGCGGATTACTTTCGATCCGGCAACAGGAAGATTTAGAGAGGATCTTACACATGATCAAAAACCTTAAGTGCTGACTGGAGTAACTTCGCTCTGGGTCTGCAAGTATGCATCTCGATCAACATTACTGCTTGCAATCTCCACCGCCTACTAGTTCCGAAAAAGTGAGATTTTCTGTGAGAAACAATCGGCCGGCAATATGGCAAGGCATCACTCGTTTCTTGCCGGAATAAACAGAAAGCGGAAACTTAATTTATCCTTTTCCCTCATGACAAATGGTTATGTCCGGATACGAAAAGTCAAGAAATACGTTTGCAATTTCGGTAAAGGCAAATAGCGCCTTCTGCGCGTGATTGTCCGGAATGATCAGGTCTTTGTCCGCTGCCTTATGACTTCATACGCGAGGATGCCTGTGGCCACGGAGACATTCAGCGAGTTGACCATCCCGTTCATCGGCAGGTTTACAATGATATCGCACAGGTCTTTTACCGTCCGTCGCAAGCCCTCGCCTTCAGAGCCCATGATAACGGCCAGCGGCGTCTTCATGTCGAACTCCCACAGGCTTGTGTTTGAATCCGCCTCGGCGCCAATTATGACGACATCCCTTTCCTTCATCTTCAATACGGCATGCTTTATATTGGCCACTTCCGACAGGCTTACATACTCGACCGCCCCGGCTGAGGCCTTATAAACAAGCGGAGTGATTCCTGCCGCCCTGCGGGACTGAAAGACCACACCGCTAATCCCGGCTGCGTCTGCTACGCGCAGTATCGCCCCGAAATTGCGCGGGTCTTCGATACAATCGAGCACAAGGAAAAAAGGCGCCTCATTTTTGGAGAACGCGGTTTCTATCAGGTCATCGATATCCATGGTCTTTTTCGGAGAGACCGCAACGGCGATGCCCTGATGCCCTTTTTCGAAGCGCGTCTCGAAAAAATCCTTGTCGACCACCTTGACGGGGATATGCTTCTGTTTTGCGAGTTCGATTATTTGGGCGAAATTATTGTCGTTATGACGATGTATATAGAGCGCGTGCGCCGTGCGTTCCGATCTCAATATCTCGCGCACTGGGTTTGCCCCGTATATGAAATGTTCGGCGCTGTTTTGGCCCGGTTTCATTTCAGCTTATCTTTACTTTCCATGAGGTGGCGTCTTTCTTGTCTTCAAGAAGTATGCCTTTCTCATCAAGCTCTTTCCTGACCGCGTCGGCCATAGTCCAGTCCTTGTTGTCGCGGGCCGTTTTGCGCTCGGCTATCTTGTCCTCTATATCGGCTTCAGTCAAAGGGATATCCCTGACCTTCAGAAGAGATACGTTCCACTCATGCGGGGTCCTGCTGAAAAGATTCAGCGCCGCGCCGGTACTGACAAGCTTGTCTTTCGCGCTGCTGATCAGGGCCGCCGTATCTCCGCCCGCGGGTTTCATGTCGAGATATCTGTTGATCTCCCTGACGAGTTCGAACAGGTGTCCCACGGCAAGCGCGGAATTGAAGTCGTCATCCATGGTCTCTTCAAAGGAGCGGGTGAAGCCCGACACAATTTTTTCGAGCGGCGCGGCATTACCGGCCTGCTTGCCTGCAGCGTTTCCCGGTTTTGAGACAAAATCGTCCATTCTCGCTATGGTTGTGTAAAAACGGTCGAGGGACGCCTCGGTGTCTCTTAGCTGCTCATTCGAGAACTCGATGGGGCTGCGGTAATGGCTTGATATGACGAAGAGCCGGATCACTTCGGGATCGTATTTGGCCAGCACATCACGTATGGTAAAAAAGTTGCCGAGGGACTTGGACATCTTTTCCTTGTCAATGGTGATGAACCCGTTATGCACCCAGTAGCGCGCAAACGGCTTGCCGGTATACGCCTCGGACTGGGCTATCTCGTTTTCGTGGTGGGGGAATGTAAGGTCAGCGCCGCCGCCGTGGATATCAATGGATTCGCCAAGATGCTTTATTGCCATTGCGGTGCATTCTATATGCCATCCCGGCCTGCCTTTGCCCCAGGGGCTTTCCCAGAAAGGCTCTCCGGGTTTAGAGGCCTTCCAGAGCGCAAAATCCATGGGGCTCTGTTTGCGTTCATCCACGCTTACACGCGCGCCGGACTGGAGGTCCTTAAGGTCTTTCTTCGAGAGTTTTCCGTAATCTTCAAATTTGTCCACCGCAAAATATACGCTGCTGTTGTCGCCTTCGGGGACGGGATAAGCATAGCCCTTTTCGGTCAGGCCTTTTATGACATCTATAATATCTTTTATATGTTCCGTCGCCTTCGGCTCTACATCGGCGCGCGCAACCCCCAGCATGTCCATGTCCGTGTAATATTCATCTATATATTTTCGGGCAACCGCGTCCCACGGCATGTTCTGCTCATTCGCCCTTTTTATGATCTTGTCGTCCACATCCGTGAAATTCCTGACAAATTTGGTCTCCAGACCCTTATATTTCAGATAGCGGTTGATTACATCGAACACTATCGCGCTTCTCGCATGGCCGATATGACAAAGATCGTATACGGTTACACCACAGGCATACATGCCGATCTTCCCCGGAGAGATCGGCACCAGATCCTCCTTATTGCCTGTCATCGAATTGTAGATCTTCATCACTTTCACCTCTGCCGTCCGGCTCTTCGTAATATTGCGGCTTGTCGGGGACATTCATGTCATGTTTCAGTCTGCTCCCGAATCGCACCGGATATTATCCCAGATTTGCCACCGGGCAGTCCATATTGATTGAAACGGATATCATGCGCAGCCATATCGCAGCCCCGGTTAAAAAGCAGGGAAGCCCTTAAGGACAAACTCAGATCCTTTGCGCTTTTCATAAACCTTCATATGGTACTGTCCGCGCGCCCTGAACGGAGATACTAATTCAAGCGTGATCATGCTGAGCCCGTATTGAATAACCGTTTTATCCCCCTGCACATAAGGCTTGCTGAAATGGATGTTGTAGAGCCAGTCGGCCCTGTTTCCGAGGAATACGCAGGCAACTTCATATTTGTCAAAATCGACGGCAGGGGCCGGTTTATCAAAAGCCCGTTTCCAGAGATCATCCCACTCTTTTTTCACCGTCACCATCTTTATAAATCTCTCTTTTTGATTTGACGCATGGGCCTGCCATTCCGTGCCCTCATGAATGACGGCAGCCCCGGTCCGGTCCGGAGCGCCCCGGCCGTCGTCAGCCGAAGGAGTATTGGTTTCTGCGCCCAACGAGATCCCGCAGGAAAATATAACCGCAGCGGATATTACGAAAACCAGGGCTTTTTTTGAAAAATAATTATTCATGGCGTTCTCCCTTATAAGCTCTTTATTGTGGATTTATGTTGATTGGACAGTAATCGCCAATAAAAAGTTCCGCTATTATCAATTTTTCGCGCCTCTTATATAATCCTGTCCCTGACAATACGCTGCCGCCTGCCCGCGATAAAATAGATGATTGCGCCGACAAAGGGAAGCAGTATTACAGTCAATAGCCAGATTATCTTGTTATGGTTCCTGAAATCGCTTTTGAGAACATCGATCAGGGCAATCAGCCATACAATCAAAATAATAATAAAGATAATCGAAAGCGCCATAAGAACTATTTCCAGTATTCCCAATTGCAAATTGCCTCCTGTTTTATGGAAGGGTCATTATCCCGAGAGCAGCAGCCTTGTCATCATTCGCAATAAATCAGCCTGAGGCATTACCGTCATTTCTTTCGAAGACTATTGGTCAGTTGGCCGTAAGGTATGTCAACATCGAAATACATGACTTTTTTTTCTCCGGTCTTTTTATTCTCAACCTCCATTTTGTCATAACGCCTGCCGTTTGAGCTGATTAAACTCTGACGGACCAGTTTTAAACTGTTTGCGTTCAATATAAAATATTCTTCCTTGGTGGAAATGACTATAATCGCCTTATCAACAGAAGTTCCGTCGCCGGAAGCGTACAGCGAACTTACAAGGCCTTTTAATACATAATTGTGGAAGGCGTATTTAGCGGAGTTGCCCATCTCCCTGTATGCAATCCTGCATATCATATGTGCGTCAAGGTCAACATAATTCCCGGCCAGCACGGCCTGTGCCTGCCTCACCGCTTCCGCATAATCTTTTTTGTTGAGGGCTTTTAATGCCGCATCCCTTGCGCTGTCGTTCTCCCCGTAAGGTTTGTAGTCCGGAGTTTTTGTGTAAGAAAGCCTCAGGGCCTTAAAATCGATGTTTTTGTCATTATTCCCCAATTTTTTTACGAGGTCGTAATAGTTCGTATTGTCGATGCCTGCGCCGTAACCTGCTGCCGAAAAGATAAAGAGAAAGCAGACGATGAATATTAATGACTTTTTCATATGTCCTCCGTTTTATTATCGTATAGCGGATGATCCGGCTGCCGCCTTGCGAATCAGCATGCCGAGTTTATAATGTTTTGATTCTTCAGCCCTCTGCGCCGGGGTCAGATCGTCTTTATCAAGGGCATTCAGGTCAGCGCCCTTTTTGATCAGCATCTCGGCCATCTCCAACTGATCAAACAGCGCCGCATAGTGCAAAGGGGTCGACAAGGAGTAGCTTTTGGCGTTGACATCCGCCCCTTTTGAGAGGAGCAAGGCAACAATACTGGTGTGCCCATAGATGCATGCATCGTGCAACGGGGTGCGCTCGTTCCTGTTCTGCGCATTAACATCCGCCCCTTTTACCAGCAGAAGCCGGGCGATATCGGTTTGGCCCCAGGTCGCGGCATCGTGGAGCGGGGTTGATCGGTCTTTGTCCCGGATGTTGACATCGGCGCCCTGATTGAGCAGTTGCTGCACCAGTTCAATATCGCCTGTCTTTACCGCATCATGCAGGTTTGCGGAGTGCGCCTGTTCGGACAGGCATACGAGGATTACAACGGCGCTGAACAGGGCCGGGAATAATCTCATCTTCATATATGTCTCCTTTTCGGCCTATAGGGATGGATTTGGGCACGGAAGGTAAAACAGCATTCCATTAGCCATTTATTATTTTACTATATCAGAAACGCAGAAAGGCGCATTTCAGGTATTCCGTTTCGGGCATCGAGAGCAGGACAGGGTGGTCCCTTCCCTGCGAGCGGTATTCGATAAGTCTGAATTGTCTTTGGGCGTCTTTGGCGGAATCACGAAGCATGTCGACGAAGGTCGCCCTGTCAACGTGGTAAGAGCATGAGGATGTGGCGAGTAGTCCGCCTTCCTTTATAAGCTGCATGGCGAGCGAGTTTATCTCGCGGTAACCACGCAGGGCCTCCCTGATTTTGAGCCTGTTCTTGACGAAGGCCGGCGGATCAAGGGCTATAAAGTCATATTTTCTGCCGGATATTACTTCATCCCGCAGGAAGTCAAAGACGTCGGCTTTGACACAGGCGCAATTATCCTCAACGCCGTTTCTCTTTGCGTTCTGCATTACCTGGGCAAGCGCGGATTCGGAATCGTCCACAAATCCTACCTTCAGCCCCTTCCGGGCAGCCTGCAAACCCCAGGCCCCGCTATAGCAGAAAAGGTCGAGGCCCTCTCCCTCATGAACGAGTTCGGCGAACGCCAGCCTGTTTTCGCGCTGGTCCAGGAAGAAGCCCGTCTTCTGCCCTGAGAGGGGTTCGATCTCAAAGGACAATCCGCCTTCATTGATCACCGGCAGGCTTTCCATAGGGCCCTTGATCAGCTCCTTATAAAGCGGGAGGCCTTCGAGGCCGCGGCTTTTGCCGTCGTTTTTCAGAACTATTACGGCCGGCGACAATATCTCCTCAAGAAGCGGGACGATGGTGTCTTTCAACATATCCATTCCGAGGGTGAGAAATTGCAGGACGAGGCAGTCGTTGTATTTGTCCGCTATCAGCCCGGGCAGGAAATCGCCTTCACTGTATATTGCCCTGTATGAATCGCCCGTTATACCCAATGCCCGCCTGTATTTAAGGGCATCGATGATCCTGTTTCTGAAAAAAGCAGCGTCAATCTCTTCCATCTTCCTGGTGAGGAGACGCACGGCTATCAGCGAGTTGGGATTTATATATCCGATCCCGATGAAGTTGTCCTTCATGTCCCTGACTTCGACGATCGAGCCCGGGCTGAATTTTTTAGGACTCACCGCGAGTTCGTTCGAGAATATCCAGTTGTGACCTGCTGTGACCCTTCCGGGCCTTCTGAGAAGTATCTTGTCCATGTTTCATTATATAATATAGGAAAGTATTAAATCGCAGGTCAGGCAGGTATTGAACGGATATGCAGAACAAGAGCGAAGAGATAGTAGGCCTGCTGTCGGAATTTTTGCACGGCAAGTCAAAAGCCCTGAAACTGGCCCTCATTGCCTTTTTCTCCAGGGGGCATCTTCTGATAGAGGACCTGCCCGGACTCGGCAAGACCACGCTTGCCATCGGAATAACAAAGGCCCTCGGACTCAGCTTCGGCAGGATACAATGCACAAGCGATCTGTTGCCGGGCGATATAACCGGAGTGTCGATTTTCAATAAGGATAAGGCCGTGTTCGAGTTCCATCAGGGACCTGTGTTCAATAATATCGTACTTGTGGATGAGGTTAACAGGGCCACTCCGAAGACGCAGAGCGCGCTGCTTGAGGCCATGGGAGAGAAGCAGATCACTATCGAGGGCCGGACCTATAATCTGGTCAGGCCTTTTTTTGTGATCGCAACCCAGAATCCTGTGGAGCAGTTCGGCACGTTTCCGCTGCCCGAATCCCAGCTCGACCGTTTCACCATGAAGATCAGCATCGGTTATGCCTCGCGGCAGGCTGAAAAGGAAATATTGAAGTCCGGGAGCAGGAGGGAGGATCTCTATTCGATCAGGCCTGTGCTGACGCTGGATGAGGCGCTTGAGATACAGGATGATATACGGGAAAAGGTCTTTATGTCCGACAAGGTCCTCGATTATGTGCTCGACATAGTCGAGGCCACCCGGAACAACAAGCATATACTCGCCGGTATTTCGACGAGGGGAGTCCTCGCCATCAATTCGACCGCAAAGGTCAAGGCCTATTTCAGCGGAAGGGATTACGTCATCCCGGAGGACATCAGGGAACTCGCCGAATTTACCATCCCTCACCGGATAATAGTCAGGGAAGAGTATGAGCATATCGACAGGAAGGAGATAACAAGATCGATCATCGAAGGCATAGCGGTCCCGGCTTAATCAGGATCAAAAAGGCCGGATGGATATATATAGCCCTGACGCTGTTTCTCGGCTTTTCCGCAGTCAATACAGGCAATAACCTCGTTTATCTCATAGTCTCGGCGCTTCTCGGCTTTATGGGCGTATCCGGTTTTTTCGGGATGCGCAATATCAAGGGGCTTCAGGTGGAAATCGAACCACCCGAAGAGATATATGCCGGCTCTGAAATGCCCTTTAAAGCAGTAATTGTCAATTCGAAGCGTTTTACGCCCTCATTCCTGATAAAAGTAAAGGTCGGGGAGTCGGAGCTCCTGTTCCCTGTTATCGGACGCGCAGGCTCTGTGAGCGGACTGATCAATATGAAGTTCGAAACCAGGGGGCGGCACAGCCTCGGGGATATTTATGTTTCGTCGGTCTATCCCTTCAATGTTTTCATCAGGTCCCGGCGTCTCGACTCCGATATCAACCTGATTGTATTCCCCAGCCCGAAGAAATGTCCGTTGGCATCGATTTTTTCCGATGAGAAGAGAGCTGCAGGTGATATATCGTCCGGCAGGCCCGGCTTTGAGTCCGAACTGCTTTCCATTAGGGATTACCGGTATGGCGATCCCCTGAAATATATCCACTGGAAGGCGAGCGCGAGGACAGGGCAGTTGAAGACAAAAGAACTCTCATCGCTTTCCCACCGCCCCCTGATTATCGACTTCGAAAATCTTCCTGTCAGGGATATCGAGGAGCGGCTTTCATATGTCGCATATCACATACTCAGGAGCTTCAGGCTTAACATTCCGGTAGGGTTGAGGATAGGCGGCATGGTCTTCAGCCCGCCTGCCGGCGGACAGGGAACCGGCGCCCCCGGAACCGGGAAGATCGCCATGCTCAGGGAGCTTGCGTTGTATGACAAAGACTGAGGGCGTCTATACCGTAAGGACGGAGAGAGCCCTTAATGCGTTCACGTATGTCGTCGGCGTGATCGGTTTTCTCTCGGTCGTCCGATATGTCGGCCCGGTATTCTCAGTCCCTTTTGTCTGTATGCTGGGCGCAGCCCTATATTTCGATTATCGCAAAAGATATACCGTATACAGGACGCCCCTCAATATCGCCCTTGTTGTTTTTATAGGGCTTAATTTTCTGAGGATAAGCCTTAATGACTTTGCGGCGCCGATAGTCGAGGTCCTTCTCATACTGCTTGCCGTAAAATTAATCGAAGAAAAAAAGGCAAGGGATTATCTGCAGATTTATGTGCTCTCGGTATTCCTCCTTACAGGCTCGGCGCTGATGTCTCTGGATATACAGTTTATGTTTATGCTCCTGATATTGGTATTCCTGCTGCCTGTCGGCATTGTGCTGCTGACCTTTCATTCGCAGCAGGGCAATATGATGATTACCAATATGGACCTGCGGAGAATAGTGTCGAGGGCCCTGGTTATAGCGGTTGTTTGCGTGCCTGTTACGGCCCTGCTGTTCGTTGTGCTTCCGCGCACAGGGTTCCCGATGTTCAAGCTGTTGGCGCGGGGGGGGATGTCCGGCTTTACGGATACCGTCAGGTTGGGAGAAATTTCAGACATCCAGGGAAACAATGCCGCTATTTTCAGGGTCTCGTCGGAAAGGGTCGATCCTGCGATGCTCTATTGGAGAGGTGTCGCTCTCGACCATTTCGACGGTGTTTCATGGAAGAGCATTAACAGGGAGGCAGAGGCAAGAAGACACGGCATTTCGGGCAGCAAGGTATATCAGGTCATTTATCTTGAGCCATATGGAAACAGATATCTTTTTACGCTGGATAAACCCGTCTCCGTCCAATACAGAAACGCTGATGTCCTGGATGACCTGACGATCAGGGCAAGGCAAAATGTGGACAGGCTGACAAGATACGGTGTTCTCTCCGTGTTGTCCGACAGGTATGCGCAGGATGGTATAAACAGGACGATGTATCTTCAGCTGCCCGACCGTGATTTCAGCAGGGTGAAAAAAATTGCAGAAGAGCTGTCTGCCGGCAAAGCCCCGGAAGCCGCAGCTCAGGCAATCCTGCAATATCTGAAGAGAGGCCAATTTTCGTACTCGCTGAAGAATCTGCCCATAACCTCTAATCCGGTCGAGGATTTTCTTTTAATACATAAATACGGCAACTGCGAATATTTTGCCTCTTCCATGGCGGTCCTGTTGAGGCTTGCGGGAATACCGTCGCGGCTTGTCGGAGGATATATGGGCGGGCAATATAATGATTATGGGAAATATTATCTTGTCACGCAAAATAATGCGCATGTCTGGGTCGAGGCCTATATCTACCGAAAGGGCTGGGTCAGGTTTGATCCTACTCCGGCAGCGGCCGGCGCGCCTGCTGTTATGGGTCGGAGAAGCTTTTGGCGGAATGCGGGGCTTTATTTCGATCTCATCAATTACTACTGGAATGTAATGGTTATCGACTATAATCTGGACAAACAGATATCTGTTTATGCAGGTCTCAGGAATATGTTCAGGACCTCTTTCAACGGCCCGCTGTCTGCAGGCGAGATAATGCCTGTATTGGGTTCGGCTCTTGTGGTGAGCGCGATAATAATTCCGATCCTTTTATTTATAAAACGAAAAAGGTCTGCGGAAAAGAGACTGGTGACCCGCTTTGTCGCAAAAATGAAGCGACGTGGTTATGAGAAACTGCCTTATGAAGGGCTCGAAGAATTTGCGCGGCGCGCAGATGACCCCCTGATCAGGGAAAAGGCGCTCAGGTTTGCGTCCGGATTCGGCGGCATTTATTACCGCGACAGAAAGATGACCGGAAAAGAACGGTCGGCGCTTAAACATATTATTGATGATATTTAGAGCGGGGCCGGCTCTGCAGACAGTTAGGGAGTGAATACATACTTGCCCATATTGGGTATAATTAAATAGTTCGGAGCCGGGACATTCCGGCAGGGAAAAGGAGGGAATCAGACATGCAGAATCCGGTTGATAATTACTGGCGGACAAGATTGAACGACCTGAAGAATATCCTGGAGGAAAACAATTTCGAGGTATATGTCGCCGGAGTTGCCGCCGCCGCAAAAGATATTGTTTTCAATACTATTATTCCCCGGGTCGCGCCTAAAACCGTTTCATGGGGCGGCTCGGTGACACTTGGGGAGACCGGTATCCAGGAGGCGCTGCTCAATTATCCGGGCATAGAAAAGCTGGACCCTTATGCGCCCGGTTTATCAGGAGAGGATGCATACGAGGTGCGCAGGCAGGCGCTGCTTTGCGACCTCTTTTTTACAGGCTCAAATGCAGTCACCGAGGACGGACATCTCGTAAATCTCGACGGCATCGGCAATCGTGTCACCGCCCTCAATTTCGGGCCGAGGAATGTAGTTGTGGTTGTAGGGCGCAACAAGATTGTCCCGGGGCTTGAAGAAGCCATGCAGCGCATCAGGAACTATGTTGCCCCGATCAACGTTATGCGTCTGGACAAAAAGACACCCTGTCTTTCGACATCCGTTTGTCAGGACTGCTGCAGTCCCGACCGGATATGCAATGTATGGACGATTACCGAAAAATCCTTTCCTGAAAAGAGGATTAAGGTAATACTGGTTAATCAGGATTTCGGTTATTAGGTCGGGATTGACCGGCTTGTCGGGGGCTTGCCGATTTGCATGTGATAGTTTTAATATTAAGAGTTCGCACGGATTTACGGGTCTTATATCTCCATTTCAGATATTTTTTTGGCTTGAGGAGGGGTAATGGTTACGGCAATGGCGCTTATAAACACAGACCGGTATAAGGTCAATGAGGTTGCGGAAAAACTGGCCGAGGTTAAAGGCATTTCTGAAGTTTATTCCGTTGCCGGGGAATACGATCTCGTCGCAGTAATAAGGGTTTCGACGAATGAGGAACTGGCCGAAGTCGTCACTGCAAGGATTGTCGGAATAGATGGGATATCCAGGACCGAGACCCTTATTGCGTTCAGGGCATACTCCAGGCATGATCTCGAAGGCATGTTTTCACTCGGTTTCAAAGAGAGCTGATCAGAGAGTTTTAATTCGGAGTGCAATTGATTGAAGGATTGAAGGATTGAAGGTATAATTAAATTAAATATTTTTTTCAATAAATATTCAGGGAGTAAAAAAAGTGGACGAAACGGTCATTATTGTCATTGCTCTTATCTTTGTTTTGCTGCTTTTTATTGTGTTCAGGCGCAGGAAGGACACTACCGCAACACCGCCTCCGGCTGCAGCAATCGAGAGCGGCCCAAAGGCAAATCAGACAAGGGTGCTCCCGGTCGGTATGCTTATAGCAAAGTCCGGCGTGCACAGGGGGATAGTGTTCCCCATAGAGCCGTCGGGCGTGAAGATCGGAAGGGACAAAGAAAAGAACCGGATCGTCATTGAGGACCCGATTATTTCGCGCGAACACGCATGGGTGGGCCTTTATGAAGGCAAGGTGATTATCAAGGATGAGCATTCCAGCAACGGCACATATATCAACTCATTGGAGAGTCCGCGTATAGTGAGTCAGGAACTGAAAGACGGAGACGTGATTTATATAGGTAAAAAGGGTCGTGATTCCTTCAAATACAGGGTCGGTTGATCTGCGGCATAATATGATAGGCCGGGAGATCGGTCCCTATCGCATATTGCAAAAACTTGCACAGGGCAGTATGTGTTCCGTTTACAAAGGGATGCATATCGGCCTTGAACAGGAAGTCGCAATCAAATTCCTCCTGCCCGAATATTTCGATGACAAGGATTTCAGGCAGAGGTTTATTAAAGAGGCGAAGATCCAGGCAAAGCTCTCTCATCCCAATGTTGTAAAGACGCTGAATTTTATCGAGGATGACAATGAAACGCTGATGGTAATGGAGTATATCAACGGTGAGTCGCTTGATATGCTGCTGAAAAGGACCGGCGCGTTGCCGCCCGAAAGGGCTGCCGCAATGCTGGAATCCGTGCTTGCCGCCATCGGTTTTATGCATTCCAAGGGCATAGTCCATCGGGATATCAAACCCGCCAATATAATGATTTCATATGAAGGGTTTGTAAAGGTGATGGATTTCGGCATAGCCAAGGTGATGGGAGAAAACGGATTGACCAGGGCAGGCGTCAGGATGGGGACCCTCTGGTATATGTCTCCTGAACAGATCAAGGGTGAGCCTGCTACCGTTATGTCGGACATATATTCGCTTGGGGTCACATTTTACCAGATGGTGACGGGGGCGGTCCCTTTTGATGGAGAGACCGAGTTCGAGATCATGAAGAGTCATCTCGATAAAGAGCCTGTCGCTCCATGGAAGATCAATAAGGAACTGGACAAGGTAATAGGCAGTGTCATTCTGCGCGCTATGGCCAAGGATCCGAAGGACCGTTATCAGAATGTCCGTGATTTCATGTCCGAAATCAGGCGTGCCGTAAAACCGCAGGTCGCGACAAAGTTCTTCATTCCGGATATGACATGGCGCGGCTCATTGATGGGCTGCTTTCAGGGACTTTCTTCTGCAAAGAGGATGTTTCTATCCGGCGCCGTATTTCTTGTTATGGGCGCCACCGCCTTTTTTGCCTATAACATGACCTCTGATAAAACAGCGCAAACCGGAGACTCCCAAAACAGCAAACAGAGCGCGCCTTTTGAGGTCGGAGCTTCCGCCAAAGCTCTCACTGGACCGGACCCCGGGCCTGCGCAGAAGAACATTGCCGTCTCAACTCCGGAGAATATTATTGAGTCGGAAACAGGCGAGGTCTCTTCAAAATCCGCAGGCTGGTGGGCATACCATAACCCCCTGGGCAGTGAAAAAAAAGTGGAAATTACAGACTCCGGGCGCACCGGCAAGATGTTTGTTGACGCCGACAGGCAGAAGCTGCGCGCCAACGGCAACGGAATCAGCAGGTCCGCGCCGGCGGGGAATCCCGCTGCATCGAAGGCCCGGAAAGACGGATATGGAGAAAAATGGGCGATAAGAAAATAGCCTGCTCCGGAAGCCTGCTTGTCCCGGTTTTTTTTGCGTTTTTATTATACGGTTGCGCTCAGTCGCCGGGAGAAAGAATGTGGAAAACTCCGGATGAAACATCCCTTGCTTATTATGAATTCTGTAAAGACCGCTTCGACGCCGATATGGTTTTTTGGGAGGCGGATCTGATCCCGGCCAAGATCCCGGCCGGCAGTGAAGTCAACCACAGAATCAGGTATGCCATATGCAAGGCGAGCGACCTGAATATGAAGCAGGAGAACGGCGGCAGAAAAAAGTATGGAGAGATTATAAGGAAGGTCTATTTCGGGCGCAAGCCTGTATTTGAAGACCAGGCGGTATATGAATTCAAACAGGGCGGCTGGATAGTAGACGCATTCATCATGGCTCCGAATAACGCCGCTCCCGGAAAATATCAGGTGGATACAATAATTTCCTACAATGGTAAAAGCTCAATGCTGAGCAATACCTTTGAAGTCAAAAAAAAGGGCGAGGAATAAGCCGGATGGATTTCTTTGCCGGCAGCGACATCGGGCGTGTAAGATCTGAAAACGAAGATTCATTTCTGCTGTGTGTGCCGGATGACGAGGATATACTGCTGAAAAAAGGGGCTCTTGCCATTGTTGCCGATGGTGTGGGCGGCGGTCCCGACGGCAAACTTGCGAGTTCGATGGCCGTGGAGATTATAAGGACCCAATACTATAATTCCGACAGTGTGGACCATTCATATGCTTTGCTGTCCGCCATGCAGCATGCAAATAATGAAATCTTCCGGACGGCCGGAAATGAGCTCTTCAACGGCGGCATGTCGACTACCTGCACGGCTGTTGCGCTGGTTGACGGTAAGGGCCATCTGTGCCATGCTGGCGACAGCAGGGCTTATCTTCTGCATTCGGGCGAATTTAGGCGCATCTCCAAAGACCATACCCTTGTGGAAGATCTGGTCGATGAGGGCATTATCTCGAAAGAAGAGGCAGCCAATCATCCGCAGAGGAATATCATAGTAAAGGCCCTGGGGTTCAAACCGGATATCACTCCGGATGTCGAGTCCGTCCCGGTCGAGAAGGGCGACACCCTTTTTTTATGCAGCGACGGAGTGTATGGCTGTGTTTCGGACGAGGAGATAGTCGGCGAGCTTCTTGACAACCAGGCCGAAAGCGCAGGGAACAGGCTCATCGCGCTGGCTCTCGAAAGAGGCGGGAAGGACAATATTACGCTGGTAATATTGAAGGTTTGAGAAGCCGGGCCGATCTCGGATTTTGCGGTTTATTATCTTTCAGGTGTCCAGGTTTAATGCCCTTATCTTGGATTTCCTGTCCATGCGCTTAAGGGTTGCCTCAAGGCTTCTTGCCTCGGAAGGGCTTTTGCACGGTATGGTCCTGATGAGTTCGAACGGCAGGTGGGAACGTACGAATTTGCTGCCGGTCCCCCGTTCATGCTCCTTCAGTCGCTTTTCGATATTATTGGTCAGGCCGATATACAGGTAATTATTCCGGCATTTAAGGACATAGACGAGCCAGTCGCTTTTTTCAGGTTCAGTCATTACTTGGCGCTCCATGATGGTTATCGACTCGGATATACTCCCGCAACCCTGTCGTGCAATGCAACTGAATATGGCTAATTCCTGAAGCTGTGCACCGGCGCAGGTATCCTGCCGCCGAGCCTGATGAACCCCGCTGATCCGCCGTCGTCCCTGATATTCAGGATGGTCGCCTCTCCAAGCAGTCCCCCGAAGGCTGCGCGTTCACCGGCCTTTTTACCCGGCACTGGAATAAGCCGCGCCGCAGTCGCTTTATGGTTAATGACGCCTATCGCCATTTCGTCTGCAATGATGCCTGATATGGTCTCGGCGGAGGTGTCTCCGGGTATGGCCACCATATCGAGTCCCACGGAACATACGCTCGTCATGGCCTCCAGCTTTTCCATGGTTAGCCGCCCGGTCCTTGCGGCTTCCGCGATATTAAGGTCTTCGCTTACCGGTATGAAGGCCCCGCTCAGGCCTCCTACATGCGAGCTTGCGAATATGCCGCCTTTCTTGACTGCGTCATTGAGCATGGCGAGGGCTGCCGTAGAACCGGGACAGCCGATGCTCTTGAGCCCGAGGCTCTGGAATATCTCTCCTACGCTGTCCCCGACATTTGGTGTCGGCGCGAGTGAAAGGTCTACTACGCCAAAAGGCACACCGAGCCTGTCTGCGACTTTTCGGCCGATCAATTCTCCCACGCGCGTTACCTTGAAGGAGGTGCGCTTGATGATCTCGGACAGCCTGCCGAGATCGAGAGAAGGGTCTGCCTTCCTGGCGCGGTCAATGGCCATTTTTACGACACCGGGACCGCTGACCCCCACATTGATCACCGCGTCGGGCTCGCCTACACCGAGGTAGGCCCCGGCCATAAACGGCACATCCTGCGGGATATTCGCAAAGACCACGAGTTTTGCGCAACCGATGCCGTCCCGGCCTGAGGTCGCTTCAGCGGTCTGTTTTATAGTGCGCCCCATCAGGGCTACGGCGTCCATATTGATGCCTGCGTTTGTCGAAGCCGCGTTAATGGATGAACATATGCGCTCCGTCTTTGCAAGGGCCTCGGGTATCGAGTCAATTAGCGCGCGGTCGCCTTTTGTCATGCCCTTCTCCACGAGGGCCCCGAAGCCGCCGATGAAGTCGATCCTGAGTTGTGCGGCCATATCATCCAGAGCGACCGCTATCAGTACCATCTGTTCGGCTGAAAACCCTCCGGCTGCCGCAGCCACAGGACTGATGGATATGCGTTTGTTGACTACCGGTATCCCGTATTTAAGCCCGATCTCATCGCAGATATCGACAAGATTTTCGGCAAGACGCGTTATCTTGCTGCGCACATTAGAGATAAAACGGCCTGCGTCATCGCTCGCGCAATCGAAAAGGCTGACGCCCAGCGTAACGGTTCGGACATCGAGGTTCTCATTCCTTAGCATATCGAGGGTTGCGATTATTTCACGTTCCGTCAGCATGGTTCAGACCTGATTAACCTGTTCAAATATTTCCCTGTGCTGCATATTGCAGTCGAGCCCGAGTTCCTTTGCCCTGCCTTGCAAAGCCGCCCTGAAACAGTGGAAATCGGTCTCTTTTGGGATATCTACTTCGTATATGGTGATATAGTGAGGTGGTTTCTGTTCTATCCTCGACACTGCCTTGAGGTTTGTGATGTTTATCCCATGGTGTGCGAGGATTTCGGTCATCCCCGCTATCAGCCCCGGCTTGTCCGGCCCGACTGTTGTAATGATAAAGGACTCGCCGGACTGCTGTGAAGGTTCATAATCCCCCATAGTCTTCATATGCGCGACAAGCCCGAGGGGCGCCAGTTTCTCCCGCAACGCGGCAAGCAGTCTGTCCCCGTCGGACGAATCCTTTATGGATACGATAAAGATGCTTATGAATTCTCCCTGCAGTATGGTCTGGCTTACATCCTCAAGGGTACAGCCCTGCTCGAACAGTACCCTGGATATGGATGCGATGATCCCCGGCCTGTCCGGACCGAGGACAAAGAAGACAATTTTTTTCATAACATCTCCGGGCATCCTGAAAAACTCCGCATTATTAATTGGTTTACGGGCGCTGATCACATGAGTAGCGGCTGCAGCGTCTTTTGAAGGATATCATAAATAATTATTTTTATGGAAATCCGGACCCGAAAAATCTTCATCGGACCTCCCGATTGTCCGGTCAAGCCGGGCATGACAAGCTTTTAGACAGGCTCGCCGTCCCTGTTTTTCAATATTTTATCCTGAGACCGGACGTTTCTTCCCCGACGTTGACCGGAGACGTATCCGCAGCGCGTTCAGCCTTTTCGACCCAGCCGCCGCCCATTGCCTTGTAGACATTCACCACGGCGCTGAGGACAGCCGCCTGTTGCTGGACATTCGACAGCTGCCCTGAAAAAAATGAACGGTCCGCGTCAAGGGCCTGCAGATAGTTTACGAGCCCGGCTTCATAGCGCAGCCGGGAAACACGCGCTGCCTGGGCAAGCGCCTTCACCTGGCGACCTGTCGATTCAACCTGTTCGCGGCTCTTCACTGAAATTATCAGGGAGTCTTCGACCTCCCTGAAGGCGTTGTAAATCGTCAGTCTGTATTGATACATGGCCTGCTGTTCAGCCGCTTCCGCCTGCTTCACCTGTCCGGAGACCGCTCCGAAAGTAAAAACAGGGCCTGCAATATCCGCTCCGAGAGATCTCGTGCCCGAAGGACTGAGAAAGAGATTCGTAAGTTGTGAACTCGCAGAGCCGAGCATGCCGGTTATGGTTATTTTAGGGAAATATTGAGCCTTTGCCGCGCCGATCAGGGCGTTTGAGGAAATCAGGTCCTGCTCCGCCTTCTTTATATCGGGCCGGCGTTCAAGCAATGCGGATGGGAGCCCGGCCGGGATTGCAGGAAGCGCAAGCTTGTCTATGGGCTTTCCCCTCGGGATTGGTCCGGGCGGTGTTCCCAGAAGAATGGAAAGGGCATTTTCCTGCTGCGCAATGCGGGACTCCAGATCAGGCACGGCCTGTCGCGCAGTCTCATACTGCGCCTCCTGCTGGCTAAGCTCAAGACGTGAGATGGAGCCGTATTTATACCTCAGCCTGAAAATCCTTAATGTTTCCGAATAAGCCTTTTCCGTGCTCCGCGCTATTTCGAGTTGCCGGTCGAGCCCGCGCAATCCTATGTAGCCGTTTGCCATATTGCCGACGAGTGTAAGCACAACAGCCCTGCGGGCCTCTTCTCCGCCAAGGACCTGTGCTCGCGCCGATTCGTTCAAACGCCTGATCCGGCCCCAGAAATCCAGCTCCCAGCTCGCATTGAGCACAGGCGAATAATTATTGTAGTTCGGATTAAGAGCCGGCGACCATCCGTGGATTGACTGTGAAGAGCGCAGGGCCTTTGCTGAAGCGTCCACGCTGATCTGCGGGAAGAACTGTGAGTTCGTCGTGTCCAATGCGCCAAAATACTGGTCGATTCTCGCCGCCGCTATCTTCACATCAAGATTATTCTTAAGCGCCTTTTCTATAAGCCCGGTCATAACAGGGTCGCCGAATCGTTCCCACCAGGCTGTGTCGGCAAGGTCTGCATTGCCGGCGTAAGCGGTCCGCCAGTTTTGAGGGGTCTCCACCTGCGGACGCAAGTAGTCGGGGCCGACTGCGCAGGCAGGAAGCAGGGAAGCGACTGCAAGCAATACGGCCGCAAAGCCCTTAACGCTTTTCATCCCTGTCCCCTTTCCTGATGAGCTTTTTCAGGCTGATACGGCTGAAAATACCTGTAGACTGCTCAAGGACTACAAAGAAGAGCGGCACAAAGAAGGAAGCTATCAGAGTTGATGCAAGCATGCCGCCTATAACGCCCGTGCCGATTGCGCGCAGGCTGTTTGCGCCGGCCCCTGAGGCGATGGCCATCGGCACGCAGCCGAGTATGAAGGCGAGAGAGGTCATCACAATCGGCCGCAGCCTGAGACGCGCGGCCTCGACAGCGGCTTCAACCGCAGGTTTGCCTTCCCGGAGTTGCTCCGACGCAAACTCGATGATAAGGATCGCATTCTTGGCCGAAAGGCCGATCAGCGTGACAAGCCCGACCTGAAAATAGACATCATTCTCCAGTCCCCTGAGAGTGGTTATCAGAAGGGCTCCGAATATAGCAAAGGGGACCGACATCAATACTCCCAGAGGCAGGGTCCATTTCTCATACTGCGCGGCAAGGATCAGGAAAACAACAATGAGCCCGAAGATGAATGCGACTGCCGACGTTCCGCCGGCCTTCTTCTCTTCAAACGCCTGGCCGGACCACTCAAAACCGAATCCTTCAGGCAGTGCCTCTTTCGCCGTTTCCTCCATTGCCGCTATCGCCTGTCCCGAACTGTATCCGTGTGCTGCGTTGCCGGTGACCTTGGCTGCAGAAAAGCCGTTAAACCTGGTCAGTATATTCGGCCCCGGCGCATACCTGATGGTGACAAGGGCGGACAAGGGGACATTTTTGCCGTCGGTCGATTTGAGATATATCCGGTTGAAGTCATCGGGATTGTCCCTGAAAGCCGCATGAGACTGCATGATGACCTGCCATATGCGACCGTATTGGGTAAACTGCGAGACAAAAGCCGAGCCGAAATAGGCCTGCAACTCCTGATATACATTCGGCACGGGGATCCCGAGCAGTTCGGCCCTTTCGCGGTCCAGATCGAGAGATAACTGCTGCTGCGAAGCGGAATAGGTGGTGGATACCCTCGAAAGTTCGGGACGCTTGTTCGCCTTGCCGAGAAATGCCTTTACAACCTGTTCGATCTTCGCGGAATCCGCGTTCCCGCGACTCTGGATATAAAACTCGAATCCGCCGGTGGCTCCGAGTCCGGGAATGGACGGCGGGTTAATAGGCATAACTATGCCCTCTTTTATGGAACCCAGCCCCGCGTACATGGTCCTGACCAGTGAAAAGGCCGAGTTTTCATCATCCTTGCGCTCATCATAAGGTTTAAGGGTCGCAAACATGAGACTTGCGTTCGTCCGGACCTGTCCGTCGAGTATGCTGAAACCGTCAACCTGTCCGACATTTGCGACTGCCGGATGTTTACGGAGTATGTCTGCCGCCTGATCGCTTGTCCGGCCGGTACGCTCCAGGCTTGCCGCGTCAGGCATCATATTGGCGATAAAGATATATCCCTGGTCCTCTTCCGGGACAAAACTGCCCGGCAACAGCATGAACAGGACGCCGATACCTCCGAGCATGCCGAAAAATATCATAAACGCAATCTTTCTGCGGCCTATCAGCCATCTCACTCCAAGAACGTACTTGTCGGTGAGCCCGGCAAAAAACTTCTCGAACCTGATGAAAAAGGCCTTTTTCTCATGACGCGCAGGCTTGAGAATCCTGGCCGCCATGGCAGGTGACAGCGTGAGCGCAACCACTCCGGATATGGCCATGGATATCGCAATGGTAATCGCAAACTGCTTGTAGAGGGTGCCCGTCATGCCGCCGAGAAAGGCGACCGGCAGAAAGACGGAGACGAGCACAAGGACGATGGCGACCAGCGCGCCGGCAAGTTGTTCCATCGCCTTTTTCGACGCCTCCATGGGCGTCATGCCCAGCGACATATTGTGTTCGACACTTTCGACAACAATGATAGCGTCATCCACAACAAGGCCTATGGCCAGGATCATCCCGAAGAGCGTCAGCATATTTGTCGAAAAGCCGAGAGCGTAAATGCCCACATACGCCCCGATTATCGCGACCGCAACCGCTATTGTCGGGATAACGGTTGCGCGGAAACTCTGCAGAAAGAGGAATACGACAAGAACCACCAGGACGACGGCCTCGGCGAAGGTGTGAAGCACCTTTTCTATTGAAGCCTCTGTAAAGGTCGACGTGTCCAGAACAACAGTGTATTCAATACCCGGAGGAAACGTGGGTTTCAAATCCTCGATGAGCTTCCGCACATGAGCGGAGGTCTGAATGGCATTGGAGCCGGGCTGCTGATAGACCATTATTGTGCTCGACGTCTTGCCGTTGACCTTGTTCGATATGGAGTAGTCCATCGCTCCGAGCTCGGCCTTGGCCACATCCTTGAGCCTGACGATAGCTCCCTGATCTTTGCTTGCCCGGACAATGATCTCATCGAACTCCGAGGCCTTTTCGAGCATTCCCCGAGTTGTCACTACAAACGTCTGTTGTGTGCCCGCAGTAGTGGGCGTCTGGCCGATCTGGCCGACACCAAAAGCCTGGTTCTGCCCCTTTACGGCGGTCGCCACATCCTGGGCGGTAATACCGAGCTGGGCCATCCGGTCCGGTTTGAGCCAGACCCGCATGGCGAGATCGGGGGTAGGAAACATCGACGAAAGATTGGCTCCCGGGATACGTTTGACCGGATCCAGCACATACAGGTTCGTAAAGTTCGAGAGATAGCCCTGGTCATAACGGTTGTCGGGCGAATAAAAGCTGATGGCCATCATGAATGAGGATGAACGCTTCTGAACGGTAACCCCCTGCTGCGTCACGGCTGATGGCAGTTTCGCAAGGGCCGTGCTGACCCTGTTCTGGACATTCACCTGGGCCATATCGGGATTTGTGCCGGGCTCGAAGGTGACGGTCAGCGAATAATTGCCGGACGCGCTCGACGACAACATATATGTCATGCCGTCTACGCCGTTGACCTGCTGCTCAATGGGCGCGGCTACGGTATTGGCGATCACTTCGGCGGTCGCGCCCGGATATGAAGCGCTCACGACAACTGTTGGTGGTGTAATTTCTGGAAACTGGGCGACCGGGGTCTGGGTCATCGCCACGAGACCGCCGAGCACGATCAGTATGGATATGACCGCCGCAAAAACCGGTCTGTCGATGAAGAAACCTGATGACATAAGGGCCGCGCTATTTCCCGGCGGACGCCGCAGGCGGGGCGGCAGGCGGGGCGGCAGGCGCATCCGAAGCAGCTGGAGGAGGCTCTTTTGAAGCCTCTACCGGTTTAACCGGGGCTCCGGGGGCAAGTTTCTGGAAACCCGCCACTATAACACGATCACCCGCCC
>JGI20214J51088_10000572_pt1 | contig 25439 bp, 22 predicted proteins | sample WetSurMetagenome_FD_51088 | JGI IMG/M metagenome (IMG submission 51088) | reverse complement strand
TCGTCTATGCATTATTCTCTCCGGAGTATGATAAAATCTATGTTGGGTTTACCAATAACCTACAATCAAGGATTAATACACACAACTGTTCCGATAATAAGAGATGGACAGCGAGATACCGACCATGGGTTATTGTCCATGTTGAAAATTTCACTACCAAAAAAGAGGCTTTGCTAAGGGAACAGCAGCTTAAATCGTTCCGAGGCAGGGAGTTTATCCGTTCAATAATAAAGCTCAGTAGGTTTAGTCCGCCAGCCGGCGGATGACAAAGTATTATTCCGGAATCCAGCCTGGTTATTTTCCGGTTTCAAAATTTTCATCTACAATAAGAATATTTCAAACAAATGTTTAAATTTGATTATACACTATTATTTTGGCCGAAATAATATTGTCAGAAACAGTCATCATTAATTTATGTTCAAAGTGCCTGGCTGGTAACTAGTGGTTAACTATTTAACATAATAGCATTTAGCGATGAGTGCCCCATGAAAACTTCCAGAAATAGGAAAAGCATATTTATATGAACTTAGTTAAGTAACAACCAATAACCCTGACATTATGAAAAAAGATTTTAAACACATTTCCGTTCTGATTCTCTTTGCTATAATGATTATTGGAGGAGCTCTGTATACCTCCTGCAAGCCTGACTGCAGATGGTATGTCACAGATGAAGATGGAATCCTTACCGGTTATCATGATGAAGAAACATGTAAGGATTGGGCAGCAGAGTGGGATGATGTATATTGTGACTGCATCTGATCCTGATTCAACCCCAAACAAACTGATCATTCCGGTTTAGCGGCAAGATGTTTTAATATGCCGCCAATAAGTCTGGATTATATTCATCAGGCTCAGATAACTCTTTGCCATTCTCTTCTTTTATAAAGAGAGTTTTTAAATCTTCTCAAAGTGAAAGGGCTAATTATAAAATTATGGCATATTATTAACCCCGGTGGAAGAAACAGGCATCAGGGCCTATATTGGAGGATAAAACCTGAAACAGAAATTATGTAAATTGCATCTGGCCTATTTGTACATGAATAAGGCTTAAATTTAAAAAGTATTATTTGTGAACACTTCGAAACAAAGACTTTATATACTGCATATTCTAAGTGCTCTGCTGGGGATTATTTTCCTGGCTTCCGGACTTTCAAAAGCAGTTGACATAAAAACGTTTTATGATACTATCACGAATTATGGCTTGCAGTCATTATCGTTTCTGGCTCCTGTAATAGTCGTTTTTGAGGTTGCCCTGGCAGTAGCGCTGATCTTGCGGATACGGTTAAAGATTTCTGCAATGGTATCTTGTGTTACCATTGTTGTGTTTACACTTTTGTTCACGTATGCATATATATTCCATTCTGTTGAAGATTGCGGCTGTTTTGGCAGTTTAAATATAGAAACAATCCCGGCTTTGTTTTTCATTCGTAATATCCTAATGCTGGCGGCCTCAATAACCCTCTTTTTCCTTTATCCTGAAGTAACCAATATTGAACCTTACAAAAAATCGGCATTCTTCTTTATGCTCCTAATAACAGCTTACCTGACCGGGTTCACATATAATAATCCTATCAGGCACTCCTCCGGTAAAAAGAGTCTAAGTGAATTTGCAAACAGGAATATCATGGAAACACCCTTAGGAAAATATACCCCCTTGTCCCATGATTCTACTTACATATTGTATTTCTTTTCTTATAGCTGCCCTCATTGTTTAAATTCACTTGAAAATATGAAACAATATACTGCAACCAGATTTGTAGACAATATTGTTTTAATAGGAACGGGTGTAAAGGAATCGATGGATGACTTTCATAAAAACTTTGAGATCAACTTTCAACTTATTGATATAAGCAAAGATGCTATGAAAGAAGCTGTAGGTACTTTGCCCGTACCTGTTTCGTTTTTTATTGTAGATGATACTATCAGAAAAATCTGGCAGGGCACTCTACCGGTACACCAGAATTTACGGAAAATAAATTTCTTAAGTGTACCTTCCGCCAACTAGTTCTTTTATTACAGAACGAACGTCTGCAACATCCCCTGTGCTACCATTCCCCTTAACAAGATTAGTCCTGTTTAAAAAATCTGCATTTCAGTATGAATTCAGGCATCTCATTCAGCAACATCCTGCAACTGGTTTCTGAAGATCACTTAAAAAAAGGGATCTAAAGTTTTATGAACCTCTTCAATGTAATGCTTCCCCCGGAATCAATCTTCAGAAGATAAATCCCCTTCTTCAGTTTGCTTATGTCAATTTGTGTTCCGGCCTGTTCTTTAACCATTATCAGTCTGCCCTGTATATCAAAGACCGATACAGGAATATTCTCTGGTACCCCTTCAATGTAAATCGTATTCTCTGAAGGATTGGGGTAAATTTTTATTCCCGGTGATTCCTGGTTATCGGATATAGATGTGGTCAAAAACTCGCTTAGCGCTCTTTTCCAGACTCCTGCAGAGCCAGTCCCCACAAAAATATTAGTACTGCTCAAAGCAATTGACAACACAGCAACATCGGGGAATCCCTGATTTACCGGGGTCCATGTGTTTCCTATATCTGATGAAAGAAATATTCCACCTCCATCGGTCCCGGCAAATATTCCATAACTGGTTGAAATAACTGAATTTACGTTTAATGATGCCCCGGATAACCCATTATTCACAGCTGTCCAGTTGCTACCCTCATCGGTTGACAGATAAATACCATTCCTTGTCCCTGTAAAAATATTTGTTCCGTCTGAAGCTACCGACAAGACATAAAGGCCCTGTCCTGTCAATCCGTTATTAACTGCTGTCCATGAGGTTCCATTATTCGTCGACAGGAAAATACCTCCACCGTTAGTACCTGCAAATACACTGCCTCCTTTTATACACACGGCATTTACATTTTTGTTTGTTAGTCCGGTGCTTTTTAAGCTCCAGCCTGATCCTGAATTTGTTGAGAGATAAACGCCTTCCCCGGAAGATCCAAGAAAAAGATTTGTTCCGTCGGTGGCCAGCGACAAAACACAATATCCAAGGGGTCCAAGGCCGCTGCTCCTGGCGCTCCAAAGGCCATTATTTGTCGATAAGTAAACCCCATTGGAACCGGAACCTGCAAAAAGATAATTGCCTGTGGCCGCAAGGGCCTTTACCTCCATATAGGGACCAAGAGAGGAATTCCCTATCATGGTGAACGAATCACCTTCGCTGGAAGAGTAATATGCCCCGCTAAAAGAAGTCCCGGCATAAACATATCCCTGATTACAGACAACTGATGTTGCTTTAATATATGTAATACCACAGTTGCCGGGATACCAGTTAGCCCCGTTATCTGAAGATTTGAACAGCCCGTCTTCTGTAGCGGCAAATAAGGTTGAGCTACTGATGGCCAGGAATTTTACGAGTGCCACTCCAGTTAGTCCGGTATTTACCGGTGACCATGTCGAACCATTGTCTGCGGACGTATAAACACCATTATCAAGAATCCCCGCGTAGACATTTGTTCCTGCAATTAAAACCGATTTTGCATTAAGAACAGGCAATCCAGTATTTGATGCCGTCCAGTTTAAACCATAGTTAGCAGAAACATAGATACCTCCATTTGTTGCAGCATATATTCTTGATCCATTCAAAGCCAGTGAATAAACGGCCTTGCCATCTAACCCCGAGTTTTTAATTGCCCAGGAATCTCCTCCATTTACCGTACAATAGACGCCTTCGGTGGTTCCTGCAAAAACATCGGTGCCACTTGAAATGAGGGAGGTTACCGCATCATTTACAGTGACTATACCATTATTTACGGCACTCCATGAGGCTCCATTATTTGTCGACCGGTATATTCCTCCGGATAGTGTACCAGCAAATATATTTCCCTCGTTTGCAAGCAAACAATTTATATAAAAATAAGGGGATCCGGGTAGCCCGCTGTTAACTGCACTCCATGTAGTTCCGGAATCTGCCGACTTGAAAATTCCTTTTCCCCAGACAGAAATAAATATATTACTTCCGCTGAATGTTATTGCTTTAATGCTAATGGAAGTCAAACCGGTATTTATCTGTTTCCATGTTTCACCATTATTTGTTGAAATGAAGATCCCCGAATTTTCTGTACCTGCAAATAGACTACCGGTAATCGGATCAGTAGCAATGATATTAATTACTCCGCCCTCGAGACCCAGACTTACCGGTTGCCACTGTGAAAAAACGTCGGATAAAAACAAGACGATAATTACTAAGCTCAGAAATGTTCTTTTCATTTTATTTAAGGTTGTTCATATTGTATTATTTACCGACAACCTTTAATAATTTGCCTGCATTTATCTGATCCGTCAGCTCAAGGTTATTCAGAAGAGCAATTTCTGCAAGCTTATCCTGTTTTACCCCCAGTGATGTCAAGGCCTGGGATACGGTTCCTGAAGCGGTAACTGCTTTAACGATTATCTTATTGGGAATCACATTTATCTTGGATGGATCTGTAAGTTTTGCAAAGCTTCCCATTGTTGATTCGAAAGCCCCTGAATATGTTGTGAAATTGGCCTCTGCAGCAACACCATGGAAGACATATATTGAATTATTATAACTAATGAAATAGGAGATTACCTGGTTTGTGGATTGGGCTCCTGTTGTCTGATCTGTAGTTGTTTGTTTTGATATCCTTACAATTGCAGGCATTGTATTTACTACAATGTCCTTGCTGCTAACAAGAGTCAATCCGTATTGAGCAATTGCAGTATCGGCAGCTGCTTTAAGTGTTTTTTGCGATGAAAGAGTGAACAGAATAAGAGCATTGCCATCCGACGGGGCCATCGTCACCTGTAATGGAGAATTCTGGAATTGCCAGCTTGTGGGATATGAAAATTTAAATTTCATTTCAGGATGGTAGAATGTAGTCCCTTCTACGTATCCCTGCCTTGGATCCTCTCCATAAACAATCCCGTTAATCAGTTTCAGGTAGTTATCGTGATTTACTTTATATTCAGGAAGCTTCAGGCTGTCCTGCCATGCCTTGGCTCTCTGGTTCACATAATTATAACGGTCGCCCGGATCAGGGTGGGTAGAAAGGAATGAAGGCACACCACCTTCATTGCTTGCAAGATTCATTTTGTAAAGTACCTTGAAGAATTCTGCCATCTGGTGGGCATCATAGCCGACGAGAGATGAATACATAGTGCCAAGCCTGTCAGCTTCTCTTTCATCATCACGGCTGAATCTGAGAAACAAAAGCTGCATTCCCTGCATCGCATAGTCAGCATATTTAGCAAGTTTTTCAGAGGCCATCATTCCTCCTATTAAAACCATTTGCCCAAGAGTTTGCTTTGTCTGCTGGCTTGCGGAATGCCTTGCAGCAATATGTCCCATTTCGTGACCGATGACTCCTGCCAGCTCTGCCTCGCTGTTCAGTTGGGCAAGTATCCCCCTGGTAAGGTATATATAACCTCCGGGAACAGCGAACGCGTTGACTACCGGTGAATCCAGAACTTTAACATGGTATTGAACATTGGGTCGATGTGATATCTTCCCCATCTGGTTCCCCTGCGACTGTACAAAACTCGTAAGAGCCGCATTATTATATTCTCCAAAAGTTGCAATTACCTGTGGATCATAAGAAGTCCCCAACTGCAGTTCCTGTTCTTCCGACATCAGCATGAGTTGTTTTTTCCCTGTTACCGGGTTAACAGCACAGGAAATGACGATAAGTACAACTGCTATAAATGCAAGCACCATTAGAATAACTTTGTTCGTTTTCATCTTCTAAAGAGTTTTTTTGGAACTTAATAATTATCAGAATTCAGCCGGGTAAGACAACCCCCATACAATCAGGGCTAAATTACTAATTTATTCAATATACCGCTTTCAGTACCACTACATATTTGGATGGCGGAGTATTCCTTAGTTTCTCAGGCAGATAAACTTCAAACCCGTTATCCTTCCTCTCCCATTTAAGGTTACTATTTGTTCCAACCATTTTGATTCTTGCTCCCTTCGGCAGGGAGAAATTTGTCATCCCGATGCTTGGTGGAATTTTTTCTCCTTCTTTCTCCAGATAATAAATATATATAGTATTATCCCCTTTCCGTGATATTGCAACCTGTCCCTCCTTAAATGGAGCCAGAGCTCTTGTCCCATAAATGGCTTCGTTATTAACTTTCATCCAATCACCAATGTCTGACAGGAGCTTATATGCACCTTCGTGCCATTGTCCTTGAGGCCCTGGAGCTATGTTCAACAACAGGTTGCCTCCTTTCACAACTATGTCGACGAGCATCTGAACGGCCTCCTTCCCTGACATGAATTTCGGATCGGGGACCCACGACCATCCGCCGCCGGCAATTATGCACGATTCCCATGGATATGGAAGTGATTTGTCGGGAACCCTGTTTTCCGGGGTAAGATAGTTTTGATTTTTACCGTAAACAGCCCGGTCGACAACTATCAGTCCAGGTTGTTTTGCCCTGGCTTTTTTGACCAGCTCGTCCATTCTTATATCCTGGCTCTGAACCCTGGAAAAATCATAATCTTTTGAAGTTATTTCTCCCCTGATCTCTTCATCCGTTCTTTTCTTTACCCAGCCTCCATCGAGCCATAGGATATCCATAGGTCCGTATTCTCCGCTTAGAAGTTCCATTATCTGTCCGTGTGTAAACTGGACAAAGTTCTCCCATCTTTCAGGATATGCCTTTATATTATAATTTGCATTCCTGTCAGGTGTTGCAAAGTTAGGCCACCAATAAAACTCGCTATGCCAGTCGGGCTTCGAAAAATATGCCCCGGTCCAGAATCCCTGGGACCTGAAAGCGCCGAATATCTCCTTTGCCACATTAGCCTTTGGATTAGAATGAAAAGGCGTCTTTTCATCCGTAATCTTATAGTCTGTCAGTTTTGTGTCAAACATGCAGAATCCATCATGATGCTTTGTAGTGAAAATCACATATCTCATTCCTGCATTTTTTGCTGCCAGCGCCCATTTTTCCGGATTGAAATCGACCGGATTAAATGTTGTCTGAAGATTTTCATAATCCTTTTTATACCTGACATAATCGGGATTTTTTCTCCTGCACCAGCCGACATCCTCTGCACAAATTGACCATGATTCAACAATGCCCCACTGGCTGTAGGTACCCCAATGCATCAGCAGGCCGAACTTCAGGTCCTGCCATTTCTCAAGTTTATCAAGAACAAGTGGATCTGTTTCCTGGATATACCTCTCATCCTCCTGTGAAAAAGCTGAAAGAGCAGGGATCATTAATAAAATGAGTAACAATAATTTTTTCATTACGACTATATTATCATTTAACAAATACAAGCATCACCTGAGAAGGGCTTATCCCGGGAGGAGAGAAGATCTTATATCACTGCCCGCCTAATCACGCCGCCAGGGTAGCTATCCACTCTTTTACCAACGAGGGGAAAGTTACAGAATTGCCCTCTATTTTTGAATATTAAGCCTCCCGTCCAGGACTACGGCGAGAATTGTCATATATTCATCCAGGACAGCTGCCGGTACATCTATGTACACCAGGCCTGCATTACTGCTCCAATATGGTTTAAGATATTCTTTCCAGGTCAGTTTGGTCCCATTGCCGACTACATATATCCTGTTGATCTTGTTCTTAACCCCTTCCAGCATTACCTGTCCATGGGGATCCCCGCTTATGAACAGGTACAATATTGTACTGTCATTCTTTAATGTTGATGGGCCATAAAAACAGCCGGCAGGAAGCCCTGCTTCTGTTCCGAATATTGCTTCCGAATGCTTTTTAGTCCATCTTCCCAATGCTTTCAGGACATCTGTTTCTTCAGCCGGAATGGTACCATCGGCCTTTGGACCTATATCAAGCAGCAGGTTACCTCCTTTCGACAAACATTCCGAGAATATCTTTATAATTTGACCCGGAGATTTGAATTCCCTGTCATTCTGCTGGTATCCCCATGAATCATTTATGGTCATGCAAAGCTCCCAGTATTTATCAGCTGGTTTTTGTACAGGCAGCCCTTGTTCGGGTGTGGCATAATCGCCGTACCCCTGGAGTCTTGAATTTATAATCGCTCCCGGGTTCCTGTCAAGTATCATCTGCCTGATTTCCTTTGCCTTCCATTTTTCAGCACTCTGTTCCCAGTCGCCATCAAACCACCAGAGGTCGGGATTAAAATTTTTCCCTAACTCTCCTATCTGGGCAAAATTAAAATTTGTGAATTTTTCCCAGCGAACAGGATCTTCGGTATATTTCTTTTCATTTTTCGTAAATCCCGGATAGTCAGGATGCGACCAGTCGAGCAAAGAATAATAAAGACCTACTTTCAGTCCCTTCCCTCTCAGGGCATCGCAGAAAGGTGCAACCAGGTCGCGCGAAGCGGGTGATTTTTTTACAACATTCAGATCCCCGGCTTTAGAATTCCACAATGCTACTCCATCGTGATGTTTTGAGGTGAGAACGGCATACTTTGCCCCGGATTCCTTAATTAAGGCGGCCCATGATTCCGGATCGTATTTTAAGGCGGTAAATCCGTTCAGCTGCTTCATGTAATCAGGATAGCCTATATAGCCATTGTAAAAAGACCACGATTCATCAATCCCGTTCACGGCATAAATACCCCAATGAATAAAAATGCCCAGCTTCGCATCTTTAAACCATTGCATCCTGGCTTCTTTTTCTGCGGCAGACTCCTGCGGAAATGCCGGAAATATAAGGGAACTAAACAGGATTGTACAGAACAGATTCTTAAAATTCATATACTCGATACATTAATTTGTCCAGGGGCTCCATTGATATTGCATAATTTGTTTCCTGATGTAATTACTGGTCTGCATAGAACATCACAGCCCGAATGAAAAACCACGATTTATTTATACAGCATTTATGAAAAGTCGAACCCTGAGATATATGCCGGGGCATCATAAAACCTGTTTTTCTCAGCTTCTGTCAGGTTTATGAACCTGGCATATACCAGTCCCGGTTTAGCATTAAGCATTCTGTTCAGCGCCCCCAGGGGAACTTCTGTCCTCATGCTGTCAAAAAGGGTACTCCGGTCGTCGAGCCATGTAAGTCCTGTATTAAATCCTTCTGAAGCACATGCTGATTCAAACAATTTTGCCAGAGCTTCTTCCCTTCCTTTTTTAAAATAGATGGCATCAAAAACAAGATACCTGAATTCTCCGGGTTTAAATAACCGCCTGTAATATGGAACCTTAGGAAGAACTTTCATCATTACCCATCCCCATATACCGGGGACATCATATACTTTATAAGAAGTCGGGATTGCGCAGACCCCTGCAATAATTTCATTGTTCTCCTTCAGAACATAATATTTGTCTTCGAAAAATGCATATTCATCAGTAAAGAATGAGTAATCCTTATAGAAGGTTCGCAACAGATCTTTCATCACCGGTTTTTCATCATTATTCAGTTTTACGACACGAGGATCAGCAACAGGGTTGAACCTGCTGAATGCCACTGTCAGAAAAGATCTTATATATTCATATCCAGCCTGCTGAACGAGGTTTTTGGATCTTTCATTCATGCTTTCAAGAAATGCATACATGATATGTTTGTCTTTTTCAAAGATCCCTGGAAGTTCCAGTATATGAGGATGGCAGAATATTTCAAGAGTCTTCTTCTTGAATGAGTCGTCCTGTTCTGATTTAATGATTGCTTTTTTCTTCTTTCTCCAGTTTACAGCAGTCTGATAGGTAGACTGAAAAGCGAGGTACCTGATATAAGTCGATGGATACTGAAGGGCTCCCTGCCCTGAAAGTCTGAAGCAGGCTCCAACGGTTCCGGTTATTTTATTTTTTTTATACAACGAAATGAAACGGATCTGATCTTTGTATGCTGCTATCCTTGCAGCAATATTCTGGAGAGAAAACCGTAATCCGCCTTCTGATCCCTGCACAGCATGGTTAAGTATATCCAATATCCCGTCATTGGCATGATCGGTAACCTTGACTTCCAGTCCCTGAAATGTCAGAATTGATTTCTCCAGCATTATCCTTTTTTAATTCTTGTATTATTTTTTATCGAGTGAGCCGAACACCTTCTGAAGTAAGGGAGTTACCCTTGCAGAGACTTCCTTCCTGATTTTAAGCTCCTCGCCTTCCACTTTTAGAAAAACACCTGAAAGGGCTTTATTTGTGAGAAAATCATCAAGGTCGGTATTTACAGGTTTCAATCCGGCAAGTTTTCCTGCCAGGGAATTGGCAACGCTGTTCCATTTCGATGTAAGGGTGTTCCATGAATCCTTTGTTGAAATATTGCCAATGAGCTTTTTCTCAGTAGATGCCTGTATTTTAGGCTTATACAGCTGGTAAAGCTGGCTATATGTAGTACTTCTGAGGTATGAGGTTGCTGCATTATCCGGACCTTTAAGAATGTTGAAGGCGTCACTAATTGTCATCTGTGTGACGCTGTTCACAAATATGGGAGCAACTTCTTTTGCTGCATCTTCGGCAGCCCTGTTAATCCTTATAATAACGTCCTCAACCAGTTTCTCGCCTCCGGGGATCCTGGAAATATTATCAACTATTGTTTTAGCCTCGTCCGGAAGAAGTATTTTAACTGCCGCATCGCCATAATATCCATTTTCTGCTGCCAGTCTTGAGGCTGAATTTTTAGCTCCTGTGATCAGGGCCTCTTTAAGACCACTGATGACATCTGCTTCAGTTAAAGCGACAGATCCTGTAGTCTGAACGACATTCATTAATTCTGCACATCCTGCCGAAATAATTAATAATAAAAATATGGCTGCAACTCCTGATTTCATAATTAGTTGTTTAGTCACATTAAATAGTTAAATACATCTTCCAATTACAAAGCCGGCAAAAGAGCTACTGAAATTTTAAGGTCTTCCGGGGTTGTGATTTTGATATTCTCCCGGTTCCCATCCACAAGGTTTATTTTAATACCCGTTTTTTCAAGAACCGTTGCATCATCAGTGAATTCCGGCAGATAATCCTGCTCGTATGCTTTTTTTATAAGTGTTGAATGGAAAACCTGCGGTGTTTGTACCTGCCTGATTAACAACCTGTTTACAGGTGTGCTCCCCTGATCGGATATCATCCGGAGTGTATCAGCCGGAGGTATTACTGGGATTGCATTACCCAATTTCTCAGCGGTTTCGAAACATCTCCTGATCGTATCAATGCTTACAAAGGGTCGCACTCCATCGTGAATTGCCACTAATCCCGGGTCGTCGACAAATTTTAATCCGTTCCTTACAGAAAAGAACCGAGCTCTTCCTCCTTTTACAACGGTATGAGGAATATTGAAAGGATATTTCTTCTGAAGGTCGCTCCAGAACCTTAGCTGATTTTCCGGTAGAACTGCAATAATCTCAATTGAATCACTGAACGATCTGAAGCGTTCAATTGTGTGCATCAATACCGGCCGGCCGGCAATCTCCAGGTACTGCTTGGGCAATTCTGCCCCCATCCTCTTGCCGCTGCCTCCTGCGACAATCAGTGCATATAATTTCATTCTTTTGTATATAAAAACCGCTTAATGCTTCTTTTTGGCGTTTTGGCAAACTCTTCCGGATGAATTCTGTATTTGCTGACCTGCATAAAATCCGGGATCTTTTCATTCACTGTTTTCCTGATCTCTTCAAGCATTTCCGGGAGCTTATCTTCCGGTATGTTATGGCTCTTAAGCATATCAAAGTCAGGATAAATCAACCCGATAAGTTTGTTATCCTCCATAATAACAAGCGATTCGGAAATATAATCCATATTATTGATCACAGCTTCTATCTCCTCAGGGAAGATATTTTTCCCGGAAGGTCCGAGAAGCATGGTCTTGCTCCTGCCCTTTATATAGATATTGCCATCCTTATCGATAAGTCCAAGGTCGCCGGTATGCATCCATCCTTTGTCATCGATCATTTCTTTTGTGGCTTTTTCATTCTTGTAATAGCCCATCATCACATTTTCGCCGCGAAGGATAATTTCTCCAATCTGTTTTTCAGGATCCTTCGAATCAATAGTAACTTCAAGAGTATCGACAGCTTTCCCGGAACCTCCGAGAACTGTTGTGTCCCACGACCTGTAGCTTATGAGCGGTCCGCATTCTGTCATCCCGTAACCAACAGAAAAGTTAAACCTGATCTTCCTGAAAAACCTTTCCGCTTCAGCATTGAAAGGAGCCCCGCCGATGACAATTTCCTTAAACCGGCCTCCAAATGATGCAGTAAGCTTTTCCTTGATCTTTTTATGAAGTATCATATTCACACCTGGAATTGCCAGAAGGATTTTCATGTGCGGTTTGCTTATCACCGGTAAAAGCTGTTTCTTAAAAATCTTTTCAATAACAAGCGGAACAGATAGTACCAGCCTGGGCTTTATCTCTCCGAATGCCTGCAGAATTATCTGTGGCGAAGGAGTTTTGGTAAGAATAGTAATGTGACAGCCGAAAGTAAAGGGGAACAGGAACTCAAACGCACAACCATAGGTGTGTGCCAGGGGGAGAAATGAAACAAGCGGATCCCCTGGGCTTAAAGGCATGTTGTTCTGCGCAAATCTAACATTGGCAGCCAGGCTGTTATGAGAGATCATTACTCCTTTTGAAAAACCGGTTGTACCTCCTGTATAGCTTATGACGGCCAGTTTGTCGTTCGATATATCAGAAAATTTAATGTGTTCAGGTCTTAATTCTGGATATGCTTTAAGATATTTATCCTCATGAGAGGCAAACGCGTCCCTGATCTCTGGCTTACCAGAGTATATCAGTGAGAAATCATCGAGAGAAACGACTCCCGTTATAAGAGAAATTCTTCCAGGGTCAAGTGTTTCATAAATTTTCTCATCAGAGAAAAGAAGACATGAATCTGAATGGTTAATCAGGTTCATAAGGTCGTCGGGTTTGAAGTCGGGCAGAATAGGTACTATTACGGCCCCATAAGATACCGTTGCAAGGTATGTGATACACCAGTTCGCGGAGTTGCGCCCGACAAGAGCAATTTTATCGCCCTCCTTAATCCCGATTTCACGGAAAAAAATGTGGAACTTGAGTATCCTGGCTGCAATCTCTTTATAGGAATACCCCTTTTCCTTGTAATTTGATAAAGCCTCAATATCCCAGTTCTGCTTGATGCTCTGTTCAAAATACTCTATTAAGCGTTCCCTGATCATAGCTTTCTTTTTTGGTTTACAATGACAAATTTACGATATGGAAAACAAATACAGTTGGTATAAACACCCCTTTTTAGCCTGCATAGGGCGGTTAATCAAATAAAGAACATTAAAACAATTGCAAGTGCCGATATCATGTTTACAACTGTAAAAAACCAGTTATAGTTCTCACGTTTCTTGCTGAATTGCCCAAGCTTACGTGCAAGTATCCCAATGTTAGGAATAAAAAGAACCACCAGGAAGGCAAAAAACTCTATCCCGATAAAGACCTTTTCCAGTCCTCCCCTGAACAGTGCTGAAAAATATACGACAACAAGAAGTATTAGAAGATAGAACAGATAAGTTACCTTAAGCAATAAGGTAGATAAAAGTCTGCGTTTATGTAACTGGTGTGGTTTAAGGTAGGCATACGCAAGAGAGAAGATTAGTACAACAAAGACAGCTCCAAGAATATAATTCAGGATCTGATGAAAATTTGCAATCTCTTCGGTGACAAATTTCAATGTCATACCTTATCATTTGACCATATTAGCGAACTTGCCCCAAGAACAGCAGCATTTTGTGTACTCAGCTGTGATTCAAGCAGTTTTACCTTGCCCTTGTAAATGGTTAACAGGTTTTCCTCCATATATTCCTTTGCAGGCTCAAATATCAGGTCCTTGGCAAGGGCCAGCCCTCCAAAGAGAAAAATCGCCTCCGGGTTGGTGTGTGCAACAACATCGGCAAGTTTAAACCCTAACATCCTCCCTGTATGTGTAAAAGCCCTTCTCGCCAGGTAATCTCCACGTTTGGCTGCATCATGTATAATTTCAGCATCAAGCTCATCAAAGCTGTATTTCCTGAGCTCACTCGGCTCAATGCTGTCGGCCATGATCTTCAGCAGCGATCTTTTCAGTCCGGTAGCTGAGACATATGTTTCGAGGCAGCCTTTTCTGCCACAACCGCAATCGCGGTTTGATGGTCCGGGCCTGATAGCCGTATGACCTATCTCTCCTGCAAACCCATCATGCCCATATACCAGTTTCCCGTCGATGACAAATCCGCTGCCAAGGCCCGTTCCGAGAGTAATAACTACAAAATTTTTCATCCCCTTTGCCCCGCCATAAACCATTTCTCCCACAGCAGCAGCATTTGCATCATTTGTTACCACAACTGGGAGACTGGTGTGTTTATGAAAAATATCTGCCAGCGGAATAATTCCTTTCCAGGGAAGCCCTGCAGCATATTCTATTGTCCCTTTGTTGATATTACCCATCGGAGCACCGATACCGAAACCGGCGATGGTGAAGTCGCAGTTTATTTTATGACTGGTTACAATTATCTTTTCATATAGCGCAGCTACAAATACCTCTATCTCATCATAGTGAGTTGTCTTCAACCGGTCCTCGGCCAGAATATTTCCATCCCTGTCGGCAAAGCCGAAAACAGTATTTGTTCCGCCAATGTCAATCCCGACTGCTAATTCTTTTACAGGCATCTTCTCTTTTGTTGAATGAATAGTGAATGTAAATATACCACTACTAAATTAAATTTAAAACCACCAGAACTTTTATACGATTGTCTTATGTCTTATTTATCAGGAATCCTTTAAGATCGGACTGTACCTGCTTATCCTTCTGGAAGCCGCCTCCGAGGTTCTGCCAGTATGCTTCAGCATATTCCACTCCAGCAATTTTCCCATAATTGCGGTTTCCCTCCAATACATAACTAAAGAAATCATCAATTTTAAACATATGTTTTATAAGCTCTATCTGGGAAACATGATTTTCTAGCATCTTCTTCTTGATCCCGATTGCAGTTGTCACATCAATATAAAAATGAGGCTTTATGATCTGCGAGCCTAAAGCATCTGTCAATGAAAAAGGAGAAGAATGATAAAGAAGAGGAGTAATCTCAAGCGGTTTCTCTTCGACAGGCACCGGATCGAGAGGTGCTATCATTGCAGCCGCCTCAACAATCTTTGCAGTAGCCCTGTGGTCAGGATGATAATCGAATGGAAGATGTGTAAAAATTATCCCTGCCTTTGTCTTTCTTATAAGTGAAACTACTTTCAGACGTATTTCCATACTATCAAAGAGAAAACCATCTGTTGCTCCAAGGCAGTAATATTCAGCATCCAGTACTGCAGCAGCATTTTTCCCTTCATTGAACCTTATCCTGGCTGTCTCCTCCATACTTGTATTGCAACCTCCAAGATCGCCGCCGGTCATCGTGGCAATGACGATTCTGTAACCGTTATCTTTCAGCAGTTTAAGTGTTCCGGCATTCCATGCCTCGGCATCATCAGGATGTGCATGGATTGATAATGCTACTTTGTTAAATCTATTTTCCATGATGTTATATTATTTTGTTATTTAAATCTGATCTCTCCGAAAAATTCAGGCCTGTGAAAATCAGGGGCCGGCGTCTTAACCGGGCTCCATGTAATATAATGAGGAGTCAGAAGCTTATCCCCGCATTTGTAAAAATTAGCCCTGATCGCCTTGCCCTTAAGAGATCCGATCCTGTGCCGGAAAAATACTCCGAACGGAATGGCAATGGTCAGGGTCCACTCAATGTTCCCTGTTATCAGGGGTACGGGACCCGGGGCAAGTGATGATTCTCGTCTTATCATTTCTGCCAGGGATGGATCGGTCCGTAGACTTGTCTCCCTCGATGTCCCGCTTCCCAGGAGGCATATACCTGTACCGTTAAACTCCATGTTGTAATATATACCATCATCTGAAGGAGAAAGAAAAGCCTCCACACATGAATCCTCATATACATTCTGGTTTGTGGTTGTCATTTCAGCCTTAAAACAGTCTTCTCTGACATAATACTTCAGCATGATTTCACCGGAAGTATATCCGATAGCAAAAGACACATCAGGTTTATAAGGGAATGGATTCCAGTTTATCTGTTCTATTCTGTTCCTTTCGAGACTGTCAAGAATTGCTGAAACATCCTTCAGGGGAGGGGTTTCCGCTCCAAATTCAAGGAATGTCGCATTAAGTGTTTTCATAACTTGTCATTTACTTCGGAACTTACCGAACCAAAATGAAAATATAAATCAGTATGCTTAACCACCAGTTTATTTATTCAGTGTTCCCCTTCCGGTAAAATGGAAGGGGATGTCGCTGAATATCAATCATCTGCCTCTTTTTTTCGGAAGAGTCACACCCTGCCCGGGACAGGGTGGGGCAGTCAGCTATGCTTTAAGATCATTCCAGATCAGTGCAGCAGAACCAAGGACAGCGCCATTGCTTTCTGATATTCCTGAAGGAAGGATCTTCACTGTATTTTTGAAAAGAACATAATTATTTTTCTCAAGGTAAGCTCTTACAGGCTTGAAAAGCATTTCGCCCGCCTGGGCAAGGCCTCCAAAGAGGAATATTGCTTCAGGGCTTGAGAATACCAGTGAGTTGATTATGCCAAAACCAAGTATCTCTGCAGTATCATTCATTGCTTTTACTGCTATTGGATCTTTTTTTGCTGCTGCTTCAGCGATCTTTTTTGAAGTAAGCTTTGAAGGAGGAATATCTCTCAGCGGACTCTCATCCCTCATCTCACTCATAAGATGTAAAACTGTCCTCACCAGCCCTGTTGCAGAGGCGTAGGCTTCAAGACATCCTTTTCTTCCACAACCGCATTCGCGGCCATTGGGGACAACTGTCATGTGACCGAGTTCACCAGCAAAACCTGTATGACCGTAAACCATTTTACCGTCGATGACTATCCCGCTGCCAAGGCCTGTACCAAGGGTAAGAATAATAAAATCCTTCATCTTTTTAGCTCCGCCGAATATCATTTCTCCCATAGCAGCAGCATTTGCATCGTTAGTAACAGCTACGGGAACATTGATTTTCTTCTTAATAAGGTCGGCCAGAGGAACTATTCCTTTCCATGCAAGGTTAGGGGCATGTTCGATTGTTCCGCGATGGTAATTTGCATCCGGAGCACCAATGCCAATACCTGCCAGAGTATACTCTTTTTTCTCTGCCAGGAGTTTTTTAATGGCACCTGTGAGTGCGGTCACAAAATTCTCAACTTTAGGATAATCAGTGGTTTTGAATGTGCCCTGGGACAACACTTTGCCTTTTTCGTCAACAAGACCATAAACTGTATTTGTACCACCGATATCAACACCTGCTACTACTTTTTTCATATCAATATGGATTTTAAAATTATTACTATCTGCCAGGGCTGGCCTTTGAACCTGCCGTGGAAGCGCTCTTTACTTTTTTAATGTTTTTCAGACCAATGTCCCAGTCATTTTCGGCCCAGAAATTCTCAGGCAGAACAATCTCTGACGGATAAAATGAAACCGGTTCCGGCTCTCTTCCCGAAAGAAAATCACCGGTAGTCCATTTCCCGTCTCCGTTGATATCATAGATCACACGTAACCGGTATTTCCCTTTATCCAGCATTGTAAATTCCAAAGACCCATCCTTTTCTGCAGTTTTTTCACGCAGCACCTTATCCTGCTCATTAAGCAGCTGAATTATCCGCTTACCCTCAAAGTTATTAATATTTAGTTTAAGCTTGCTGAAGGTTTCGTTGTCCCGAACAATGAACCTCGATCCTGTTGAGTCGGATTTTTCACCATATATATTTCCGAATGCAGCAGAATCGGCTATGAAGAGGTAATTCTTTTTTTGCAACAGATTTGCCGTCATAAACAATCTGCAGGAATTCAATGTATCCCTTCTGAACATATAATGAACAGGAACCCGGTCTTTTTCTTTCAGCTCATATATCCTGATCCTGGAGGTATCCGGTGCCTGGAAAGGTGAATTAGAAGTAAATAAAATTGCCTGTCCCGGTTTCAGCGCGCCCCCGGAGAAACTGGATGTTACCTTTAACGGGGTCACCTTTGCTTTTCCCCTCGGGGACCGTGGTGCAAGGTAACGCATAGGGACTGTGTCCTGCTTAATTATTATTTTCCCAAGGGAGTCGGTAAACGGATAGTTTATAATTGACTCAATTTGTGGTTGTGAATAGAGAGAGCTGTCGGTCAGCCATACCAGGAGTGTATCTCCTTCGCTGCTCCTCTCAGTATAATATGTTCCCTCGCCTGCACCTGTTATAGAAATATCAAACCTGGCAGAGTCAGGTGGCAAAGAAAGTATATATTGAAATTTGTACTGTGAGCTTCGCTTGGAATCAGCCAGGTAGTGTGCTTTTTTTGCTGGTTTGTAAAGAATAAGCTTATAATCGCCTGTAATCATAACAGTGTCAGCTGTTTTTTTAGCACGGATCTTCGCAGACAAGGTGTCGTGCACAGGCGGGATGAAATTTTTTTCAGCACTCACTTGCACCAGTGTGTCAAGAAATGCGAATTCTTCATCCGGTAGATTGAAGTTTTTGCTGTTGTCGTTATCCTTAAGAGCATAGAGCCTGTATTGACCTTCCCGGATGTTATTAATACGGAAATATCCGGTTTTTGTGGCTTTGGTGATATAGTCCGGAAGGCTTTTAATAACCGCCGAATCAGATTGATCTTTATAAAGTAAAATGAGGGTTTCCGCAGGCGGGTCAAGACTGTAAGCCGAATAAACGTTGCCGGTAACTGATAATGAATCCAATACATTACCTGTGGAGATAACGAACTGGAAGTTGTCAAGAGGATTCGATTCATTCAGGTCCTGGATAGCATCCTGGAAATAAAATGTATAGGTGGTGCTGTCTTTCAGGTCTTCTTCGTATTCTATAATGACACTCTTCCCCCTGATTGAGATTTTCGGCTTTTTGTTCATGGGCGGCGAAACCATGAATTTTTCATTGATCTTGTCGAGTTTAACAAATTCATTGAAGGTAATCGAGATTTTCTTCTCCCTGAAATTTGTCTGCCCGTTCTTTGGTTCACTAATAACAATCTCCGGTGGTTCCTTGTCTTTTGGGCCGCCTGTTGGAGAACTGATTTTGGCACATGATCCGGCCAGGGCAACTGTTACTGAAACAGCGACAAATAGCTTAATCATACACCTGTTCATATCCGATCCCGGGTTGGTCACGTACAAACATACATTATTTTTTTTCAGCTTCGTTCTCTCTGTCCCTAACTTTACAAATGTCATTTGCTTTTATTTATTTCTATTTTCTACCTTTGACAGTTAAAATATAAATCGGTTATGCACTGGCTAGTCATTCCATGGGATGTAAATCCTGAAATATTCCGTATCGGATCGTTTGCCGTAAGATGGTACGGCCTTCTTTTTGCTTCATCATTCCTGTTCGGATACCTTATAATGATCCGGATATTCAGGAACGAAAATCTCTCAGATGCCCTGCTTGACAAACTTACTGTTTACATGGCCCTGGGTGTGATAATCGGAGCCAGGCTGGGGCATTGTCTGCTCTATGAGCCGGAATACTACCTTGCAAAACCCCTGGAGATCTTAAAAGTCTGGAAAGGAGGACTTGCCAGTCATGGTGCTGCTGTAGGTATTCTTATCGCTATCGGCATATTTTCATATAAGGAGAAAAAGGGATATTTCTGGGTCCTCGACCGCGTCTCCATTGTTGTTGCCCTGGCAGGCTTTTTTATAAGAATGGGAAACCTGATGAACTCAGAAATCTATGGTGTGGAAACAACCCTTCCATGGGGATTTGTCTTCCTCCGTAACGGGGAGACAGCACCAAAACATCCGACTCAGATTTATGAGGGATTAGCTTACCTCCTGATCTTTTTACTTCTCTTCTGGATGTACTGGAGGAAAAAAGGAAAACATGTTGAAGGTAGCCTTATAAGCCTTATCTGTATTCTGATTTTCGGAGCACGATTTTTTATTGAAATACTTAAGGAGGACCAGGTGGCAAAGGAAGCAGGTATGCTTTTAAATTATGGTCAGAAGTATAGTATCCCGTTTTTTATAATTGGATGTATCGGCCTTATTATAAGCCTGAAAATAAATAAAAGGGCAGAATTCAGTGCTCCGGCTACTTCTTCAAAATCCCGTTAAAGAGAACATCCAGGATTGCATTAAGCCTGTTCTCAATATTCAGTTCCTTTTTCATCCAGAACAGGGGAACTTCCAGGCCTTTTAATGTTGTCTGTATCGCAAGGGCTGTGTATTCGCTGTTGGCTACATGGAATACATGTTTCCTGGTGCCATGCCATAGTAAAAGACGGAGTATTGCCAGCTCTTCCCTGTCATATCTGGCCCTTATCTTTTCAATAAAATCAAAGTGATCAAGATTTTTATCAAAGATGGCATTATAATAGTTTGATAGTTTTTCGAACGATTTCATCCTGACAAAAACATAATTCCTCATCTTTTCAACAGGCGATTCGACAGATTTAATCGCTGTAGTAAGCTCATTTCTAAGAATATTGGCTTCATACAAAACAACCGCTTCAAAGATCTCTTCCTTGCTTTCAAAATAATAATATATGGAGCTTTTCCCCATTTTAAGCTCCCTGGCTATTTCGTCCATCGTCGTTTTCCGGAAGCCGAACCGGCTGAAAATCTGTCCGGCAGCTATGATGACTTTTTTTCTATATTCCTCTTTATTAACCATATAGACCTTGTTTCAATTAAGATATCACAGTTCAATGCAAAAATATAACATAAAATGGTTAGTTCAAAATTTTCGAATTATCTGGTCGATTATTCGAAGGGTGGTTTCAAACTCCTTTTAAATACCGTGATCAATTAATTCCCGGCGATAATATCCTTAATATTTTTGTAAATTTGATTCTTCGATACTTTAAATGTATCGGATATAATGCAGGTAGGGAACAAAAATTATCAGAGTATCTGGCTGGATGAATCAGATCCATCAGTCGTCAGGGTTATAGATCAGCAAAAACTGCCTTTCTCATTCGAGATTTGTGAACTTCGATCCGTCGAAGATATTTACAATGCAATAAAAGAAATGACTGTGAGGGGAGCACCACTGATCGGTGCCGCCGGGGCATATGCTATTTATCTTGCCACACTCGAAATGAATCCTGCAACTGATCCGTGGCATCATCTTAACAATGCTTCCCGATATATTTCTTCATGCCGCCCCACAGCAGTAAACCTGTCATGGGCTGTGAACTATGTGATGGAGAAAATTAAAAGCCTGCCATCTGGTAAATCTTTATCCGAAGCTGCTCTTGAGGCAGCAGGTGAAGTATGCAGGCTGGAAATAGAAAACTGCAGGTCGATAGGTAGTTACGGATTGCCTTTGATTGAAGAGATAAGCCTGAAAAAGAACGGAGCCCCGGTTAATATTCTTACTCATTGTAATGCCGGCTGGCTGGCATGTATCGATTATGGGACTGTAACAGCACCAATATATTTTGCTCACGAAGCAGGGATTGCGGTCCATGTGTGGGTTGACGAGACAAGACCAAGAAACCAGGGCGCCAGGCTCACCGCCTGGGAGCTGCAACAGGCAGGGGTCCCACATACTTTGATCGCCGATAACACAGGCGGTCACCTGATGCAGCACGAAATGGTTGATATTGTACTGGTGGGATGCGACAGGGCAACCCGAAATGGTGATGTGGCCAATAAAATCGGGACATATCTTAAAGCACTTGCCGCGAAGGACAATAATATTCCTTTTTATTCTGTCTTACCTTCAACATCTATTGATATGAGCATCTCCGACGGACTCACCGGAATCCCGGTCGAAGAACGCGATCCGGAAGAGGTTACAACAATATCAGGTTCGTCGGGAGGTAAAATAATTAATGTGCATATTTGTCCCGAAAATACCACTGCAAAGAATTATGGATTTGATGTAACTCCGGCACGACTTATTACCGGGTTAATTACAGAGAAAGGCATCTGCAGGGCTGAAGAAAAAGAGATTGTAAAATTGTTTTCAGAAAAAATATAATAAAATGGAAGGGGTAGTAAAATTCAACTGTCACTGGAACCAGTCGGGACCTGTTATCTCCGACGAACAGTATGAGATTATTAACTACTGGCGCGAAATACTATATAATATGGATCTCATCGGCGCTTATGAAAATGGCGTCGGATTCGGGAATATTAGTATGAGGATCCGCGGTGGAAACCAGTTCGTAATTACAGGATCGGCAACCGGGGAGATCCCGGAACTTGAACCAGGGCATTATGTAAAAGTCAATTCTTTTAATATTGATGATAACGCCGTCCAATGTGTGGGGCCGTTAAAAGCATCATCAGAATCTCTTACTCATGCGGCTATCTATCTGGCTGATCCCGGAGCAAATGCCATTGTACATGTTCATAGTATCGATCTTTGGAATGAGCTTATCTATAAGGTGCCTACAACAAATCCTTCAATGGATTATGGTACTCCTGGGCTTGCCAAAGACATTTTCAGGCTCTTCAGCGATTCTGATGTCTTTGAAAAGAGAATAATCGTTATGGCAGGCGACAGGGCCGGGATACTTACTTTCGGACACGACATGGACGAAGCCGTGAACGTTCTTATGTCGCACCTGAGGAAGGAGAAATGATAAAAATCGGTATCATCGGAGGATCGGGGCTCGAAAATCCTGATATCCTCAAAAATCCTGAAGAAAAAGTAATCGCCACACCTTTTGGGGAACCTTCATCCCCTTTGAAATGCGGCATCATAAACAATAAAGATGTTGTAGTTCTCTCAAGGCATGGATGGCAGCATACCATAACCCCGTCAATGGTAAATAACAGGGCAAATATTTTTGCTCTGAAACAGGAAGGCTGTACTCATATCATTGCTACTACAGCCTGTGGCAGCCTCAGGGAAGAAATAGGCCGCGGCGACCTGGTCATCCCTGATCAGTTCATTGATTTCACAAAGAGCCGGAAAATTACATTCTTCGAGGAATTTGAACCCGGGATTATGAAGCATACCTCGATGGCAGATCCTTTTGATAAAAACCTAAGGACACTATTAATTAATACTTCCAGGGAAATGGGATTGAGAATCCATCCGGGAGGAACGGTAATTACCATTGAGGGACCCAGGTTCTCAACGAGGGCAGAATCGAGGATGTTCAGAATGTGGGGTGCGGATATAATTAATATGTCGGTTGCACCTGAGGCTATTCTTGCCAATGAGCTTGGCTTACCCTATGCTGCAGTTGCCATGAGCACCGACTTTGACAGCTGGAAAGACGATGAAGAACCGGTTTCATGGGAAGAAGTATTGAAGGTGTTTAATGAAAATGTTCATAATGTATTGAACCTTCTGATCGGAGTAATTAATCGTATCGGTTAGGCAGGTAATTGTTTCTTTTTAATTGCTTCTTGCATATATTCGGACAAATATTTAATATTGCAGTCCCAAAGAATCAGGGCCCATAGCTCAGCTGGTTAGAGCACCTGACTCATAATCAGGGGGTCGCTGGATCGTGCCCAGCTGGGCCCACATAAAAAAGAGTGAGAGCGTGAGCGAGAGCGAGCGAACTCACTCTTTTTTCTCAAGACTCACTCTCACACTCACACTTATGTCTTTATTTTTCCCCTCTTCGTGAGCGAGAGCGAGCGAACTCACTCTTTTTTCTCAAAACTCACTTTCACATTCACACTGTCTTAATCTCCTTATCTGCCTTGGCGAGAGCCAATGAGGCAACGAACACTCTCCCTCTTTATTCTCAAAACCCGCTCTTACACCTTATGATAAAGAATATGAATTTGGTAATCTACAAATGGCTTATTCTCTTGGTATTTATATTTTCAATGCTGATTATAATAAACTACTCGGAAAGAATGCGATACAGTTCAAGGTTCAGATAGTAGTGATGACCATCCAGTTGTTTCTTCTCAAGCACTTGCATATCGCACAATTTATTTAAGTATTCTCGCGCAGTATTTTCAGCATAGATTTTTGATTCTGTCAGGTGCTTAACTTTGGTAAATGGCTGGGTAAACAAAACATTTATCAAATCTTCAGGATTTCGCAATTTTGGATCTTCCTTTTTAATGTGCTCCAATATTGAATCTTTAGCTGAGACAATGTCATTTATCTTATCGAATGTTTGAATTGAGGTGTTTTCTACAGCTCTTAACATGAATAATAACCAACTCTTCCAGTCTCCTCTTTGAGACACACCCATTAATCCAGAATAATAATCTCTCTTGTGGTCTAATATATATCTGCTTAAAAATAAAATAGGTACATCGAGCAGTCCTTTGTTTGTCAAATAATTGATGTTGAACACCCTCCCAGTCCTTCCATTTCCATCTCTAAATGGGTGAATAGCTTCAAATTGAAAATGTCCAATGGCCATTTTTAAAAGATGATCTATTTTGAATTGCTCATCATTGTTGATAAAGCCTATCAGGTTTTCAAGCCTGTCTTGAATTACAGAAGTATCCCGAGGAGGTGTATAAATCACTTGACCAGCATTAGGCTCTGTCCCTCCTTGCTTTATGGTCAGAGGAACAAAGCTAGGGCGAATTGAATCCGTTGTTTGTTTTATTGTCTGAAATACTTGAACAAAGTATTTCTGATCAAATTTTTTAGCAGTTTGTAGATACTTGAAACCAGACCAAAGTGCTTCTCTATATCTTAAAACTTCCTTCGATGCAATATTCGACTCATTATTCCGATCGCTAAACGCCTTGTACAGCTCATCATCTGTAGTAAAAATATTTTCAACCTCACTTGAGATTTTTGCTTCCTGCAGACTAATTGTGTTAATAAGAAGACCTTGGTTAGGAATTACAACACTTCTTCCCTGGAGTTTACCTAACGCTGCCTTTGCATCTCCAAGTTTACTCAATATTTCTATTGTTTGATGGAGTTCTTCCCGTATTGGCAATTGTGGAATATTATTCCAGGGAATATCTCTGTTTGGATTGATTTGATAAAGTAGTTCTGGCATTGTTCAATTAATTATTGCTTCTTGATATACTTGATTCAAAGTTACTATTTTTTTGACACTCTGACATTAAAAATTGTCTTATTTAATGTCTGCTCGATTTTTAATCTTAAAAAATTGACTTACTGAACCAGCAAACATTAAAATGCTCCAGTTTTAATGTTTATTCAAATTCTGACCTTAAAACAAAATCGTTCTGACTACTAACCATTAAATAAGTTCACATTCCATTGTATAGCTAAATTCAGTCATTGGCTGCTTTTAGTTTTACCAAATCAGAATTAATAATTCAAAGACCTAATTCTTCAGAACAAAGGATTTTAGGCCAGCTTTTAGGCCATACAATATGAAAACAGAAACAAACCAGTATAAACTGTTGGAAACCAGATAATAACCCTCATAATCAGGGGGTCGCTGGATCGTGCCCAGCTGGGCCCACATAAAAAAGAGTGAGAGCGTGAGCGAAAGCGAGCGAACTCACTCTTTTTTCTCAAGACTCACTCTCACACTCACACTTATGTCTTTATTTTTCCCCTCTTCGTGAGCGAGAGCGAGCGAACTCACTCT
>JGI20214J51088_10000571_pt1 | contig 25442 bp, 20 predicted proteins | sample WetSurMetagenome_FD_51088 | JGI IMG/M metagenome (IMG submission 51088) | reverse complement strand
ATTACTTTTCCGGCATATAGAGAATCGGCTTTTGCATAGCCAAGTACTCCACAAGCTGAAGATCCTCCTGTTCCTTTTGCGTTCCCATAGGAATCAGCTGTGGGTGCGGCAAGAACGGCAATGTCAATCCTCACCTCTCCGTCCTGTATTGCCTGTACACGGCCTCCATGGGAACGGAGCACTGCTGTCCCTCTCATTTTCCCTTCAGAAACATAACGACCCAGGGGCCCGTTCATGCTACCTTCGATCCTGTTAATTGTTCCATCATCCAGATATTTGGTCAACATATCATTGCATGGAAATGAAGCTGAGGGAAACCAAACCAGTTCCTTCACGCCCATTTCTGAAGCCAGTTCAAAGACTTTATTGCTTATAAGGTCACCGTCCCTGAGATGATGATGTGTAGAAATGATCATTCCATCACAAAGGCCACATTTGCGAAGTGCCTCTTCGAGCGATGAAACCACTTTAATACCATCGTCAGGATAATCAAAACATGTTGGTATCGGAGGCGAATACTTCCCCCCTACAGGCCTGTGTTTTCCAACTCCTTTAAAGGGAATTACAGGCTGACCATTGATCTCCAGCGGGACCGATCTGCCAGCTGCATTAATAACAGTTTCGATAGCCATATAATTACTTTTAATACTTAAGTCACAGATGACGGGATTTCACTTTTCCATCTACCTGATAAAAGACCCAGACGCACCGCAAGATCTATTATTTTCTGAGCTCTCGCGACAACCGGGGGATCGATCATTTTTGTTCCAAGAACCACCACACCAAGACCTTTTAATTGAGCCGCTTCAAATGCAAGTACAATCTTTTTTGATTTTTCAATCTCTGTTTCATCCGGTGCAAATCCCTGTCGCATTACCTGAATCTGTCTTGGATGGATACAACCCATTCCTTCAAAGCCAAGAGCCTTTGAAGCCAGTACATTCTGCTTAAGGGCTTCCATATCCTCAATATCTGAGAATACCGAGTCTATCGGCTGGATACCGGCGGCCTTTGCTGCGACGATCAACCTTGTTCTTGCATATAACGATTCCTTACCTTCTGCAGTCCTGGGAACACCAAGATCTGCAGTGTAATCCTCAAGTCCAATGGCCATTGCCACAATATTGTCAGAAGACCGGGCAATGTCGAAGGAATATTCAATTCCCAGAGCACTTTCAATTATAGGCATAAGGAAAACCTGATTCTTAAGATTATGTTTCTTTTTTATTGCGGATATCTCTTTTTCGACAAGAATAATATATTCTGCACTTTCACATTTTGGAACAAGAATGAGATTTACGTTATGGGGAATTACAAATAGAAGATCTTCCAGACCTCTTTTTCCCTGATTAATCCTGACCATCCTTTCCGCGCCATAGAAATTTACCTGACGTAATGCATTTCTCACAAGTAGCCTGGCTTCATCTTTCCTCTCGGGAGCTACAGAATCTTCGAGATCCAGAATAATTCCATCGGCAGCATGTAATCCTGCATTGATCATCAGACCGGGAGTATTCCCGGGCAAATACAGCCGTGAAAAACGAAACCTGTCACGTTTTGTGGAATAACTATTTTCCTTAATAAACTCAGGAAGGTAGTCAGCATCTGTTTTAATTAATTGTTTGACAGCAGCTTCCATTCGGGCAGCTATTACAAATGGAAGAGCTCCCGAATCGCTGATACTGACCCTTGCATTTTTTACTTCAAAGAATTGAAGTATTTCCGAGACAAGGATTTTTATGGATTCACCATAAAGTACCTTTACCTTCGAAACCAAGTCAATGAGTATCCCCCCTTCGGATTTAAGTTCCATAGTAATTTCGCAATCGGACCTGACCTTTGGACCTGTATTGCCGGTTATTGCAATGGACTTTTTCATTTTTCCAATTAGTTGGTTATGCTATACAAACCTACTGATTTTTTCAAACATGAAATCCAGAAGGATTGCTATTCTTTCCCTGGCAGTCATTTTGCCTCTGGAATGCTGGTCCTCAACTTTTTTCTCACCTCCACCCTGCCCGGGCTTTCTCACGAAGATCAATCAACTGCTTTACCTTTTCCTGACTCTTCATTGATTACATATTCAGAATTAGCCTTTTTTGTTTTCGCAAATCTCAATAAGAACACCTGAAGTTGACTTGGGATGAAGAAAAGCAATATCAAGTCCTTCAGCACCCTTTCTCGGAATCCGGTCAATCAGAGTCACACCCATCTCCTCCGCATGCAATAATTGTTCTTCAATTTTCTCAACAGCAAGTGCTATATGATGAATACCTTCACCCCTTTTCTCAATAAACTTCCCGATAGGACCATCGGGATCCATGGATTCGAGTAGTTCTATCTTTGTTTGCCCCACTTTGAAGAAGGCAGTTCTGACTTTTTGCTCGGCAACTTCTTCAATATTATAGCATTTAAGATCAAAAACCCTTTCATAGAAATTTATTGCTGCCTCAAGGTTACTGACGGCTATTCCTATATGCTCAATATGTGATGGTTTCATTTGATTAAAATAATATAGTATAACAAAATTAGCTGATTAACAGAATCAGGAACAGACAAATATCATGTTTTCAGGATTTTTTTGTCCTGAAATAGAAATACTTGCAAATGTTCTTTTAAAATGGGAAATCAACAGGTGTCTTAATATCTGACTCAACATTTACAGGCTTTTTAGCAGCTGCATGTACTGCATTTCCATTGACGAAAATTGCCTTATAGGGAACGGTGGGACATGCAAATTCGCAATGACCACATCCGATACAAATATCATCGGTTGTTTCCGGAATTAAGAGGTTTCCTTCATATGGAATCATGTGAACAGCTTTTGTGGGACAACTTTCTGAGCATGCCCCACAGGCTGTTTTTTCTGTTTTAACAATACAATTATCCTTAATAAAAATCGCTTTCCCAAGCTGAGTAAGTTTTTTAGCTTCAAGCAGAAGAGGATGTAAAGCATTGGTCGGACAAACCTCTGTGCATACTGTGCAATTATATGTACAAAAACTTTTGTGATAGTTCATTACCGGCTGCATAATACCCGCAACTCCATATTGAAGAAATGCTGGCTGTAAAACATTATTAGGACAGGCATTTATGCACAAGGAACAGGCTGTACAATCTTTATTGAAATCTTCAATACCAACTCCTCCAGGAGGACATACCGGGTATGTTCTGGTTTCTTTTACTGTCGAGTCTTTCTTGGGTTTTGGAGCAGCTTTTTCCTGTCCCTTTGTAATGCCCGGTAATCCGAAAAGCAGCAGCAAGGATCCGGCAATTATATTACGTTTGTTCTCATCAGTTTCATGTGGCTTATTCTTCAAGCGGACAACTCCATATGATAAAGCTTTTTCCTGACATATGTTTATGCAATTAAAACAGTCAACACACCTTGTAACATCAATATCATGCTTAAGAAAATCTATGCACGATGATTTACATCCTAATGAGCATCTTCCGCACCTGGTACATGCACCTTCATCAAATTTTATTCTGAGAATTGATATTTTTGATAGAAGGCCTAAGAATGTTCCCAAGGGACAGATCATATTGCAATAAAGGCGCCCTTTGGTTAATGAAAGTATTCCAACAAGAATAAAAAATGCTGCTGGAACTGAATAGGCTATTAAAGTAAAGCCATTAACCGGAACATTAATAAGTGTATAGATATCAAACTTTTCAAAGATCCCTGCAATTAAATTATTTATTACAATTACGGCAGGTTTTGCAAAATATGTCATAAACCTGCCAAAAACACTATAAGGATCAAGCAATGTAATTATATAAATGCCCCAGATAAGTGTAACTATAAGAGTTATTGCAAGAAGTGAATATCTTAATATTGTAAAAGGTTTTTTAAAACCATACCTTCTGAATTTTCTTTTTAAACGTCCTCCTATCCGGCTGAACAGATCCTGTCCAATACCAAGAGGACACAGGAATGAACAGTAAGTTCGGCCTGATAATAAAGTAAGAACCAACACAATAAGGAAACCGGCAGCAGCTAACGTTTTAAGATCATAAAACTTAATCACGGAAGGAATGAACTGCAAATACAATAAAATATTAATATATTCAGAAGGAATCAGATGTCTGAAGTCGATAAATAGCAGGAAAAAACAGATAAAAATAATTGTTGAAAATACGATCCGGATTCTTCGAAGTATGGGTGACCTCATCGTAAGTTACATTTTAATTCTTTTAATATTGAGAGAATCCAGATTCATGTTACCAAGTCCCATTTTATGTGCCATCGGAATATACTCGATCTTTTCAACTGCAACACCCAGCATCTTAGCTGCAGCTGCATCACCGGCCACCCAGTCTGTTGTTAATAACTGCGACTTCATTAAAACAACATCTTCTTTTGAAACGCCCATTGGGCCATGCTTAACCAGAACATTATAACAATCGATAACATTTAATGCAGGTTTTTTCTCATAAAGTGCATAATCAGCTATGCACTGGTTTAAATTATTCGAATGCCAGTACCCCCTGTCCCATACCAAACCCATTGTATTTTTCAAACAGCATGTCATTCTTACTGAATTATGATCCTTAAGAACCGGAACATTGATAAAAACATCAGTTTCAAGTAACAGCTGATGGACTTTTGCACTCTGAAGCCTAACCGCTCCGGGTATTTCAATCTTCTGATAATAGCTCTCTGAGTTGGCAGGAACTACTTTTGCACCTGCTGATTTTGCAGCCTTCTCAATTCCTGAATTTTTATAACAATTTACCCAGTTATCAAGCGTGTGGTCAAATACATACACCTCTTTTGCACCAGCTTTAAAACAATGCTCAATAATCCTTTTTACCAGGAGAGGATTTGTATTTGCTGCAAGACCAGGAATTACATCCCATCCCATATTAGGTTTTATCAGTACTTTCTGCCCTTTTTGAACAAAAGTACCCATTCCTCCCAGCTCCTGAATTCCAAGGTCGAACATAGCATCAGGATTGCCACCCATTACTGCAACCATATCGTATTTGGTAGCTGAAGATGCTGAAGACCAGAGCTTATCATATCCTCCAAGGCCAAAAGCCGCCCCTGCCGCCATACCTGCACCAACTGATTTCTTAAAAAAGTCTCTTCTTTTCATTATCTTTAATAGCTAGCTAATCCAAATGAATAACGTAATTGTGCCGAAAAATACAATTTTTTTTTTATTATTCCGTAAAGAATGTAAATAGTATATTAGCAACGAATAATTTGGTGATCCGGACATAAAGTATATCGTCTGAACAATACTTTTTTATTATTGTTTTTATTTAACATTTACTTATCATTTTGAAGTATGAAAATTATCTTTTACGATTGTTTTTCTGGTATTAGCGGAGATATGAATCTTGGTGCTATGATAGATCTTGGAGTTGACAAATCTTTTCTGGTTAATGAACTCAATAAACTTAACCTCAAGGGTTGGGAACTTATTGTACAGAAGGATCAAAGACATGGTATATCAGGAACAAAAGTTACAGTAAAACAGACAAGACATGAACATGCACACAGGCATCTTTCAGATATTGAAAAAATAATAAAAGATTCAAGTCTCGACAACAAGACCAAGGAGTTAAGCATGAAAATCTTTATGAAAATAGCAATTGCTGAAGCATCTGTTCATGGAATATCTGTCGATCATGTCCATTTTCATGAAGTCGGTGCTATTGATTCAATAATTGATATCGTAGGTGCAGCAATATGCTTCAACTCATTGAAAGTAGAAGGAGTACACGTATCGACGGTAGAGCTCGGAGGGGGCTTTGTGAAATGCGATCATGGAAAGCTTCCTGTTCCTGCTCCTGCCACAGTTGAAATAATAAAAGGAATTCCGGTCAAAAAAGGAGGTGTCGACTTTGAAGCTACGACACCTACAGGTGCTGCAATACTCTCGGCCCTGGGTACTGATTTTAGCCCTGATCTTGCAGTTAAAATTGAAAAGACAGCATACGGTGTGGGACAAAAGGAACACCCGGATGTGCCCAACCTTTTAAGAGTATTCATTGGAGAGACAATTGAAGATACTGAATCCGGACACGACGCACTCATGATTGAATGCAACATCGATGATATGAATCCTGAGTTTTTTGATTACGTATCCGAAAGACTCTTTAAAGTGGGTGCATCTGATGTTTTTTATTCAAATATAATGATGAAGAAAGGAAGACCCGGTATTATTTTTAATGTTATCTGCGAAAAAGAATTAATTGACATTGTAAAAACTATCATTTTTACTGAAACAACCACCCTGGGGATCAGGACATTTCCTTTTAGAAAAGATACACTGGTCAGAAAATTTGAGACTATTAACTCAAGCTATGGAAATGTGACTATAAAACGATCATTTTACAAAGAAAAAGAGGTTTCGTGCAAACCTGAATATGAAGAATGCAGAAGAATAGCAGCAGAACGGGCTATTCCTGTTAAAGAGGTATACAATAATATTATGTCATTATTAGTTACCAGGTAGAAAAGTGACAGGCGTGAGGTCCCGACAATCTCTCATTCTTCGTGATGTCGTGATTTCGGCTGTGCCTCAATGTGAGGGGTGAGGTTTGAGGAATCAGACTCATGTATAATTTAAGACAGAATATTGACATGTTAGAAAATAAATCTTTAAGACTCAATTCAATATTAAAAGGACTAAAATCATTCGCAGTTGCATTTAGCGGAGGTGTGGACAGTTCATTCCTCCTGTACCGGGCTCACTCTGTCAGGACATCAGGAATAATTGCGATCACGATCAGAACTCCTTATATTCCTTCCCGTGAAATTGATGATGCCATTGAATTTGCTAAAACATACGGTATAGCTCACAAAATTCTGGATATTGCTTTTCCCGATGCGATAAGAACTAACCCGATTGAAAGATGTTATCTGTGCAAGAAATCACTTTTCACTGAGTTATTGACCTTTTGTAAGGAAAATAATTATAGTTATGTCATTGATGGGACAAATGCCGATGATGCCGGTGATTTCAGACCAGGGATGAAAGCTTTATCTGAAATGGGCATCAGAAGCCCTCTTATGGAGGCCGGGCTCACAAAGAAAGATATAAGGGAATTATCAAGAAGCGAAGGTCTTGATATCTGGGACAAACCTGCCATGGCCTGTTTGCTTACAAGAATTCCGTATGATACTGAGATTAAAGAAGGTACTCTAAGAATGATTGAGAAGGCTGAGAATATGTTGTTTGAAAGGGGTTATCCGGGAACAAGAGTAAGAATTCATGGGGATCTGGCAAGAATTGAATGTATTCCGGGTTATTTCGAAAAAATCATTCATAATCCTGACAAAGAACATATCATATCCAATCTGAAAAAAATAGGATTCAGATATGTATCTTTGGACCTTGAAGGTTACAGAACAGGAAGCTCAAACCCGGAAATGTANGAGATATGAATGTTAAAGAGGTTGAAAAACTACTTAAAAAGGTCAAAAACGGAGAAACCAGNATAGAAGAAGCTCTCGATGTACTTAAGAACTTCCCCTATACTGACCTCGGTTTTGCCAGAATTGATAATCACCGCGAAATGAGGACGGGTTATCCTGAAATAATTTACTGCGCAGGTAAATCCACAGAACAGGTTAGTGAAATATTCAGGGTAATGTCGGAAAGAGAAAATAATGTAATCGGGACAAGAGCAAATCAGGAGATGTATGAAGCGGTGAAGAAAATTGTACCTGATGCAGTTTATTATAAGATAGCAAGGATTATATCTGCTCAAAAGAAAAAACCATCAGCTCCAAAAAGCCGTATTGCTGTAATAACCGCAGGCACTTCCGATATGCCTGTGGCGGAAGAGGCTGCTATAACAGCTGAACTGCTCGGGAATGATGTCTTAAGAATTTATGATGCAGGTGTGGCAGGAATTCACAGACTTGTTGACAAGCTTCCGGAAATAAGAAGCTGCAGAGTAGTTATTGTTATTGCAGGCATGGAAGGAGCCCTTGCAAGCGTTGTGGGAGGATTAGTGGATAAGCCGGTTATAGCAGTGCCTACAAGTGTTGGTTATGGTGCCAATTTCGGTGGTATTTCGGCTTTGCTGGCTATGCTTACAAGTTGTTCTACAGGAGTTACTGTAGTAAATATTGATAACGGTTTCGGAGCCGGATTCTCTGCAAGTATGATTAACAGAATGGAGTGATTTTTTTATGATGGCAGGGAAAATACTGGTTTCCACAGCTTACTTACCCCCTATTGAATACTTTTCTCAATTATCGTATGCTAAAGAAATATTCATAGAAAGAGAAGAGAATTACCACAAGCAGACCTACAGGAACAGATGTTATGTGATGTCCGCGCATGGTCCTCAGCTCTTATCAGTACCTGTTTATCTGGGCAGTATACATAAAACACCTGTCAAAGATGTCAGGATTGATTACTCCAAACGATGGCAACAGGTACATTTAGGAGCAATGACTGCATCATATAATTCATCACCATATTTTCAATTCTATTTTGAAAATATTGCTAAGTTGATTTCAAAGAATCACCCTTTTCTTATTGATATGAACACAGAAATTACAGAGTGTATACTGGAAATACTAAAATTGGACAGGAAAATTTCATATACAACTGTCTTTAGACCTGTAGACGAGCATGAAAATGATTTACGATACCTGATCACACCAAAGAAAGAATCTGCTCATACAGCCAAAGAGTACCTGCAGGTCTTTAATCTGAATGGCTCTTTTGTTCCGCATTTAAGTATTATCGATCTGATCTTCAATATGGGACCTGAAGCTGTCAACTACCTGTAAGCCTAAAACATGTATCCTGCTACAATCTATATAGAGGAAGCAGGGAGATACTAATACATAGATAAAGATGAACAAAAAAGAGGCTGTCTCAGCAGAAACAGCCTCATATAGCAAGGAAGTCAACAAAGTAGCTATTATTAAAATTTGAATCCCATTGTAAGTGCAAAATTGCTCTTTACAGTTTTTATTGTAGCAGGTTCAAGGTATGGAGGATCGTAATACATATAATATTGACGGGTGCTTGAAAGAGCTGTATAAGCCAGGTCGAGATAAAAATTCTGCTGCCTCATACCAATACCACAGGATAGTGCATTATAATCAAGGTTTTTGTTCTCTTCAGCAGGTTTAAAAACTTTACCATAATAACTGTAACCACCTCTAAGGTAAAGGTTACTCAACCGGAACTCAGCCCCAAATCTCAGGTTTGATGTCGACTTAAACATCTCCTTGATACTGCTGTTTTCATTGGAATAATTCTGATTGTCAGCCGCTCTGCTGAATTGTGACATTCTATAATCAACATACTCATAATCTGCACTGATTATAGCCAGCTTTTTTATCTGAAATGCAACACCTGTATTAAATCTGAACGGCGTGGTAAAAGTATATTTATATGGAGTCGGATTATTTGAATATTCATAGTGGTCAACGTTATCAACTTTTGTGTCAAAATTTGAGGTGATATTATCATAGTAATTCTCGGTAATCCTGTAAATTACCGGAGAGTGCAATGAAAAACCTATTCTCAGAAAATCGACAGGTTTAATTATTGTTCCTATTTTCAGAGAATATCCTGTCCCAGTAGCTTCAAGGTGGTCGGTATATGTAAAATTCTTGAAATCATAAATAGCCTCGTTAACATCAGCTTCCAGATGTTCATAATGACCGGTAAATCTCAGAGAACTAATTCCCAGAGTAGCTCCGAAAAAGAACTTATTTGAATAATTGGCTCCTATTGAGAATGCATGTTCTCCGGTATAGCCAACATTTGTAATTACTCTTTTTATGTTTTGTCCGTAAGTTGAATAAGGATCGTCACCATAATATGAAAATATCGTACCATACAAATTATTTGAGCCTGATATTGTATCTATCAACCCGGTTTGATTTGCTGCCCAGGCGTCATCAGGAATATCCGCTTTCGATAGCCCATTTGACCGGGAAACCCAATAATCAGCCATTGAGCTGTTATTACTGATTCCGTTTATTGTGATATTCTCATTAAAGTTGTTTGTTCTGTTAAACGAATAAGCCATATTCAGGCTTACAAGACCCGTTTCAGTATTATTAGTTTTGATATTTGAAACAATTCCAATCTGGCTAAGATTCATAACGTATTTAAAGTCTGAAGAGGTTGAGCCATTCCAGCTGGAAGAAGTATTATTATAAAACATCTGTGGGGTGAGACTGAATTCAGATGACCGGAAAACACCTGTACCGGCAGGGTTCAGGCTTAACGAAGATAAATCTCCTCCAAGTGCGGTGAATGCTCCTCCCATCGACATAAATCTGGCAGTTCCGCCATAGAATATCTGGGAGTATCTTAAAGCATCGTCAACATTTTGGGCAATGATGCCTGTAAAAAGTGTAAATGTTGCTATCAATATTAAACATATCTTTTTCATAAGATTTGATTTTTTTTAAAAACTATCCCTGCACTCCGTAAAAAGAATGAACTACTTTAAACATGTCATACAATTTTTTACTATCTCCTGTGTGGTGAAGAGCCCGATGATGAACCAGATGACGACCGTGAAGATGATCCGGAGGATGATGACCCGGATGAAGATCCTGAAGAATAGGAACTTCTGGATCCGGAGCCTGATGATCCGCTACCAGATGACCTGTTATAAGAACCTGATGAATAACTTGAACCACCTTCTGAACTTCTCCTAGATGGTACAGAATATTGTACCGAATTGTTGGAAGGAGAAACAGATCTTCTCTGGATACTGTTATCAGAAGAATTGCTTCTTACATTATTATATTGATTTCTGTATGATCCCTGATTTGAAGGGGTACGGACTGCACCTGTGTTATTATAGACCCTGCTGTTATTTACTGAACTGCTGTTACTCCTGTTATAAGCCGGATTAGTTGTTCCATCTGAGACTCTGCTGTTATTATATGAAGGCCTTGTGCTCATCCTGGGATTGCTATAACTTGGGGTATATGATCTGTTACTACTGTTATACTCGGGCCTCATATTAGCCGAATTTCTCTGTGTAGACATACCAGAACGCCCGGTACCACTATTAACAGGATTCTGACTCATTCTTCTGTCAGTGGAATTGACTGTCTGCTGAGAACCGGTGTTATTGGATACAGATCTTCTTGAATCAGATGAAATTGTACTGTTCCCGGAACTTGTTCTCCTGTTAGTCACTGAACCGCTGCCTGAAGACAGATAGGAACCTCTTCTTGATGCAGATGCAGCAGATACACTATTGCCGTTCCATCTGGAAGAAAGTGTACTTGGTCTTTCTCTCCGGCTATAGGAGGCATATTCTTTTCCGCCGCCAGAATAACCATAGCCATAATACCCACCACCATAATATCCGCCATAACCACCATAATATCCGCCATAGTAGCCACCATAGTAGCCACCATAATATCCGCCATAATAGTCGTTATAAAACCCACCATAGCCATAATAAGGATTCCAGAATGGACTATAGGAATACGGATAGCCTCCAAAACCAAAACTATAGCCGAAAGAGGGGTATCCAAAGTCAAAATAGAATGGGTCTCTCCAGTAAGGATCGAAATAATTACCATAAAATCTTCTCAATCTTCCGGTATATGAATAATTAGAGTAATTATCATAATCTCCACCTAAGTTACTGTTATCATTATAGATAGCATTGTCAAAGTCTACAGCATCAGAATATTGGTCTGAAACAAGAGTATCCGCTGCATATATGTTATCATAATAGTCGTTAGCTTTAAGATTTCCTTCAGCAATCTGCTCATTAACAGGCGATTTAGCTTTAACTACAGGTTGGTCTGACGATGAATAGTAAAGATCATCGTACTCTGCACCGGTGTAAAGTCTTGAAGTACACGAGCTTAGAACCAACATCACAAGTACCAATATTTGAGATAATGCTTTCATTTTATATTCCCCCAATTGATTTCAAATTAACGTGCAAATATTATACCAAAGAAACAAAATTCTGATCTAACTTTTCTAAATCAATAAATATAATATTTTTTTCTGATCTATGGATAAAATTAGAAACCATATCCTGAGGTCTTCTTTTATCTTCTTCTACCCGAATTTTCCCTAGAAGATGAGGTGCTGGATGAAGCAGCTCTCGATCCGCTACCAGATGAAGAACTTCTTCCGTGTGATACAGAAGCTCCTGATCCTGAAGATGATGAATGCCGAGAGATTGTATTTACCGATCCTGAAGATGATGAGTGCCGTGAAGATGTGCCCGCAGATGGCGAAAATGATGAACGACGTGAGCCTGTGTTCATCGATCCTGAGGATGAGGAATTTCCAGAAGGTGAACTGAATGATCTGGATCTGGCTGAAACGGATCCTCTTTCCACAGATGCTCTGTTTCCGGCATAAGCCTGATTCTCTATTCTTCTATTTGTCTGAGCTGTAGACATCCCAGAACTCTTCCTGTCAGAAATGTTGTTTGAATTTGAACTATTTCTGATACTTCTCTGATTCTGATTCTGATTCATATTACTATTATACCTGCTTCCATTATTAATATACCTGCTTCCGTTATTAATATTTGAATTGTTATTGCTGCGAACATTGCTATTACTGATTACATCCCTGCTGTTATTAATCCTGTTACCAGTGGCACCTCTGGAGGTACTATTAATGTTCCTTACCTCGCCTGACCTTCTTTCAGGAACAATATTCCTGCCTGAGTTTGAGACACCCATATTATCACTATTTCTTTGTCCCCTGCTGACAGAAGAATTAGTATTTCTTCGTCCTTCACCCGAATGAAGGCCATTATTCGAATTAAAGCCTGAATTGTTCCTGTCTGAAAAAGTTCTTGAGGAATTACCTGCAGATTCTCTCCGTCGTGTAACATTACCATTAGACGATTCATAATCATTTCCGGATCTTCCCCGGTAGTCATTACCTGAAGATCTATGTCCCGACGAAGAATAATTATGGTGATATGAACTGTAATTATTATAGTAATCATTGTAACCGTGGTTGTAGCCATGATTATGTCCGTGCCATCCATAATAATTATCCGACCACCTGTCCCAGAGTCTTACACTGAAAAGTGCCGGTGAATACCAGCTGTTGTAGTAAAAGGGCGAATAGTCATAGTAATATCCAAATCCGAAATAAGGGTCGTAACTACCATAGTTGTATCCGTAATCATAATTATAAAATGGATAGTTGTAGGAATAACCTATTCCAAAACCACCTCCTCCATAAATGCTTATTCCCCAGGAATAAGGCTGGTAGTTGTACCAGTATGCGTCGGTGAAGAGAGGTGTATAATAATCAAATACGGCATATGACCTGTGAAACCTGTTTATCCGTGAAGAATAGTAATAATCATAATCATCGTAATAATTATTTATCACAATTCCCGCGTTATCATTTCTATAGCCTCCCATATCAGCTATCTGAGCTCTTGCAACTGATCCGGCAAACAGAAGAACTGATAATGTAACGATGTAGTATTTTGCTTTCATGATGAACCTCACTCTCTTTTTTGAATAATAACTGAAGTTTTTATTTATTTTTACGCAACTATTTAATTAAAAATATATAGACAAATACCATACCAAAATAATGGCAAAGTTTTTAACAAACAGAGAAGAGAACTATTCACAGTGGTATAACGACCTGGTCATGAAAGCCGATCTTGCTGAGAACTCAGCAGTTAGGGGATGTATGGTTATTAAACCATACGGTTATGCAATATGGGAAAAAATACAGGCTGAACTAGACAGACTATTTAAAGCAACAGGGCATGTTAATGCATACTTTCCTTTATTTATTCCAAAATCGTTCTTCAGTAAAGAGGCTGCACATGTGGAGGGATTTGCAAAAGAATGTGCAGTTGTTACTCATTATCGTCTCAAGAATGATGAGAATGGAAAAGGTATTGTAGTTGATCCCACTGCAAAATTGGAGGAGGAACTTATTATTCGCCCCACTTCAGAAACTATTATATGGCATTCCTATAAAAACTGGATTCAATCATACAGGGATCTTCCGATTTTAATAAATCAATGGGCTAATGTAGTAAGATGGGAAATGCGGACCAGGCTTTTCCTCAGAACTACAGAATTTCTCTGGCAGGAGGGTCATACAGCTCATGCAACGCGTGAGGAAGCAATGGAAGAAGCTGAAAAGATGATCAATGTCTATGCCGGCTTTGCCGAAAACTCTATGGCTCTTCCTGTAATAAAAGGCTATAAAAGTGAAAATGAGAGATTTGCAGGAGCTCTTGACACCTATGCAATTGAAGCACTGATGCAGGATGGAAAGGCACTGCAGGCGGGAACCAGCCATTTTCTGGGACAAAATTTTGCAAAAGCTTTTGACGTCCAGTTTACGGATAAAACCGGAAAGCTTGATTATGTATGGGCTACTTCATGGGGGGTATCAACAAGACTCATGGGAGCAATTATTATGGGACATTCTGATAATCATGGACTGGTACTTCCTCCTAAACTTGCGCCTATCCAGGTTGTGATAATCCCGATTTATAAAAATGATGAACAACTTGCAGCTTTATCTGAAACTGCGGTGAAAATAAAGACCGGACTCGAAGCTCTGGGCATATCAGTGAAATACGATGACCGTGATAACAATAAACCGGGATGGAAATTTGCTGATTATGAACTAAAAGGAGTTCCAGTCCGTCTTGCCATCGGACCACGTGACCTCGAAAACAAAACAATTGAGGTTGCCCGACGGGACAATCTTACTAAAGAGACAATCCCTATAGACAATGTCTTCAGTTATATTCCAAAACTTCTTGATGATATTCAGATTAATATTTATAATAAAGCTGTGGCATTCAGAAAAGAAAATACCTTTTATCTGGATAATTGGGAGGATTTTCTAAAAGTTCTTGATAACCAGGGTGGCTTTATAATGGCTCATTGGGATGGTACAGCTGAGACTGAGGAGAAAATAAAAGAGGAGACTAAAGCTACAATAAGATGTATCCCATTTGATAGTCCTGAAGAAGAAGGTAAATGTATATACTCAGGGAAACCTTCCAAAAGAAGGGTTCTCTTTGCAAGATCCTATTAAAAATTAGTATTTTGGACTATAATATGTCAATTTAATACCTTTTAGCATGTCTGATCAGAATGAAAAAAAACAGGCAATCATTGGAACTCTGAAAGAGAAATCCATTCTTAAACAGAAAGTATATGATAATACCCTTGAATCATTCAGTGTCGTCAAGGATGTCCTAAAGAGTATGGCGAAAGATGTAAATGCAAATCTAATCGGCTCCGATTCCAGGATAAGAATGGAATATACTGACAGGAGTAATTTTGATGCCCAAATTAAGGTAGCCGGTGATATATTGCTATTCAGTATGCACTCAAACATTTTTCAGTTCGACAGGGAACATCCTGCATGGAAGACTGCATATATTCAAAAAAACAAGTTCAATGCATATTCCGGAATCATTAATATCTACAACTTCCTTGCGGATTCATTCAAGTATTCCCGGCAAGATGATCTGGGGTACCTGATTGGGAGAATTTTTATCAACCACGAGAAACAATACTTTGTTGAAGGAAAAAGACAGATGGGTATGTTATTTACTAACTATGGAAGTGAAGAGATCAGTAAAGAATCTTTGCATCTGATTATTTCAAGTGCCATCCTTTATGCTCTGGAATTTGATCTGCTTGTTCCTCCATACGATGCCGTAAAAATTGCTACAGTGGGTCAGGCTGAAGCAAAAATCCAACACTCAAGAGTGATGACCGGGAAACGACTCGGATTCCAGTTTAATTCTGATGATGTTCTGATCAGCAATCCTCAGGAAACCTGATGTGTAAAACAGAAGCAAAATACAGAAATTATTTAAAGCCTTTGATTTTCACGGCTATTCTGCTTTTTTGTTCTCACGCAATTGCCCAAACCAGGTTATACAATGACACGATCATCAGACTTGCTCCAAATACATATTTATACCGTACGGACAGCATCTTTTATTATTCAAATTCTACTCTTTCAAATTTACCACGCTCACTCATTCTTCCAGGTTTTCGCAGGAACAATAAAAACCTTATTTTCTTTGACTCGCTGAAAGTCAAAGCCTCAAAGAACTCTTTCACAAAAAAGCTTTATAATATTATCATTGTCTCTCCTGATACGACTGTAAAAAAGCAAATTACAGGAACAAGTGATGCAAATTACATTAACTACTCAGGAAGAAAGATCAGAAAAATTGAAATACAGAGATTAAATGTTTTTGGCTTCAATATTAATAATCCTGCTGCAGCTGATCCTAATAAAGCAGAAAATCTTTTTAATAAAACTCACGTAAATACCAATGAAAGAATAATACGAAAAAACCTTCTTTTTTCTGAAGGAGATACAATCTCGCCGCTGACACTGAGCGATAATGAGAGGATACTACGACAACTCTCCTATATTGATGATGCAAGAATCATTATTGTTCCGGTTTCTGATAAAGAAGCTGATATTCTTGTGCTTACGAAGGACGTTTATTCATTAGGTGCATCATTTACTTATAAAGGACTTAAAAGTGGTTCTGTATCAATTTTCGAAAAAAATATTTTAGGTATAGGTCACGAACTTGGTTTTGAAATTCCATATGATTCGAAAGCAAGTGATTCACCTGGAATTGGAGTTCACTATCTTATCGACAATATATGGAAATCGTTCATTAACCTGAACCTGTACTACCTCGATGGTCTGGGAGAAAAAACATATGGATTCAGCTTAAGCCGTAACTTTGTCAGTTCATATACAAAATATGCCGGTGGAATTTCTGTCAGGCAAATGCATACAAGTGAAGATCTTAATAACACTCTTCCTGTTCCGGAACCTTATAAATTTAATTTTCAGGATTACTGGCTAGCAAGATCATTCCTGTTAAATAAAGAGTCGGTATCAAGACTTATTCTTGGCATACGTTATACAAACAATAATGTATTTGACCGGCCATTCATACTTCCTGATTCATATTATTACCTTCAGAAATACAGGTTATATCTCGGATCTGCTGCGTTTTCAATACAGAAGTATTACAAAGCTAATCTTATATATGGCTATGGCCGAACTGAAGATGTACCATATGGCGGTTTACTGAGGATTACCTTTGGAAAAGAGTTTAATGAGTTTCAGGATTTCAGAAAGAGGACATACATGGGAGCTGAAATTGCCTATGGCAAATCAAGCAAAGCACTTGGATACTTTTACTCTTCTGCCGGAATTGCCTCATTTATAGATGGGACTCAGACCAGACAGGGACTTTTGTCGTTAAGCATGAAATATTTTTCAAATCTTATAGCTCTGGGAAACCATAGGATCCGTAATTTTATTTACATCGATTATACAAGGGGTTTTGACAGGAATACAGATGAATTTCTTAGTTTAAACAATGATAATGATTTTTCAGGATTCAGCAATGATTCTATAACCGGAACCCAGCGATTATCGATCAACCTGGAATCTGTTTTATTCAGTCCTATGAATCTATATGATTTCAGGTTTGCTTTTTTCGGATTTACCGATTTTGCATTCCTTTCCGGCTCAAATCAGATCCTTGGAAATGGAAATATTCTCACCGGTATAGGTCTTGGTATCAGGATTAGAAACGACAACCTTGTGTTTAACACGTTCCAGATAAGGTTTGGTTTCTTTCCAAATGCTCCCTTATATTCAAAAATTAATCATATGACAGTATCAGGAGAACAGCTTTTAAAGCCAAATAATTTTGATTCCGGTCCACCTTCTATAATTCCATACAGATAATGAACAAAATAAATTCTACTTTGTCTTATTAATAATTTATAAATTTTTAAATCAAAAAAAATGGCTGTATTAGTTGGAAAAAAAGCACCGGCTTTTACTGCAGATGCAGTAATAAATGGTGGTGAAATTGTTGAAGGATTCTCGCTTGAGCAATACCTTGGGAAAAAATATGTTGTATTCTTTTTCTATCCTGCAGATTTTACTTTTGTCTGCCCTACAGAACTTGTTGCATTTCAGGATAGGATGAAGGAATTTGAGGAAAAGAAAGTTGCTGTTGTTGCATGTTCGGTCGATTCACATTTCTCACACTGGAAGTGGCTTCAGACTGAGCTGAATCAGGGTGGAATCAAAGGTGTGAAATATCCTCTTGTCTCTGATCTTTCAAAAACAATTTCAGAGAATTATGATGTTCTTGCTGGCAGTTATGAGTATTCGGAAGACGGTGAAGTTACCTTTAAAGGTACACCTATGGCTTACAGAGGTCTCTTCCTGATCGACAAAAAAGGAATTGTCCGACATCAGACTGTTAATGATATGCCTTTGGGCAGAAGTGTTTCTGAAACTCTCAGGATGGTAGATGCCCTGCAGTTTTTCGAAGAAAACGGAGAAGTATGTCCGGCAGATTGGCATAAAGGAGAAAAAGGTATGGCAGCTACACAGGAAGGTGTGGCAAAATATCTCTCTAAGAAATAGTTTCTGTAGATTTTGATACAAAGGTATCCCCGGAAAGGATACCTTTTTCTATTTTTGCAATTCCAGTCCATAAAACATGTATAATAACTTCATCAAGTTCATTTCTGATAACAACCTGATAAAACCTGGCGACAGACTATTGCTTGCTGTAAGTGGAGGAATAGATTCAATGGTTATGACGAACCTGTTCCTACGGCTGGGCCCAGAATTTGGAATCGCTCATTGCAATTTTTCATTAAGAGGCGGTGAGTCAGATGGAGACGAAGAGATGGTGTGCAAATTATCTGCTGATCATAATATACCATTTTTCAGCAAACGGTTCGAAACAAAAACATATGCGAAAAAGAACGGCTTATCTATTCAGATGGCGGCAAGGGAACTGCGATACTCATGGTTTGAAAAAATAAGGATTGAGAATAATTACGATACGATTGCTGTAGCGCATAACCTCAATGACAATATCGAAACCCTTCTTATTAATCTGATCAGAGGAACAGGATTGACAGGGTTAACTGGCATGAGACCCTCAAATAACAAAATTATACGTCCATTGCTTTTTGCCACACGACAAGCTATCACAGATTATAGTAAACAAAATCATATTATTTACCGTGAAGACAGGTCAAACAGTGATACAAAATATACCAGGAATAAAATAAGGCACCTCGTACTTCCCCTTCTTAAAGAGATCAATCCTTCCATTGAAGCAACTCTTAATGAGACAGCAGAAAGATTCACTGGTTTTAATGAGATAGTTTCCGAATATATTTCAGGATTAAGAAATACCTTATCAACAGAGAAAAATGGTTTGATAATATTTAATAACAATCTGTTAAAAGCATATGCCGGTAACAAAACTGTCCTGTTTGAATTATTCAAACAATATGGAATAAGTAATGTCCAGCTAAATGATCTGGCAAAAATAATTGAAGGAAAAACAGGAAGCTGGATAGTTACAACGACTCACAGGATAATGAAAAACCGGAAAGAGATAATTGTATCGGATGAAGTATCTGGTGTGGATACTTTCCATTCTATCAAGAATCTGACAGGACTTCGGAATATACCTGAAATTGTTTCAGCCAGATATGTTGAAATTGCCGGAAAATTTAAATTTCCGGTTGATAACAGTATAGCCTGCATCGACGCTGCTAAAATTTCATTTCCGTTAATAATAAGAAAATGGAAGGCAGGAGATCATTTCCAGCCCCTTGGAATGAAACATAATAAAAAACTGAGTGACTATTTTATCGACAATAAATATTCCAGGTTGGATAAAGAAAATATACTTATTCTTGAATCTGATGAAAAAATCGTCTGGATTATTGGAGACAGAATAGATGACAGGTTCAGGATAACCAAATCAACAAAAAAGGGACTTTTGATCAAATCGATAAGAAAAATCCTTTTAAATAAACAGGAAAAATAGATTTTATTTTTTACCTCGGTGTAATACTATGTTCCACCTGAGGAACAATGCTTATTGCTCAGTGAATACTTCGTGCTATTCTGGGTTTAATTGACTATATATTTATCTGTTTGGCTATTAATAGTTTACACATCTATTTATTCAGATATTTCTTTTGCCATGAATACCCCGGTCAATAAGGATCAGATCAGCCATTCCAATTGCAGTTGCAGCCTCAACAATAACCGGTATCCTTAACGCAATACACGTATCATGTCTTCCTTTAACTCGGAGTGTCGTCATTTTGCCCTCACTAAAATTAAAGGTAGTCTGGTCGACTCCGGTTGATGATGTAGGCTTAACAACAACTCTGAAAATAATTTCATTTCCGTTAGTAATGCCACCATTAATACCTCCTGCATTATTAGTGGCAGTAACTCCCTTTATATTAATAAAAGGATCGTTATGCTCTGACCCCCTCATTGCAGCAGCAGCAAACCCGGCTCCGAATTCGATGCCCTTAATAGCCGGGATCGAAAAGATCATGTGACTTACAGCAGATTCGAAAGAGTAGAAGAATGGTTCTCCGATACCAACCGGAGGATTTTTTACTTTACATTCAATTATGCCACCTATAGTATCATTTAATGCTATAGCCTCATTAAGTGCCTGGTCAATATTTTCTGATCCTCCTGCTGATATAAGTTTCGCTGATATCTCAGATTTTCCAGCTATTTTTTTTGCAATGACTCCGGCTGCTACAAGACCCCAGGTAATTCTTCCTGAAAAGTGGCCACTTCCGCGCATATCTGCAAAACCTGAATGTTTTACCCGGGAAACAAAATCAGCATGCCCCGGACGCGGTACCTGTTTAAATTCATCGTAATCAGAGGAGATTTTATCACTGTTTTTTGTGATTAAAGTAATTGGAGCACCGGTTGTGACTCCGTTAAAAACACCACTCAAAATTTCCGGAAGGTCAGGTTCCTTTCTTTTTGTGGTGCCTTTACCCCCACTCTGGCGTCTTTGAAGATCTGCCATAAAATCATCGGGGGTGACAGCCAGTCCCGGAGGACAGCCATCAATATTCACACCGATTGCCGCACCATGCGATTCTCCAAAGAGAGAAACTCTGAAAATAACTCCGAAGGAATTCATAATTTTAATTTTTATCTCTGAATTTTTTATAGAAATCGATCACCTCATTTACTGGAATTTTTTTAACTACTGCCTTCCCTATACCTTCAATAAAAACAAAACTAATATCTGTACCTGTTTTCTTTTTATCATGAAGGATTAGTTGACTTATCTTGTCATCAGGAATATTATGTTTTTCAAGTAACCCAAATCTGCTCAGAAGACCTATGATTCTTTCCTTTTCACAGGTTCTTATCAGTTCTTTTTCAAACGAAAAATCTGTGGCCAGCTCCATACCGGATGCTACTGCAAAGCCATGTTTAACAGATTTTTGCATCTCGATGGCATGCCCGTAAGTATGCCCGAAATTAAGAATGCGTCTTAGCCCTGTTTCGTGTTCGTCTACAGATACCACTGATGCTTTAAACCGGACAGATCTGGTAACAAGAAGAGTAAGCAGGTCGCGGTCCCTTTCCACAATTTCCTTGAAATTCTTTTCAATCAGATCAAACAGCTCTTTATCGCCTATAACAGCTGTTTTAATCAGCTCCGCAAGGCCCGACAGGTACTCCTGGTATGGAAGCGTAAGAAGCATTGCCGGATCACAGATCACAAACTCAGGCTGCCTGATAATACCCAGAACATTTTTAGTACCTCCCAGATTAACTCCATTTTTGCCTCCCGTACTAGCATCAACCTGCGACAGAAGGCTCGAGGAAACGTACCCGCATCTGATGCCCCGCATATAAATCGAGGCAAGAAAACCGGCAATATCGCAAACCACTCCTCCTCCCACAGCAAGAACAAAACCTGTGCGATCAATCCCGGCCCCAAGGAGTTTACCGGCAAGATCTTCAATGATATTCAGCTTTTTACTTACTTCGCCAGGTGATACAGAAAATACCGGGACATCCGGGAACCTGTCACCATAAAGACCTTTTACATTTTCATCAGTAATCAGAACCACTCCCGTTTCCGGAATTAACCTGATTACAGATTCCCAATTCTCCCCCACTAATATTTCAGATCTTGTACCGGGGGTATTTATCACTATTTTTTCCAATTGCGTAAACTATTGAAGGTTAAAGTTAATATTTCATAACTGATCCGGTAACATTGTATTTAATAATGAATCAATCATTTTTCACTTAGTTCAAGCCATTTCATCTCCTTATCATCCAATATCAGAACTATCTCTCCATGTCTTTTTGATTTTAAATACAATTCCTCCTGGTTTAATGATCCATGGCTCATTTCATTTTCAATGACAGATTTTTCTGACTCAAGTTTTTGTATCTCGGCTGTAAGAATTTCAAATTCCCGCTTCTCTTTAAAAGTCAGACCTGACTTTTTCTCCTTTTTTATTTGGAGATCTGAAGATATTTCCGGAGGTGGTATCTTTGAATTTTTTCCGGAGTCAGTTAGTCTTTCCATTTCTTCCTGCTTTTCTCTGAGCTGGGTGTAATTCCCGGGAAAATCCTTAATTATTCCATCGCCTTTGTATTCGAAAATATGATCAACAACCTTATCCATAAAATATCTGTCATGCGAAACGACAATTACACATCCCTTAAATCCGGCCAGGTATTCTTCAAGAACATTAAGTGTAAGGATATCAAGGTCGTTGGTTGGCTCATCCAGGATAAGAAAGTTAGGATTTTTCATAAGCACAGTCAGAAGGTACAAACGCCTTTTCTCACCTCCGGATAATTTTCTGATAAGGGTATATTGTTTTTCGGGAGGAAACAAAAAATAGTTCATAAACTGGGTTATTGAAAGGACTGTCCCGTCGCTGACCATAACTCTTTCTGCAATATTTTTCACTGCATCAATTACTGTCATGCTTTCATCAAAATCAATACCCTGTTGGCTGTAATAGCCAAAAACAATAGTCTCTCCCTGTTCTACGGTACCTTTGTCAGGTTCAGCCAATCCGGTAATTATATTCAATAATGTCGTCTTACCTGTTCCGTTGCGACCAATAAGTCCCACTTTTTCGAACCTGTTGAAAAGGTATGTAAAGTCTTTAAGCAGCACCTTGTCTCCGTATGATTTACTTATCCCTTTTATTTCAAGGATCTTACTGCCCATCCTTGAAATATTAACATTAATATTGATGGCTTTTTCACCGGGCCTGGCTGCCGCCTTTTCTTTAAGATCATAAAATGATTCAATCCTCGATTTGGCCTTGTGTCTCCTTGCTTTAGGCATCTTTCGCATCCATTCCAGTTCGGTCTTAAGAAGGTTTTTTGCCTTCTCGGTATTCATTTTTGCAGAATATTCCCTGGTTTGCTTTTTTTCAAGAAAATATTCATAATTGCCTTCATACCTGTAGATCTCGTTATCAGCTAACTCCAGTATCACATTGCAGACCCTGTCGAGAAAATATCTGTCATGTGTAACCATCAGAAAAGTTTTATTTGACTTAATGAGATACTCTTCAAGCCACTCGATCATATCAAGATCAAGATGGTTGGTTGGTTCATCCAGTATAATAAGATCAGAATCCTCTACCAGAACCTTCGCCAGTGCAACTCTTTTCTTCTGCCCCCCTGACAGGGTGCCAATAACAGCATTAAGATCGGTGAGTTTAAGTTTATACATAATCTGTTTAACAGCAACATCATAATCCCAGGCTTTATGGTCATCCATAAGCTGGATCATCAACTGGAGCTTATCCGAGTCACCAGAAAGAAGACTTTTTTCATATTCCCTGATAACATTAACAAGTTCACTATCTGTGCTAAACAGTTCATCAATAATTTTGTGTGAGTCATTCAGGACAGGAGATTGCTGCAGATAGGCAATACGCAAATCACGCTTTATGCTCAGAGAACCACCATCAGGGCTCTCCTTTCCGGCAAGTATATCAAGTAACGACGATTTTCCTGCACCATTTACTGCGATAAGAGCAATCTTATCGTCTTTATTGATGTTAAGACTTATTTCTTCAAAAAGAAGTTGATCTCCTATTCTTCTTCCGATATTGTCAGCCTGAAGGTAACTAATCATGAAAATTCAATATGGTGCAAAGATAAAAAGTGTTACCTTACTCGCACTATTTTTTTTCATCAGGATGACTATTAAGGAAAGATTTAAGCGGACAATTGAGTATTTTCTTCTTACCCGCCCTGTGGTGGAAACAGAACTCAGATATCAGGATCCCTTCGAACTTATTGTAGCCGTTATTCTCTCAGCACAATGTACTGATAAGAGAGTCAATATCATAACACCACTGTTACTGGAAAAATATCCTGATGCTGAAAGCATGGCGAAAGCTGAACCACACGAAATTTTTGAATATATAAAATCATGTTCTTATCCTAATAATAAGGCAAAACATCTGTCAGGGATGTCAAGAATGCTGGTTATTGAATTTGATGGGATAGTCCCTTCAGAGCCTATGTTATTACAAAGGCTGCCTGGAGTCGGAAGAAAAACAGCAAATGTGGTGGCTTCAGTGATCTTCAGAAAGCCTGTAATGGCTGTTGACACTCATGTATTCAGAGTGTCGAACAGGATCGGTCTGGTAAAAAATGCAAAAACACCGCTGAGTGTTGAAACCCAGCTCACGAAACATATACCTCCTGAACTTATTCATAACGCTCATCACTGGTTAATACTTCACGGAAGATATGTGTGCAAAGCAAGAAATCCTCTTTGCATCCAGTGCGGGCTTTCTGATTTTTGCAGGTATTACAAAGAAATAACTAAGGTTAATCCTGGTAAAAAACAAGTATTTATTTAACCATAAATATGAATTATTTCATTTATTGTTACTTTTAAGAGTTTATTCTAAACATCCAAGAGATGGATAATAAAGAGAGATACACGGAGCTGCTGGAAACAAATAAACAGTTAGAGAAGGAACTTGAATCTTTGCGAGCAAAAAACCTGGATGAACTGAACAAACAAGGTACTGTCTTTGAGCAGTTTGCTGAAATGCTGCCTGAAATGATTTATGAGGTTGATCTGACAGGGAAGGTCACTTATGGTAACTGGCAGGGTTTGAATTTCTTCGGATATACTAAAGAAGATCTGAAGAGAGGAATAAACATTGCAGAATTATTTCCTGATAATTACCAGGCAATGATCGATAACCTGAAGGCATTGAAATTACCGGGTGAGACCTCCAGTCATGAATATTTCGCAAGGAGAAAGAACGGAACAATGGTATCTATTGTGACCCATTCGTTTGGAATTTTCCATGATGGCCAGAAAATAGGGTACAGAGGCGTCGTTACCGATATAAGTAAACAGAAGGAGTATGAGAATGAGATAAACAGGGAGAAAGCTTTTCTGGAACACCTTTATAATTCTATTCCAACAGCAATAGCTATTACAAGCCCATCTGGCATAATATCTATGATTAACCGGGAATTCACAGCTCTCTTTGGTTTCACTTCAGCAGAAGCAGTTAATAGCAACATAAATGATCTTATTGTTCCTTATGATCTTATGGATGAAGC
>JGI20214J51088_10000570_pt1 | contig 25464 bp, 32 predicted proteins | sample WetSurMetagenome_FD_51088 | JGI IMG/M metagenome (IMG submission 51088) | reverse complement strand
GCCGGTGGTGTGCGCGATGACTTCGGCGCCCTCGCTCAAACCATAGCGAGTCAGCGCGGCTTCGCGCAGGCTGTCGGCGAGAATCAACAAGCCCTTGGATGTGCGCACCAAGGCGTACTGGAAATCAGGGTGGAGGGCGACGGCCTGGTTGGCCGGCAAGGTCCACGGCGTGGTGGTCCAGATGACGAGGTAAACCGGCTCGTCAAACATGAACTTGCGCATCTGATCGTGGACGGCAACATCAAACCGGCGAATGAGATCGGAGTCGTCAGCCACTTTAAAGCCGACGTCGATCGCGGGCGAGGTCTTGTCCTCGTATTCGACTTCGGCTTCGGCCAGCGCGGAGCCGCAATCGACGCACCAGTGCACCGGCTTGGCGCCCTGATAGAGATATCCGGCCTGTTGAATCTGACCGAGCACGCGCAGGGTGTCGGCCTCGAACTGGAAATCCATGGTGCGGTAGGGATGATCCCAGTCGCCAAGCACGCCGAGGCGGATGAAGTCGATCTTCTGCCGTTCGATCTGCTCGGCAGCATACGCGCGGCACAGTTCGCGGAACTTGGCCGGCGCGATGGCCTTGCCGTGGGTTTTCTCCACCTGCAGTTCGATCGGCAGGCCGTGGCAGTCCCAGCCCGGCACGTAGGGCGCGTCGAAGCCTGACAGCGTTTTTGCCTTGACGATGATGTCCTTGAGGATCTTGTTGACCGCGTGACCGATGTGGATGTCGCCGTTGGCATACGGTGGGCCGTCGTGCAGGATGAATTTGGGGCGACCGGCGGCGGCCTTTCGAATCGCTTCGTAGCGTTTCTTTTCCTGCCAGCTCTTGACCCAGCCGGGCTCGCGCTTGGCGAGGTCGCCGCGCATCGGGAAGGGCGTGTCGGGGAGATTGAGCGTGTTTTTATAGTCAGGCATGGCGCTGCTCAAGAAATTGTTTGGCGTTGTCGACGTCGCGGCGGATCTGCGCGACCAGACTGTCGAGGTCGGGATATTTTTCCTCGTCGCGCAGCTTGTGCAGAAAATCCACGCGCACGCGGCGGCCGTAAATATCGGCATTGAAATCGAACAGGTGCACTTCGAGCACGGGAACGGCGTCCAGGCCTTTGACGGTGGGCCGCTTGCCGAGGCTCGCCACGCCCGGCAGCGGCGCGCCGTTGAGGCCGTACAGTTCGACCGCGAAAATGCCCAGCAGCGGCGGCCGGTTGTGCTTGAGCTGGATGTTGGCGGTGGGGAAGCCGATGTCGCGCCCCAGCTTGTCGCCGTGCACCACATGGCCGGAGATGCTGTAAGGCCGGCCCAGCAGAAGCGCGGCGTGCTCAAGCTCGCCGGCAGCCAGCGCACTGCGCACCGCAGTGGACGAGGCGCGCTCGCCTTTTACCTCGACCGTGGGCAGAAACTCGGCATCGAAGCCGAGTGCCTCGCCAGCCTTATTCAGGAGTGTGAAGTCGCCCGCGCGCTTGGCGCCGTAACGGAAATCGTCGCCCACCAGCACGTAGCGCGCCTGCAGGGTGCGGCCGAGCACCTGTTCGATGAAGGCCTCGGCAGTCAGGGCCGAAAAAGCGCGGTCGAAGCGGAATACGTGCAGCCGGTCGATCCCCATCCGTTGCAGGCACTCGGCTTTTTCACGCAGGCTGGACAGGCGCGCCGGCGCCTGCTCGGGCGCGAAAAATTCGCGTGGATGCGGCTCGAAGCTCAGCACGCAACTCGGCAGGCCGCGCGCCCGCGCCACGTCCTGCAGACGCGCGAGCATGGCCTGGTGGCCGAGATGCAGGCCGTCGAAGTTGCCAATGGTGACTGCATGGGGCGTGCCGAGGGGAGTGAAGCCGTGGGTGATGCGCATGGGGTTGATGCGTGTAGCGAAGCGTGCGCGAAAAAGGNGTAATTCTAGCTTATTCAGCGGCTTATTCGGCTGCACGCCTTGCGAACTGCCGCGGGCGGAATCCCATCAGGCCGAGCGCGGCAAAATACAGCGCAATGCCGCCGCCGACCAGCAGCGACAGTCGAGCCAGCCGTGCGTAGGACCGGGCAGCCAGCCACCATTGTGGCTCGCCCATGGCGAAGTAGAGCATGGCAGCCATCAGCGCAACGGCCAGCAGCACACGCAGAAAATAGCCGGTCCAGCCCGGTTGCGGCTGGTAAACCTGCTGCTTTTTCAGCAGATGCAGCAACAGCCCGGCGTTGAGGCACGCCCCCAGTCCGATCGCCAGCGCCAGCCCGGCGTGACCGAGCGGGCCGATGAAGACCAGGTTCATCAACTGGGTGGCGACGAGGGTGAAAATGGCGACCTTGACCGGCGTGCGGATGTTTTGCCGCGCGTAAAACCCGGGCGCCAGCACCTTGACCAGGATCAGCCCGACCAGCCCCAGGCTGTAGGCCACCAGCGCTTGCTGGGTCATGGCGACATCGTGCGCGCTGAATGCGCCGTAGCGGAACAGCGTGGAGATGAGCGGTACGGCCAGCACCGCCAGCGCCGCNGCGGAGGGCAGGGCGAGCAGCAGGGTCAGCCGCAGGCCCCAGTCGAGCAGTTTGGAATATTCGGCCGGCGAATCGTCGGCGTAATGCTTGGCCAGGCTGGGCAGCAAAATGGTGCCCAGCGCCACCCCCAGCATGCCGGTGGGAAATTCCATCAGGCGGTCGGCGTAATACAGCCACGACACGCTGCCGGTGGNGAGGAAGGACGCGAAGATGGTGTTGATCAACAGACTGATCTGCGCCACCGACACNCCAAGCGTGGCGGGCGCCATCAGTTGCAGGATCCGGTGCACCCCGGGATCGTTGATGTGCCGCGTGGGACGCGGCAGCATGCCGATTTTCATCAGATGCGGCAGCATCCACGCCAGTTGCAGCACGCCCCCCAGCGCTACGCCCCAGCCGAGCGCCAGCACGGGTGGATCGAAATAGGGCGCCAGCCACAGGGCTGCGGCGATCATGGCAACGTTGAGCAGCACCGGCGCAAACGCCGGCACCGAAAACTTGCTGTAAGTATTGAGAACGCCCGCCGCCAGCGCCACCAGCGAGATAAAGATGATGTAGGGGAAAGTGATGCGCAGCAGCGTCACCGTCAGTGCGAATTTCTCCGGATCGGTCCGGAATCCCGGTGCGCTGACATAGGCTACCCAGGGCGCGCCNACGATGCCGAGCAGGGCGACGACGACCAGCGTCAGGGTCAGTGCGGTGCCGACCTGATTGACCAGCGTATGGGTGGCGTCATGGCCCTTGCGGCTTTTGTATTCGGCGAGGATGGGCACGAAGGCTTGCGAGAACGCGCCTTCGGCAAACAGGCGCCGCAGCAGGTTGGGAATCTTGAAGGCGACGAAGAAGGCGTCAGTCAGCATCCCGGCGCCAAAGACGCGGGCGATGATGGTATCGCGGACGAATCCCAGGATGCGGGAGAGCAGGGTCATGCTGCTGACCGCAGCGAGGGCTTTGAGGAGATTCATGGGGGACGNCGTTTTTCACGCATTGTGCGGGCCGGTTGCCCCAACTGCAACTGCATTAAAAACATGCTTGATTTATGGAGGGCTTTTCTCGTACAATCGCCGGCTTTGGTAGATCTGTCCCGCAGTGTCATGGGGCATCTCAGATTAATTGTTGTTGCCTCGCCGACCGCGCGGGGCTTACAGGAGCAAAACACATGGCGAACTCCGCCCAGGCCCGCAAACGTGCCCGTCAAGCGTCCGCACAGCGCGACCACAACATGAGCCAGCGCTCGGAACTGCGCACCGCAATCAAGAAAGTGCGCAAGGCCATCGAAGCCGGCGACAAGGCCGCCGCTCAACAGGTTTTCCAGGCATCCATGAGCGTGATCGACAGCATCGCTGACAAGCAGATCGTTCACAAGAACAAGGCTTCCCGTCACAAGAGCCGTCTGTCGCAGGCCGTCAAGGCAATGGCCTGATCGGTCGATCCGCGCCAAACAAAAACGCCGCATTACGCGGCGTTTTTTATTGCCGGCTTCCTCTGGCTGGGTTCAATCGGCATTCTCCGTCAGCAGTTCGTTGCTTGCGGCAAATGTCTGCAGGAAGCGGTAGGCGGTGGGATCGGAGGCCTTGAGCTTTTTATCCACCACCACGCAGCGGATGCCGTCAAGGGTGGTGGGCTGCACAAAAGGCGAATAATTGGTGCGGTTGTTGGGATCGATCACCGCGAACGCGCCTGCCAGGCGATCGGCCCAGTCGCTCGGACGGAATCGGGAACCCTTGGTGGTGATGCCGCGAATAATGAAGGGAGCGTTGGCGGGTGCGTCATCCATGAGTGGGTGGGCGGCTTCTTAAGGAGTTGCCGGATTTTAGCACGCAGCCAAATGGACGCAGCGAGGGCGGTGCTTGCGCAGCCATGACATTTTGAAGATACTGGATCGGGGNACCCGACAAAATTGGTCAACAATTCAAAAATGGAGAGGAAACATGAAAAACCCGCTGGATTCATTGTGGGGCACCGTCATCTCCGGCGTTGTGCTCACGGCTGTTTTGTATGTCTTTGCCAGAAATTTTTTGGGTTAAGGGGGATAAGCAATGGAAAACGTTGATCTGGTTGCCGCGCTGTCCCGCTGGATTCATTTCATGGCAGGCGTGATGTGGATTGGCCTGTTGTATTACTTCAACTTCGTGCAAGTGGCTGCATTGAAAAATGCCGGCGCCGACGGCACTGCCGCGGGCATCACCAGGCACGTCGCGCCCCGTGCGCTGCTGTTCTTCCGCTGGGCCGCTGTGGTGACCTGGCTTGCCGGCGCTGCGCTGCTGGGACCGCTGTTCGTCGATGCTTTCCTGTTGCGAAACGGCATGGGCCCGATCGGCATCGGTGCCTGGCTCGGCACCATCATGCTGTTCAACGTATGGGTGCTGATCTGGCCGAACCAGAAGAAGATACTGGGCATGGTTTCGGCGACCGACGACGAGAAGAACAAGGCGCGCCGGGTGGCCTTCCTGGCCTCCCGTACCAACACCATGCTGTCGATCCCGATGCTGTTCTTCATGGCGGGCGGATGGTCGCACCGGGCGCTTTTCGGCCTATAATCAAGGCGCTGCATGACAAGCACGGCGGCTGATGCCGCCGTTTTCTATTTCACTGCTTCATTTGATACCGCTGCTATTTCAGGACAGCCTTCTGGGGACTGCCATGACAACACATTTGATGAATACTTATGCGCGTCAGCCCGTTGCCTTCGTGCGCGGCGAGGGCGCTTACCTGTGGGATGAGGCTGGAAAACGCTACCTCGATGCGGTCGCCGGCGTGGCCGTGAACGGGCTGGGCCATGCCCATCCCAAACTGGTGAAGGCCATTGCCGACCAGGCCGCCACGCTGATCCATTCGTCCAACCTGTATCGCGTGCTGCGCCAGGAACAACTGGCCGACCGCCTGTGCGCGCTGTCAGGCATGGACAAGGCGTTTTTCTGCAATTCGGGCTGCGAGGCCAACGAAGCGGCGATCAAGCTGGCGCGCCTCTATGGCCACAACAAGGGCATCGAGGTGCCGACCATCATCGTGATGGAAAAGGCCTTCCATGGCCGCACCATGGCGACGCTGACCGCCACCGGCAGCCGCAAGATCCAGGCAGGCTTCGAGCCGCTGCTGTCAGGCTTCGCGCGGGTGCCGTTCAACGACCTGGAAGCGATCCGCCACGTGGCCGAGCACAACAAGAGCGTGGTCGCAGTGCTGCTCGAAGTGGTGCAGGGCGAGGGCGGCATCAACATTCTGCCAACTGAATTCCTCGCAGAGTTGCGGCAGATTTGCGATGCCCATGGCTGGCTGCTGATGCTGGACGAAGTGCAGACCGGGATCGGCCGCACCGGCACCTGGTTCGGCTTCCAGCGTTCCGGCGTGATACCGGATGTGATGGCGCTGGCCAAGGGCCTCGGCTCGGGCATGCCGATCGGGGCCTGCCTGGCGCGTGGAGTGGCGGCCGACGTGTTCCAGCCCGGCAACCATGGCTCGACGTTCGGCGGCAATCCGCTCGCGTGCGCGGCGGCGCTCGCTACCCTGGACGCGATCGAATCCGAAAACCTGCTGGATAACGCGCGGGTGCGTGGCGAAGCCATCCGCGCCGGGCTGCGCGCTGCCTTGAACGGCCTGCATGGGGTGGTCGACATCCGCGGCGAGGGCATGATGATCGGCATCGAGCTCGACCGCCCGTGCGGCGAACTGGTGGGTGTGGCGCGCGACGCCGGCGTGCTGATCAACGTCACTGCGGACAGGGTCGTCCGCCTGGTGCCGCCGCTGATTTACGGCGCGGCCGAGGTCGATGCGCTGGTCGCGGCAGTCTCCGCTATCGTCAGGAATTACCTGCAACAGGCGGCGTGATGCTGAAGCATTTTCTGCAATTCAAGGATCTGTCGCGCGACGAACTGCTGTACCTGTTCGAGCGTGCGCGACTGATCAAATCGCGCTTCAAGCGTTACCAGCCGTACCACCCGCTGGTCGACCGCACGCTGGCGATGATCTTCGAGAAGAGCTCGACCCGCACCCGGCTTTCGTTCGAGGCCGGCATGCACCAGCTCGGCGGCTCAGCGATCTACCTCAACACGCGCGATACCCAGTTGGGGCGCGGCGAGCCGGTGGAAGACGCGGGCGAGGTCATTTCGCGCATGGTCGACATCGTGATGATCCGCACCTTCGAACAGGACATCATCGAGCGTTTCGCCTCGCATTCGCGGGTGCCGGTGATCAACGGGCTGACCAACGAATACCACCCGTGCCAGATCCTGGCCGACATCTTCACCTTCATCGAGCATCGCGGCTCGATCCAGGGCAAGACCGTGGCGTGGATCGGTGACTCCAACAACATGTGCAACACCTGGCTGCAGGCCGCCGAGGTACTCGGTTTCAACGTGCACGTGTCGACGCCGCCGGGCTACGAAGTCGAGCCGGAACGCGCGGGCCTGTATGGCACCAACCATTTCGAGAGCTTTGCCGACCCGATGGACGCCTGCCGCGGCGCCGACCTGGTGACCACCGACGTGTGGACCAGCATGGGCTGGGAAGCGGAAAACGAAGAGCGCCTGAAGGCTTTTGCCGACTGGCAGGTCGACGCCGACATGATGCGCGTGGCCAAGTCCGATGCCGTCTTCATGCACTGCCTGCCGGCGCACCGCGGCGAGGAAGTCACCGCCGAGGTGATCGACGGCCCACAGTCGGTGGTGTGGGACGAGGCCGAGAATCGGCTGCACGTGCAGAAGGCGCTGATGGAATATCTACTGTTAGGAAAAATCGAATCATGAACATCGCCTACTTCAAGGACATGGATTCGCTCTATGTCGAAATCAGTCCCGAGAACCCCGCGCAAGCGTGGGAAGCACATGAAGGCATCGTGCTCAACCTGTCCGAGGACGGCCGCGTGGTCGGCATCGAAATCGAAAAGGCCAGCCTGGCGACCAACCTCGACATCCTGAAAATCGGCGGCTTTCCCGGCCAGGTCGAAATCATCGACAAGAACCAATCCGGCTCCACTCACTGACACACACATCCCCATGAGCGACATCAAGAAAGTTGTGCTGGCATACTCCGGCGGCCTCGACACCTCGGTCATCCTGAAATGGCTACAGGACACCTATCAATGCGATGTGGTGACCTTCACCGCCGACCTCGGTCAAGGCGAAGAACTCGAGCCCGCGCGCGCCAAGGCGCTGCAGTTCGGCATCAAGCCGGAGCAGATCTACATTGACGATCTGCGAGAGGAGTTCGTGCGCGACTTCGTCTTTCCGATGTTCCGTGCCAACACCGTGTACGAAGGCGAATACCTGCTTGGTACCTCGATCGCGCGGCCGCTGATTGCCAAGCGTCTGATCGACATCGTCAACGCCACCGGCGCCGACGCCATTTGCCACGGGGCCACCGGCAAAGGCAACGACCAGGTGCGCTTCGAGCTCGGCGCCTATGCCCTGAAGCCCGACATCAAGGTGATCGCTCCGTGGCGTGAGTGGGATCTGCTCTCGCGCGAGAAATTGCTGAATTACGCCGAGACCCACGGCATCCCGGTGGACATGAAACACAAGGCCGGCGGCAGCCCGTATTCGATGGATGCCAACCTGCTGCACATCTCTTACGAAGGCCGCCACCTGGAAGACCCGAATGCCGAGGCCGAGGAAGACATGTGGCGCTGGACCGTGTCGCCGGAAAAGGCACCGGATCAGGCCGAATATATCGAGCTGACCTACGCGAAGGGCGACGTGATCGCGATCAACGGCCAGGCCATGAAGGCACACGAGATCCTGGCCAAGCTCAATGAACTCGGTGGCAAACACGGCGTCGGTCGACTCGATCTGGTGGAAAACCGCTACGTTGGCATGAAGTCGCGCGGCTGCTACGAAACGCCCGGCGGCACCATCCTCCTGAAAGCGCACCGCGCCATCGAATCCATCACGCTCGACCGCGAAGTCGCGCACTTGAAAGATGATTTGATGCCACGCTACGCCAGCCTGATCTACAACGGCTACTGGTGGTCGCCCGAACGTAAAGCCCTGCAGGTACTGATTGACCACACCCAGCAGCACGTTAACGGCAGCGTGCGGCTGAAGCTCTACAAGGGCAACGTCATCGTTGCCGGCCGCGATTCGAAGACCGATTCGTTGTTCGACTCCACCATCGCCACCTTCGAAGACGACGCCGGCGCCTACGATCAGAAGGACGCAGGTGGTTTCATCAAGCTCAATGCGCTGCGGATGCGTATTGCAGCCAAACTCGACGCAAAAAGGAAATAGGCATGTCCCAGTTTGATCAGGTTTCCGTCATCAAGAAAGCCAACGTCTACTTCGACGGCAAGTGCGTTTCGCACACCGTACAGTTCGCCGACGGCACCAAAAAATCGGTCGGCGTGATCCTGCCGGCCGCGCTCACCTTCAATACCGGCGTGCCGGAAATCATGGAGACCGTGGCGGGCGCCTGCCGCGTCAAGCTGGCCGGCGAGAGCGAGTGGAAGACCTATGGTGCCGGGCAGTCGTTCAAGGTGCCAGGAAATTCCAGCTTCGACATCGAAGTGAGCGGCGAGCCGTATCACTACGTGTGCCATTTCGGTTGAATTTGAAGCGGCCATGACCACCGTCACCGTCGTCAGGAAGGATGGTCGCATCGCGATTGCGGCCGATACGCTGACGAAGTGGGGCGGTGGCAAGGAATCGGCCGACTATGTTGTCAACCACGAGAAGATCATCCGTGTGGGCGACAGCTATGTGGCNATCACCGGCTCGGCGACGATGAAGCTGATCCTGGCGGATTATTTCGCCGGACTGCAAGCGCCGCCGGCATTCGATTCGGCATTGGGGATTTTCCGTGTGTGGAATAGCTTGCACGCAGCACTGAAGGAACAGTATTTTCTGCAACCAGGCGAGGACAAGGAAGACGAACTGGAGTCGTCGCGCATGGACGTGGTGATCGCCAACCGGCACGGCATTTTCGGTGTCGCTGCGCACCGCACAGTGCAGGAATTCTCGAAATTCTATGCTTACGGCAGCGGCAGCCCGTATGCGCTGGGCGCGATGTATGCAGCCTGGCGCGCGCCCTCGCTCGACGCCGAGGCCGTGGCACGGCTGGGCGTGATGGCGGCGGCCGAGTTTCACGATGAAACGGGTTTGCCTGTGCAGTCGTTTGTGATGGATAGGGAGGAGTAATCAAGATGCCCAGTTTTGATATCGTGTCCGAAGTCGACAAGCAGGAAGTCCGCAACGCGGTCGACCAGGTCAACAAGGAAGTGTCCACCCGTTTCGACTTCAAGGGGTCGGATGCGCGCGTCGAACAGGCCGACTACGTGCTGACGGTCTACGCTGACACCGAATTCCAGCTCGACCAGGTGCAGGAAATCCTCNCGCAGAAGCTGGCCAAGCGCAGCGTCGACGTCAAATGCCTCGACATCGGCAGCGTCGAAAAAGTCTCGGGTAACAAGGTCAAGCGCAGCGTGACAGTGAAGACCGGCGTGGAAACCGAACTGGCGAAGAAGATCGTCAAGTGCATCAAGGACAGCAAGCTCAAGGTGCAAGCCAGCATCCAGGGCGACAGCGTGCGCGTCTCGGGCGCCAAGCGCGACGTGCTGCAGGACACTATCGCGCTGGTACGCAAATCCATTTCCGATTTTCCCCTGCAATATCAGAATTTCCGCGACTGAAAAGTCAGGAGGCGCATATGGCCAAGGTGCTGGTACCCCTGGCTGACGGCTGCGAAGAACTCGAAGCCGTCACCATCATCGATCTGTTGCGCCGCGCCGGCATCGAGGTGGTGGTGGCAGGGCTCAAGCCGGGTATCGTCACGGCCAGTCGTGGCGTTCAACTGGTACCGGATGTGACGCTCGATGCGGCGCTGCAGCACAGCTATGACATGGTCGTACTGCCGGGCGGCATGCCGGGCGCGACGCACCTCAAGGAAGACGCGCGCATCATCGAACTGCTGAAANAAATGGCAGCAGACGGAAAGTACACCGCCGCCATTTGCGCTGCGCCGATGGTGCTGGCCGAGGCGGGAGTCCTGAACGGCAAGCAGGCAACCAGCTATCCCGGCTTTCTCGACGCCTTGCCCGGTGTGACCGCCAGNGCCGCTGCCGTGGTACAGGACGGCAAGGTGTTGACTTCGCGCGGCCCTGGCACGGCGATGGACTTTGCGCTGGCGTTGGTGGAGACACTGGCGGGTCGTGACAAGCGCCAGCAGGTCGAGGCCGCACTGGTCAGGTTGTAAACTGCCGCGCGGTGTCGTTTTACGCGTACCCTTTGGGTATTATTGAGCCAAAATCAAGTTGATTCGGAGACCACCATGCAGATTCGCGAAATCCTCACCCTCAAGAGCGACGACATTCACAGTATTGCACCGACCGATTCGGTGTCCAGTGCGGTCGGCAAATTGGTGGAACTGGGCGTGGGTTCGCTGGTGGTGCTGAAAAACGGCGAGATGGTGGGGCTGTTGACCGAGCGCGACGTGGTGAAGGGCATGGTCAAAAAAGGCTGTGATCTCAAGGATGCCGATGTCAGTACCATCATGGTGACCGAGCCGGTGGTGGCCAATGCCGATGATTCGGTGGACTATGCGCGGGATGTGATGACCAAGTCGCATATCGGCCACCTGCCGATCCTCGACGGCAACAAGCTGCTCGGCATTATTTCCTTCCACGACGTTGCGCGCGCCTGCCTCAAGGAAGCCAACTTCGAGAACAGCCTGCTTAAGCGCTACATCAAGCACTGGCCAGAGTAATGCCAGTTGTCAGCGGATCGACTCGATGTCGATCTTCTTGTCCAGGACTTGCGGCACGATCAGGGCATAGCCCTGCTGCTGCCAGTGCGCGAGCTCGGTGATGGCGTTGGGCACGACCTCGACGAAATCCTGGAAATCCTTCACCGCATACCCGTAATCCTCGGCCGCCTGGCCACATACCTTGAACGTCACACCGAGTCCGGCGTAGTAGCGCATACGGTCAACCGCTTCCTGGTATTTCGCTTCATTCCTTTTCGCCAGCGTTACGATCTCGGTACCGTGGATCACGACGATGATGCTCATGTCATCGGGCGGATAGTTGTACGGCGTGCCTTCCAGTGTGTTCGACAGCGAGCGTACCCAAAACAGCGCACTGCCGATCTTGTTCGGATCATCCAGGTAGAACTCGAAGACAACCTTGGCAGGGACATAGGAGGTGGCGACCCATTTTCCGGCCGCCTGGGCGGGCGCAAGCATGCCCAGCCATAGCAGCGTCAGCAGGGTCAGGATGGGCTTCATGACAACTTCCTCGTTGGTCGCGCGTATCTGATTTATAGGCGTTGTGCAGCATTGTGCTGCAGTCGCCGCAGGGACTGAAACAGATGAAGGCGCGCAGGATCGATGTCGCCCGCGATGGCCGCTTCCTGGAGCCGGCAACCGGGCTCGGTCTCGTGCTTGCAGTTGCGAAACCGGCAGTGTCCCAGAAATGGGCGGAACTCGATAAAAGCGGATGCCAGGGCGTTGCCATCCAGGTGCTGCAATGCGAATTCCTGCAGACCGGGCGAATCGATCACCGACGACCCGGCGTCCAGTCTATGCAGGCGGGTGTGAGTGGTGGTGTGGCGGCCACTGTCGAGCGCTTCGGAATACTCGGCGGTCACCGCTTCAGCGCCTGGAAACAGTGCATTGATGAGGGTGGATTTGCCCATGCCGGACTGACCGATCAGAAGCGTGGTGTGGCCTTGCAGGGCCGGTCGCAACGGCGCCACATCGGTCAGCGCCGATAAGGTGACGAGTCGATAGCCGATGCGGGTAAGCAGCCCCAGGCGCTCGCGTGCAGCCGGCGTTTCCGGCAGATCGGCCTTGTTGAGAATGAGCAGGCTGGACAAGCCCTGGTCTTCGGCGGCGAGTATGCAGCGCTGCACCAGTTCCATCGAAAAACTCGGCCGTGCAGCCACGACCACGGCAATCTGGGTNACGTTGGCGGCAATGGCCTTGGTTTTGAAGGCATCGGATCGATAGAGCAGGCTGGTNCGCGGCTCCAGGCTTTCAATGACACCCTGCGTGCCATTCAGACGAAGATTGACGATGTCNCCGCATATGGCACGCAAATGCCGCCCCTGGATCAGGCACGACANCGGCTCATGTCCGGGAATGTCGACAATGAATCTGCGGCTATGCGCCGCGATGATCTGGCCTTGCAGCGTATTCAGAATCGGGGAATTCCGTCGCTGGCCGACTTCACCTGATGGGAGAGGCCGAGAATGCGGTGTTTGAGTTTTTCTGACAGCCGGGAGTAATCGCCGTTCAGCAGGGCTTCGGCCTCGGCCGTGTTGCCGGCCAGATGCAGACTGACGACCTGGGCGGCATTCTGGTGGAATATGGCGTGCAATGAGCGCACCTCCTCATAACCTGGCAGCACTTCCATGGGCTTGCCGTCGCCGTAAATCCATTTGCCCAGCGCGCAACGGTTGTCGAGCTTGATCGTTTCCGGGTCGAGCTGTTCCTGGCTTTTGCCTGCCAGATAGGCGGTCAGGCGCTGTTTCCACATGACATGGGCGCTAATGATTTCCATCCAGTTCATACAGTTCCATTCAATTGAGGTTGAACCATGGATATAAACGGATGAAGTGTTAAGAGACTTTAAATCCCTAGATTTCCAGCAAGCTGTCCACCTTGGCTGCGCAGATGAAATCATTCTCCGACAGGCCACCGATTGCGTGCGTCCAGAATTCCACGCGACAGGTGTTGTAGCCAACGATGAGATAGGGGTGGTGGTCTTCGCGGTGCGACACCCACATCACCGCATTGGTGAAAGCCTGGGTCTGATAGTGATCCTTGAACTTGTACTCCTTGGCGATTTTCATGCCGTCGCGCTGCCAGCCCACCAGGCCTTTGAGCATCGGCCCGATCTGTTCATCGGTCAGCGGTGCGACGCCGCCTTCGCAGGGCGCGCATTTCTTGCGAACGAGTTCTTCGACGATGGTGGACATGGCAGTTCCTTACTTGAACTTGTAGTACTGCTGGTTGAGATAAGCGGCCACGTGCGCCTCATCTTCCGGGAACCAGCCTGCGCCGACGTTGGCGTTACAAGCCGAGATGCGGGCGGCCAGTTGCTGTTTGGTTTTGACCTTGCGGTCGGCGCGCGTGTAGATCTTGCTGCCGTCACCCCCAAACATGTTGGCGTGACAGCTGACGCAGTCCTTGTCATGCAGGGTTTTGCCGACCTTGGGGTCGCCGCTTGCAACAGGGTTGGCATGGGCTACTGAGGAAAACATCAATACTGTAAGTAGAACCGTCAGAATTTTCATGGCAGGACTCCGGGACAAGATGCCTAGATTATGGCTGCAAGCCGAGCCTTCTGCCACCCCGTGACAGTCATGGTCTATGCGAAAATGGGGATCGTTTAATTCAGGAAATCGATATGGCGCTCAATCCCACGCATCTGCTCTGGCTGGACATGGAAATGACGGGCCTGTCGCCCGACGTCGACCGCATCATCGAAATTGCCATTGTCGTCACCGATGCCGACCTCAACACCGTGGCCGAGGGACCGGTGCTGGTGGTGCATCAACCCGACGAAGTCATGGATGCAATGGACAACTGGAACAAGGGCACGCACGGCAAATCGGGGCTGATCGACCGCGTCAAGGCCTCGCAACTGGATGAAGCCGAAGCCGAGGCGCAGATGCTTGAGTTCGTGAAACAGCACGTTCCGGCCAGGACTTCGCCGATGTGCGGCAACTCCATCTGTCAGGATCGGCGCTTCATGGCGCGCTACATGCCACAGCTTGAAACTTTTTTCCACTACCGCAATCTCGATGTCAGCACGCTGAAGGAACTGGCCAAGCGCTGGCGGCCCGGACTTTCCGAAGCATTCAAAAAGTCCAACAAGCACGAGGCCCTGGCCGATATTTACGAATCCATCGACGAACTGAAGTACTACCGCGAGCATTTCATCCGCTCTGCATAAAACCAAGCGGCCGGCTGCGATCCCCATGCCCAAGGGCGCAACGCATGAATTCATGCTTGAAGAGCAGTTCGCGGTATTTGTGAGCTAAAAAATGCCGGCCCAAAGGATGGGCCGGCAGGGTGGACAGCCTGACTTACGATTCAGGGTTTGATATATACGTAGCCTTCCTTGGCCTGCAGTTTGCCGATCTCGGCCACGCCGGAAGGCACCACCTGGGCCTCCATGATCACGGCGCTATCGTCCATTTTGCGGCCCTTGAGGGTGTTGCGGCACACGTCGAAGGTGACGCCACGGTTCTTCAGGCCGGCCACCTGGGGCTCGTAGGGACCTTTTTCGTCCTGGGCGTTGTTGAGGAGAAAGTCGATGCCCTTGCCGTGGGTAACCACGACAATCTTGGCATTGGGGGACGCATCGAGGTGATTTTCGATATTGCGCAGGGCGGTTCGGGCAACCGTGTAGTCGTTGATGTGATAAACCACCTTCTCTTCGACGACAACTTCGGCGCCATCCTTGGCATGGGCCTGCGCGGCGTAGGTCATCGGCGCGGCTGCCAGGATCAGGGCAGTAAGCAACGGGGTGAGTGTGCGTGTCATGCTATTGAATCTCCTCAATTGATATATAAATATGAACCAGCTTGATGCAAGCCTGTTCATATGACGTTAATACTGCCACGCTTATTCCATTCCTGCAGGTGAAAATTGTGGAATAAATGGACCACACTCTGCGTCACACCTACATGACCCTAATCAGCCGATTTTTGTTTGGCCCTTTTCGTCCCAGTGTGGAGGCGATGCGACCGTTGCTCTATCGCATCGCTTACGCATGGTGTCACGATGCGGCGCTGGCCGATGATCTGGTGCAGGAAACCCTGTCCAAAGCATGGACTCGGCGTGCCCAGTTGCGCGACGAAGCGGCGCTGAAGGCCTGGATGGTGACGATCATGAACCATTGCTGGCTCGACCATCTGCGTAGCCGGCGCGACTTTGACGATATCGAGGACTGGCGCGACGAACTCGAATCCAGTGCCGACACACCCGAGGCGAGTTGCAACCGCGAACAGGTGATCGCCTGCGTGCGTTTAGCGGTGGCGCGTCTGCCGTTGGGGCAGCGCCAGGTGCTGACACTGGTGGACCTGGAGGAATTTGGCTATGTGGAAGTGGCCGCGATCCTGGATATCCCGGTCGGCACGGTGATGAGCCGCTTGTCGCGGGCGCGCACGAGCTTGAGGCAGAGTTTGCTGAATACTGCGATGCAGCCGCCCACTGCACAGACGCTGCTGAGGAGAGTGAAATGAATTCCTGTGTTTCGGATGAAACCCTGCATGCCTTCGTCGATGGCGAACTTGATGTGACCGAGAGTGAAGCGCTGATCGCACATATGCGTGAAGACCCGGATCTGGCACAGCGTGTCTGCAACTTGCGCAGCCTGCAGAGCATGGTGCGTCTGGCGTACGTCGATCCGCCCGTTGCCGATGGCCGGAAATCACCCAGCACGACGCGTCGTAAACTCCTGCAACGCTGTGCCTTCGGTGGCCTTATCCTGATGCTGGGTCTGGGTGGCGGTTGGGCATTGCATGGTGCTGAATCGCAACCTCTGGCATTCCTGCCCGCGACCGGCACCAGCGGCTACCAGATGATCGGTCTGGAGCATGAGGCCGATCCGAACCGGGTCATGCTGCATCTCGACAGCGCCGCCCCCGACAAGATGCTGGCGGTGCTGGATCAGGCAGAGCGTCTGCTGAACGAGGCGGAAAAGCAGGGACGGGTGATGCAGCTCGAGGTCATCGCCAACAGCCGNGGACTCGATCTGCTGCGCGCTGGCGTGAGTCCCTATGCAGAGCGCATGGCGCAATTGAAGCGTCGCCATGCCAACCTGCAGTGGGTGGCATGCGGCCAATCGGTTGCCCGCTTCCAAGGCGAGGGCCAACAGGTCGTGTTGTTGCCCGCCACCCGAACTGCGCCTACTGCCATCATTGAAATCGTCACCCGGCTCCAGCAAGGCTGGACCTATGTTCGGGTTTGAGAGCGGAACAAGGCTTGCAGTCCTGCTGCTGATTTTGCTGGTGCCGGTTGCGGCAGGGGCAGCCGGGCTTTCCAATCAGCTTGCAAACCATCCGTCGCCGTATCTGGCACTGCACGGCCACGACCCGGTTGCCTGGCAGGAGTGGAATGCCGACACCCTCGCACGCGCCCGGCGCGAAAACAAGCTGCTGTTCGTTTCGGTGGGTTACTTCGCCTGTCACTGGTGCCACGTCATGCAGCGCGAAAGCTACAGGAACCTGCAGATCGCCGCGATCCTTAATCGTGATTTCATCCCGGTCAAGGTCGACCGCGAGCTCAATAGCGGCCTGGATGACGCCTTGCAAACCTTCTCGGCACAACTCAATGGCGCGGCGGGTTGGCCCCTGAATGCCTTTGTCACCCCTGAGGGCTACCCGGCGTTTGTTGTGTTGTATGCACCGCCGGATGACCTTCGCAAGCTGTTGACCCAGCTTTCCGGTCGCTGGGCGACGGACAAGCCAGGTGTCCGGCGCCTGGCCCGGCAGGCCGCCCCACCCCCAGCCCAATTGCCCACCCGCGCGCCGCTGAATGCTGCCCGCATCGAAGGTGCCTGGCAACGGTTTATGGCCGGTATGTGGCAGGAGGCTGATCCCTTGCACGGCGGTCTGGGCCAGATCAGCAAGTTTCCCATGGCGCCTCAATTGCATGCGCTGCTCGAGCGGCAGGCCCAGCAGCCGGATGCCAGACTGGCCGAATTCCTGCGTTTGACTTTTGATCAGATGGCCGCACGCGGGCTGCGCGATCACGTCGGTGGCGGATTCTTCCGCTACACCACGGATCCGGGGTGGGACACGCCNCATTTCGAAAAGATGCTCTACGACAATTCTCATCTGGCCATGTTGTACCTGCAGGCCGCGACGGTTTTGCGTCAGCCGCGTTATCGCGAGATTGCCCGCAGCACCCTCGAATTCATGCAGGACGAGTTGCTGGACGCCGCCGGCGGCATGTACAGCAGCACTTCGGCGGTGGACGCGGCGGGCCGGGAAGGTGCGACCTACCTGTGGGAACCCGATGAACTGAAGCGGCGTTTATCGCCCGAAGCCTATGCGGCCGTACGGCGGGTATGGCGGCTCGATGCCGCGCGCAGTTTTGCCGAGGGCTATCTGCCAGCAGAGTTCAACACGCCGACAGCAGACGAGCGGCGACTGCTGAACGAGGCTGCGACCATTCTGTTGCCGTTGCGCCGAGCGCGCAGTCTGCCCAAGGACGACAAGATGAATGCGGGCCTGAATGGGCTGGCGCTGTCTGCATTCAGTCAGGCCATCCAACTGGACCCGGCTTATCGGAAACGTGCCGACCGCCTGCAGCGCTTCCTGCTGACTACGCTGGTGAGGGATGGGCGTCTGATGAAGGCAATGGCGCATGGAAAGGTTCTGCCGCAAGCCGAGCTCGAGGATTACGCTTATGTTGTGCAGGGCTTGCTCGACCATGCCGATGCCACCGGCAACCCGCAATCGCGCTCTCGCGCAGGCGAACTCGCGCATACCGCCTGGAAATTGTTCTGGAGTGAACAGGGCTGGAAACATGAAGCTCGTCCTTTGCTGGCTACGCTGCAAGCCGAGCCGGCTCTGGCCGATGGTGCGCTGTATTCGCCGTCAGATGTGCTGATTCTGGCCAGCCTGCGTCTGCCGGATCCCGAATTGAATCGACTGGCGCGCTACGCTGCATCATTGAGGCTGCCAGCGATGGAACAGGATGCGTACGTCTATCCAACCCGTTTACGCTTGTTGACCCAAGCATTATCCGGGTGAGCGTATGGATTNGACCTAGTTGATTCCGGGTTCCTGCGACGACTCGTCCGTGCGCTGCATGGGGCGCCGCCCCACCAGAATGACCAGATCGAGCATTTGCTGTTTGCGCGCCACCCTGAGACGTGTCCCCGCGCCCGGCTTCAGGTCGGCAATCAGATTGAGCAGCGAGGCCGAGTCGGTTACCGCTTTGCCGTTGACCGCCAGCAGGATATCGCCAGGGTGGACGCCGCCGGTGTCTGCGGGGCCGCCCTTCAGCACCCCTGCGATCAGGGCGCCTTCTGCGGTTTTGAGATTGAAGGAATCGGCCAGTTCGGGGGTCAGGTCCTGAACTTCGATGCCGACCCACCCGCGCGTCACGCTGCCGGTCTTGATGATTTGTTCCATCACCTGGCGCACGATGCTGACGGGAATGGCGAAGCCGATGCCTTGCGAGCCGCCAGTGCGTGAATAGATTGCGCTGTTGACCCCGACCAGATTGCCGGCCGCATCGACCAGTGCACCGCCCGAGTTGCCCGGATTGATGGCGGCATCGGTCTGGATGAAGTTCTCGAAGGTGTTGATGCCTAGATGGGTGCGGCCGAGCGCGCTGACGATACCAGCGGTCACGGTCTGGCCGACGCCGAACGGATTGCCCACCGCCAGTACCCAGTCGCCCACCCTGAGGCTGTCGGCCTGGGCAAAAGTGATGGCAGGCAGATCGCTCGCATCTATTTTCAGCACCGCCAGATCGGTTTCAGGATCTGCGCCCACCACGCGTGCTGGCAGGGTCTTGCCGTCAGCCAGTGCCACCTGGATTTCGTCGGCGGCTTCGACCACGTGCTGATTGGTCAGGATGTAACCATTCTGGCTGACTATTACACCGGAACCGAGATTCGATGCCTGGCGCGGACGCGAATCCAGCCGATCGCCGAAGAAATAGCGAAAGATCGGGTCCTGAAGCGCGGGGTGAGCCGGGTTGTTCACCTTTTGCTGGGTAAAGACGTTGACCACTGTCGGAATGACTTTCTTTGCCGCGGGGGCGAAGGATTCGACGGGGGACAACCCGCCCGAAGAAGAATGCTGCGCCTGCTGAATGGTGAGGTTCAGCGGCTGCGATTGCCAGTGCAGGAGGTCGGGCTTGAACAGGGCGATGATGAACAGCACGCCCAGGGCGACCGTAGTGGATTGGGCGAAAAGCAGCCAGATTTTGCGCATGTTGATTGAATTCAGGAACTTGGCGTGGTTTTGCCAGCCGCGATTATAGCCCAGGGGATGCGGCGCATTGCGTTATCTCGCTGACGGGCTTCCGGTCGGAGCGTCAATTTGGTTAGAATGCCGGTTTTATCGCAATTCGTTCAGGTTAGGTAAACATGAGCCAGGAAGTCGATGGGCAAAAAGTGGACACAGGTAAACGAAAATTCCTGATCGCCGCAACCAGCGCTGTAGGCGGAGTCGCCGTGGCGGGGGTGGCGGTGCCGCTGGTGATGAGCATGATGCCGAGCGCGCGCGCCAAGGCAGCGGGTGCGCCGGTTGAAGTGGATATCAGCAAGGTCGAGCCGGGCATGCTGTTGACCGTCGAATGGCGCGGCAAGCCGGTGTGGGTCGTCAACCGCACCAAGGAAATGCTTGACCAGTTACCGAAGAACAATGCTTTGCTGGCTGATCCCAACAGTGACATGCCCCAGCAACCCGCTTACTGCAAGAATGCAACCCGCTCGATCAAACCTGAATTTCTGGTGGCGGTGGGTATCTGCACCCACCTAGGATGCTCGCCCACCTACCGCCGGGATGTTGGCGCAGCCGATTTGGGCGCCGACTGGCCGGGCGGTTTCTTCTGTCCCTGTCACGGTTCGCGCTTCGATCTGGCCGCGCGCGTGTTCAAGGGCGTGCCGGCCCCGACCAATCTGGTGATCCCACCTTATCAGTTCGTCAGCGACACCAAGCTGCTGATCGGTGTGGACGCAAAAGCACCGGGTCTTTCTAAAGAGCAAGGAGCTTAAAGAATGTCTGCCCTGCAAAAAGTGATGGGTTGGGTCGATGACCGCTTCCCCCTCACCGCGACCTACAAGGCGCACCTGTCCGAATACTACGCGCCCAAGAACTTCAATTTCTGGTACTTCTTCGGCTCGCTGGCGCTGCTGGTGCTGGTGCTGCAGATCGTCACCGGCATTTTCCTCACCATGAACTACAAGCCGGATTCGGAGCTCGCCTTCGCATCCGTCGAGTACATCATGCGCGACGTCGATTGGGGCTGGCTGATCCGCTACATGCATTCCACCGGTGCGTCGATGTTCTTCGTCGTCGTCTATCTGCACATGTTCCGCGGCCTGATGTACGGTTCCTACCGCAAGCCGCGCGAACTGATCTGGATCTTCGGCGTGCTGATCTATCTGGCGCTGATGGCCGAAGCCTTCCTCGGCTACCTGCTGCCGTGGGGCCAGATGTCGTTCTGGGGCGCGCAGGTGATCGTCAACCTGTTTGCTGCCGTGCCCTTCATCGGTGATGACCTGTCGATCTGGATTCGTGGCGACTACGTGATTTCAGACGCCACGCTGAACCGCTTCTTCGCCTTCCATGTCATCGCCCTGCCGCTGGTTCTGATCGCGCTGGTGGCCGTGCATCTGGTGGCTTTGCACGAAGTCGGCTCCAACAACCCGGATGGCGTGGAAATCAAGAAGCACAAAGATCCGGTGACGCACATTCCGCTCGACGGCATTCCCTTCCACCCGTACTACACGGTGAAGGACATCGTCGGCGTGATCGTCTTCCTGATGGTGTTCTCGGCGATCGTGTTCTTCGGTCCGGAGATGGGCGGCTACTTTCTGGAAGCCAACAACTTCGTTCCGGCCGACCCGCTGAAAACGCCGCCGCACATTGCACCCTTGTGGTATTTCACCCCGTTNTACGCGATCCTGCGTGCGGTGCCGCCGATGTTCGGCTCGCAGTTCCCCGGGGTGGTGGCGATGGGGGCGTCGATCGTGCTGATGTTCTTCCTGCCGTGGCTCGATCGCGGCAAGGTCAAGTCCATCCGTTATCGCGGCCCGATCTACAAGNTCATGCTGGNCCTGTTCATCGTGTCCTTCGTCGGGCTGGGCTACCTTGGCCTGCTTCCTTCCACTCCCGTGGCGACGATATTTGCCCAGATCTTCTCGGTGATTTACTTCCTGTTTTTCCTGTTGATGCCTTGGTACACATCGATTGACAAAACCAAACCGGAACCGGAAAGGGTGACTGGCTAAATGAAAAGCTTGAAGAATTTTATTTTCCTGCTGGCGGCAATCCCTCTCTTCGCCGTTGCATCCGAAGGAAACGTTCATCTGGACAAGGCGCCGGTCAACCTTGCCGACCAGGAATCGCTGCAGCGTGGCGCACGCATGTTCGTGAACAACTGCCTGAACTGCCACAGCGCCGGTTCCATGCGCTACTCGCGCCTGCAGGATATTGGCCTGACCGAAGATCAGATCAAGGACAATCTGATGTTCGCGGCTGAAAAGCCGGGCGAAACCATGAAGGTCGCGATGAGCAAGGCCGACGGCAAAGCCTGGTTCGGTGCCACGCCACCAGACCTCAGCGTGATCGCACGTTCGCGCGGCGCCGATTGGCTCTACACTTACCTGCGTGGTTTCTACCGTGACGACACGCGTGCCACCGGCTGGAACAACACCGTGTTCGACAAGGTGGGCATGCCGCACGTGATGTGGAGCCTGCAGGGTGAAATGGTGCCGGTCCACAAGAAGGAAGGCGAGCATGAAGTGATCGAGCGCCTCGAACTGGTCAAGCCCGGCACTGTCACGCTGGCGGAATACGATGCCATGGTGGGTGATCTGGTCAACTACCTTGTGTGGATGGGCGAACCAGCCCAACTCCAGCGCAAGCAGCTCGGCCTCATTGTTCTGGCATTTCTGGCAATCTTCTTTGTGGTGGCCTACTACCTGAAGAAAGAATTCTGGAAAGACATTCACTGAACCAGGATTTGCAGTTTCGCCAACAGCCGGACTGTGTCCGGCTGTTGGCGTTTTAAGCGTTAAATACACGCAATACCTTAGGGAGCCCCGCCATGATGACCTTGTATTCAGGCAGTACCTGTCCATACAGCCACCGCTGCCGCATCGTCCTGTTCGAAAAGGATATGGACTTCGAAATCATTGATGTGGACATGCACAACAAGCCGGAAGAAATCGCCAGCATCAGCCCAAGCGGCAAGATGCCGGTGCTGGTCGAACGCGATCTGATTCTGACCGAGTCCAACATCATCAACGAATACATCGACGAGCGCTTTCCGCATCCGCAGCTGATGCCGCCGGATCCCGTCATGCGGGCGCGTGCCCGGCTGGTGCTGTTCAACTTCGAGCACGACCTGTTCTCCCACGTCAACACGCTGGAGCACAGCCTCGGCAAAGGGTCGGACAAGGCGCGCCAGGAAATCCGCGACAGCCTGTCGCAACTCACCCCCATCCTCACCAAGCAGAAATACCTGATGAACGACGAGTTCTCCATGCTGGATGTGGCGATCGCCCCGCTGTTGTGGCGCCTCGAGCATTACGGCATCGAACTGCCGAAAGTGGCCGCGCCAGTGCTGAAATACCGTGAGCGCCTGTTCAGCCGTCCCGCCTTCATCAACGCGCTGACGCCCACCGAAAAGGCACTGCGGAAATAATAGAGTAGTGTCCGAGATTTCAACCAAGCCGTACCTGATCCGCGCGCTGTATGAATGGTGCGCGGACTCGGGTTACACCCCGCAACTGCTGGTTGCGGTGGATGGCAGCACTCGCGTGCCGACGGGCTTCGTCAAGGATGGGCAGATCGTGCTGAACATCAGCGCGGGCGCGACCCGGAATCTCAAGCTGGACAATGACTGGATCCAGTTTTCTGCGCGTTTCGGCGGCGTCTCCCACGAGGTGTCCGTTCCGGTGGATCGGGTCGCTGCCATCTTCGCACGCGAAAACGGACAGGGCCTGCATTTCGAACCGGTCGAGACAGCGGAGCCACCTGATCACGAACCACCCACTTCATCCGGAGAGGCACCCGCGCCCCCCAAAGGCAAGCCCGCGCTCAAGGTTGTGAAGTAATTGCTCGATCAATCGCGCGGCATCGCTATAATGTCGCCCGTCGCCGCTTTAGCTCAGGGGTAGAGCAACCGCCTTGTAAGCGGTAGGTCGTCAGTTCAAATCCGACAAGCGGCACCAGTTACACATCCAATAATGTCCAGTATCAGCCTGAAGCCCGCGTAAAACCGGGCTTTTTCTTTATGCAATCATCCAGAGTCGTCCTGGATATTTTTTGAGGTACACCCATAACCGGGGGTATGTTTGGGGGTATTCGTAAGGTTGAAAACCGCATACCCCCAAAACGGTGGAAACATGGCGCTTGGCGATATGATCATCCGCAGCACAAAGCCGACGACAAGCGCATCACCAAACATAAAAATAACCCGCACTCGGAATCGGATTGCGGGTTTTCTTATGCCTTGTTTCGATACGGCAGCCTTACTCGATGCCCAGCCGCTCCAGCCGATAGCGCAAGCTGCGGAAGGTGACGCCGAGCACCCGGGCTGCAGCGGTCTTGTTGAAGCGTGTCTGCTCCAGCGCTTCGAGGATGGCGGCGCGTTCGGTTTGGTCGAGGTAGTCCTGCAACGGATATTTGTTGCCGGAGGAGGCCGTGGCGGACGGCAGGGCCGGGGCCAGGTTCAGATCGGCCACGGTGATGTGCTGGTTTTCGCACAGCGCCAGTGCGCGCTCCAGAATGTTTTCCAGCTCACGCACGTTGCCGGGAAAGGCATAGGCTCTCAATTCCTTTTCGGCGTCACGTTCGAGCTTGACCTGGCTTCCGCCCAGTTTGTCGAGCAGAAAGCGCGCCATGACGGAGATGTCCTCGTTGCGGTCGCGCAGGCTGGGCATGACCAGATCGATGACGTTGAGGCGGTAATACAGGTCCTGCCGAAAACGCCCGGCTTCCACCAGCGCGGCAAGGTTTTGATGGGTGGCGCTGATGATGCGCACATCAATCGGTTCTTCCTGGGTAGCGCCGACCTTGCGCACCTTCTTTTCCTGCAATACGCGCAATAGCTTCACCTGCATCGACAGCGGCAGATCAGCCACCTCGTCGAGAAACAGCGTGCCGCCGTCCGCAGCCTGAAAAAAGCCGCTGCGATCGGCGTCAGCGCCGGTGAACGCGCCTTTGCGATAGCCAAAAAACTCGCTTTCCATCAGGGTCTCGGGAATCGCGCCGCAGTTGACGGCAACGAAAGCCTGGTCAACACGGTTGCCCAACTGGTGAATCAGCCGTGCAGCGAGTTCCTTGCCACTGCCGGATTCGCCGGCGATGTGGACCGGCGCCTGGGTTCGCGCAAGCTTGGCAATGCGCGTACGGATGTCCTGCATGGCAGCGGATTGGCCGATCAGGTCACGCGCAGGCTCATCCGTTTGCGTCGCCGCTGGAATTTTCAGTGCTGACTTGATCAGCGTACGCAATTGATCGAGTGCCACCGGTTTGGCCAGGTAATCGAACGCGCCTGCTTTCAACGCCGCCACCGCGTTGCCGGCGTTGCCGAANGCGGTGATGACCGCTACCGGCACCGGCTTCGGCAGCGCGCTGGCGCTGGCGATCACTTCCAGGCCTTCGCCATCGGTCAGCCGCATGTCGGTCAGACAGAGGTCGTAATGCGTTTGCGCCAGCCGGGCGTTTGCTTCCGCCACGCTGATTGCCCGATCGGTTTCCAGCCCCATCTTGGCCAGCGTCAGTTCCATCAGGTCGAGCAGGTCGGGCTCGTCGTCCACCAGGAGAATGCGCGGGGAAGCAGTCATGTTCAATCCTTTCCGTGCAAGCTGAGGCGGAAGCGCGCGCCGGTTGCNCCGGGCACGTAGGCCAGCACGGCGTGGTTGGCCTCGGCCAGTTCGCGCGCGAGGAACAATCCCAGCCCGGTGCCTTGCGCATCCGTGGTGAAGAACGGCTCGAACAGCTTGCCCCAGTGTTCAGGAGGCAGACCCGGGCCATCGTCCTGGATTTCAAGCAGAACCGTATCGCCATGTACTTCCGTACTGAAACGAATGCTGCCTGCCTGCTTGCTGCTGTATCGCCAGGCGTTGCGTAGCAGGTTCCACACAATCTGTCTCAGGTGGTCGGGGTCAAACTGGAAATGGACGGCATCAGTCATGCTGACTATGACGGCGTCTAGCGGGATTTCTTCAGTTTGCCGCAACTCGTCTACCAGGGCCGCNAGCTTCGCATGATCGAAGCTCGCTGGATTGAGGCGGTCGCGCCGGTTGAGAGTCAGGACTTCTTCCACCAGGCGGTCGAGCCGCCGGGTATTGTTCTCGAT
>JGI20214J51088_10000569_pt1 | contig 25517 bp, 24 predicted proteins | sample WetSurMetagenome_FD_51088 | JGI IMG/M metagenome (IMG submission 51088) | reverse complement strand
GCCGCCAACTCCAATATCACGGAATACACCAGCATTCTCCCGTTTACCAGCAGGCAGGAACGAAAATAAAGACTCATTGGTCGCTTCGTAATCCATACTGCTCCAATGAGTTGTGCCCGATTCTTTCAGCTTAGCACCGGCAATGCTTTCACCACCCAGACCGGTAATTAAAGCTGTCAGTTCGGCATCAGAGGGCACATGCCAGCCTGTGGGACATAATCCCCTGCTGTCGGTCACAACATATCCTGTATATAATCTTCCATAAATATCTGCATTGCTCTCGAAGCTATCATAAACCCACTGGTATTTTGGTGAGCTTTCATTAGAGATATCGAGTGTCGCCGGTGTTGTAGTTCCTATTAAATCACCATTACAGTATTTTGTTGTTTTCAGGTTTTCCGCCATCCACTGCTGGTTGCCAATTTTTACTGTTTCATAGATATTATTCTCAATGTCTGTAATAGTAGCCGGCGTAGTAAAAGTTACCTGGTCACCAAGACTTTCTCCTTTTTCATTATCTGCATAAGCTTTAACAAAATATTCTGAGCCAGGATTAAAACCGGTTATTTGCCCAAGGAAAGTGCCGGTATCATTTCCAATCTGAAATTTTGATCCTGTTGTTTCAGGATTCTGTAAATTGCTGATATATATTCCGCAATTAATTTGATTTGATCCCCCGTCAGATTCCACAATACATCCGATTGTGGCAGCTGTGGATGATATGTATAAAGGAGAATATGTTTTTACCGATGGCAGCAAGATATTATCATCTTTCTTACAAGTTATTAAATTGATACTTATTAGTACAAACAGCATCAACCTATAAATATTTTGTGTCTTCATTTATTTAAAATTAAGGTGTAAAAATAGTAATGATCCTATAGACTTGACTTTTTAAAGTTATAAAATATACAGATATATGCCAACAAATAAATCCTTTGTCCAGGGATTAAAGAGGATTTCCCGATTTTGATATAATATTCGTCTGTTTTAATAAAGATCCCCATTGAGCTTCAGTCTTATGTTTATACGTCCACTTTAAGTTCATTTTATCCCCCTATTTCCAAATATTTTTATTCTATCTTTATTGAAAAATAGACGGAGAGAATTATTCCGGGACTCAAAGGAATCAGACATATTTAATTAATAAAATGTTCAAATGATACTGAAAAAACAATTCTCAGGATGCTGGTTATCATTATTATGCTTATCTGCATTTTTATTCTTTATTAATTACTTTGTACAAGCTGAAGTCCCGACCGGATCCCAGAGGACTAAAAATAATTCTGAAAAGAATGATACCATTCAAAAAGTGATAAATGCCATGCTCTCAATGCAAAGAAGAGCATGGGAACAAGGTGTTGCATCACAGGCACTTTTAGAATTGGGAGAAAATGATTTAGTGATCCTCCTGGCAAAAGATGCTGTTGTAAATCAAAAGAAAGACGGACGGCTGGGACTAAATGAAGGCGACAAGCCAGTTGCAGATCCTGCTTCAAACGGAGAACCGGTTATGTTTGCTGCAAAGAGCACGGGAGACCCGGCATTAACCCTGGCAGCTAAACGAATGTTGGATTTTCTTCTTTATAAAGCTCCCCGGACTTCCGAAGGTATAATTTATCACAATTATATTGAGAACATGATATGGGTTGATGCTTTTTACATGGTGCCTCCTTTCCTTGCAGTTTCAGGATATGGAAAGGAAGCTGTTAAACAAATTAATGGTTACAGAAAAATCCTGCTTAATCCTGAGAAAAACCTGTACTATCATATCTGGGATCAGGACCGGCAGAAATATGAAAGAAAATTATTCTGGGGAGTAGGTAACGGTTGGGCAGCTGCAGGAATGACACGAGTTATTATGGCTCTCCCCGATTCAATGAAAAAAGAAAAAATGCTGATTGCAGGGTATATCAAAGAAGTTGTTGATGGATGCTTAAAATATCAGCGCGAAGACGGACTCTTTCATAATATTCTGGATGATCCTTTAACTTTTATTGAAACCAATACTTCACAAATGCTTGCTTACACTATTTTCCGGGGTATCAAAGGCGGGTGGTTAGACAATTCATATTTAAAATATGCAACCAGGATGCGTAAAGCAGTGTATCAGAAAGTTGATAAATTTGGTCTTGTACAGGGAGTCTGCGGAGCTCCGAATTTTGACAGGCCAGGAACAGCAACAGAAGGACAGGCATTTTTCCTGCTTATGGAGGCAGCATATAATGATATGGCTTTACGATAAAACAAACTTCCAACAAATTCTTCTTAACTGAAATAGTCATGAGGTATACAAGACGTTCATTTGTTAAAACTGCAGGTATGGGTGGAGTGGCTATTGCTTCTTATCCCCGCTTCAGCATACTTTCTGAGAAGCGGCTCACTGTCGAGGTATTGAATCCATTTAATCGTGTACCGGTAAGTCTTATTATTGACGATTCCACCTGTCTTGTAAATCTGGCACATTATGGTATTCCGCAATTTGCAGAGGTATTCCCGGATCAGTATAAGCAAGACTGGCGAAAGCTTCCACGAGAAATACCCGACATATTTGTCAGGGAGTTTGGTGAATGGTGCCAAGAAAACGGCGTAAAAGGTAAATATAGTATTGTTCCCTACCCGGCTTGTACAGGTTGGGTGAATCGCTTTATCCCGGGATGGACCAAACGGGAATTGGAAGATAGTCTGAACCTCATTCGTGAAGTGATCGTTCCAAACTGGGATATTCATCCTGAAATGGTCAGCCATACACGCGTTATCGATATCAAAACCGGAAAACCATTTCCATTTCCAACGCCTGAATACATGGAAAACTGGGAATGGAGCCAGACAAAAAGTGCGGATGAACTGGCTGGATATCAGGCCTATGCCCTTACAATTTTAAAAGAGGCCGGACTGCCATGCGAAGGATTGACAACTCCCGGTGGTTATGGCGGACGAAATCAGAATAATTTAGCTCTTGGCACAATGGAGGCAGTAAGGGATGTTTTTGGTGCTGAAATTCCGCATTACTTCCGCGATCTGTTTACTGAAAAGGATAAGAGCGTTGCTCCTCTTGTGTTACATCCTTCTGATCTTAAAGGTCCTGATCCGAAATGTGTTGTTTCAATTATTGGATGTACCGGAGACTGGTTTGGTAACTGGGACGGCCTGACTGCCGGGAGTGCAGATAACTATATAACTGAAGACCTTCAGTCGGGACGCATGGTTGATGTTATTGAAAGCGGGGAACCTGCTATTATGGTTTGTCACTGGCCCGGGGTATATTTCAATGGTGAACACACAGGTTTTAAAATTCTCAAACAGGTTAAGAACAGACTTGATCAGAAGTACGATCATCTTGTGTGGATGAAATTAAGTGAAATTGCCAGGTACTGGGCTGCAAAGGAATTAACCTCGATAGCCGTCAATGCAAATAAAATTTCAATAAATGCCCCTTATTCCTCAGCCGGGTTCACACTAAAACTGAATTCCTCTCTTAAAAATCCTGGGATAAAAATCGGGGGTGAAGATCTGAAACCTATGGCAAGGGTTAAAAACAAAAAGGAGATAAAATCAAATACATGGTTCTCAGATAAAACTGAATCTATTGTATGCTTTGACCTGCAAAAAGGATCAAGTGAATTGATTTTGTGATTATTTACACATCAATAAAATGTAATTTCTGGTTATAATGAAACCGAAATACCAAAATCAATATTAGCACTATTATGACCACTATTAGGAAATTGTAAATCGGCATTAGAAACATGTCTCAGACCAGGTCTTACTTCGAACATAACTTTTCCGACTTTATATGCAGCCCCAAAAGCTATGATATCGGAAAAAGCAAACCCTTTGGCTAACCTCTCTGTCGCCGTATCGGAGATCATTGGCCCCACGCTTCCGAGAATAAATAAGCTGAGGTTCCTCCCTGATTTATATCTGAACAGAATACCTACATTTAATGCATATTCAGTAAGTTTCTTTTCTTTTTTAAATATTTCTCTCTTCTCCAGATAATCAGCTCCCTGATCCGGTTGAACATAAAACTCATTTATAAGCTGATGTTTTGCAAAATATAATCCGGGCTCAATTTGCAATTCAAAATTGAATAACCTTGATTGTTTTAACGGATAGTTAATCAGGACTCTACAGCATTTAACATTATAAGTATAATCAGGACTATTAAACGGGAAAAGCTGCTGTTTTCCTGTCCCGTAATTAACACCTAGTCTTAATACCCGGCTTTCCTGCTGAGCATATAATTGTGAGATCAAAAGAATATTAATTACTAAAAACAAATATCGTTTGGATATTCTTTTCATAAATAATTTCTGTTCCTGATTTGCTGCCTCACGGAAAATCAAGGTTTTACGCCAGCCCATGGAACAAATCTGGAGGGATAAAAGTCGATATTCATTGCTTTAAACCTTTCACCATGTAACCCAAGCCTGACCTTATACTCATTCCAGTTTCTTAGCGAGGCCGGAGTCCACCCTATTTCAGCAATACCTGCCAGCCTGGGAAAGACCATATATTCCAGTTCGTCCATCTTTGAGATGGTCTCTGTCCATAAAGGTGCTTCAACGCCTAAAATCTTGTCCTTTCCAATCCCCGGAACAAGTGTAGCCGGATCCCAGATATATGAACTATCCACTTCAACATAACCTGCCCAGTGCAATCCTAATGTGGTTGTGGAATCATATTTCATATCAATATAAGTTTTTGCAGCAGGAGACATCAGAATCTTTGCTCCCTGTTTCACAGTATTGTTGGCATTTTCCGCATTTGCCCAGTATTGTGCAACAGAAGTTGGTTTCAGGCTGGAAAGAGATATTTCATCCCATCCCATTACAAGTTTGCCATGTGCAAGTACAATATCCTGTACCTTATTAACGAAAGGTATATAATCTTCTTTTTTTGTAACATGTGATTCATCACCTCCGATATGGATATAAGGCCCTGGTGTCAGTGCAACAAGCTCTCTTACCACGTCGTCAACAAATTTATAAGTGATCTCTTTATTAGTACACAGGGTACTGAATCCTACCTCTGTTCCGGTATATAGCTTGGTGGCTTTTCCGTTACAATTCAGTTCAGCATACGATGACAGTGCTGCATTTATATGTCCGGGCATATCAATTTCCGGAACTATTGTGATATAGCGTTCCCCTGCGTACTTGACAATTTCAGAATACTGCTCCTGGGTATAATAACCGCCGGGACCGCCACCCACCTGAGTACTGCCCCCATGTATTGTAAGATTGGGCCACGATTTAATTTCTATCCTCCATCCCTGATCGTCAGAGAGATGCAGATGCAATACGTTCATTTTATAATAGGCCAGGAAATCTATAAACCGCTTAACATCATCACTGCTGAAAAAATGCCTGGCTACATCAAGCATGGCTCCCCTGTAGGAATAATCGGGATGATCGGTAATTGTGCCGGTTGCAATTTCCCATGGTCCCTCCTGCCTGGTTGACATTTCAACTTTTGCAGGTAAAAGTTGCCGTATCGTCTGTATACCCCTGAACAAACCTGCAGGACTATCAGCTGCAAGCATTACACTTTTTTTTGTTATTGATAATTCGTATCCTTCATCACCAGGTATTACATCGGCACCGGAAAGAGTAAGATAAATATTGCCTGATCCTGGAGCTTCTGCTGTTGATTTTACATCCATCTCAAACCCGGTAGATAATTTCAACCTGTCAGCAAGGTATTGTCCAATTTGTTTCAATTCAGCCGATTCACCATGAACATAAATACCTGTGCCAGGCTTTAGTGTAAAGAAATCTCCGGTGGATGTTACTGATACCGGTTTAGGGATAATACTTTCTTTCGAAAGATCCGATGGAGTTTTTGTTTTGCACGACATCTGTACTGCAAGGATGACAAAAATGATCATTGCTGTAATTACGAAGTTTTGTTTTCTGTTAATCATATCCGGTTAATTTTTGGAGGGTTAAGATATAGATTTTATTTTGATATTATTTGATACTTCAGAAAACAAAGCTTACAATTCCCTGTTATTGTAATAGTTGATTCGGGTATAATATGTTTAGCAGATAAACGCTATAAAGAAACAAAGCTGTAGCAATCCGCTTAAAAAACATTTTTAGAACCTCCCTCCTGATGAAACGTAGTGCATTAATTGCAGAATCTATTATAAATATGCTTCTTTAGTTTAACTGAATATAAAATGGCAATTCAAAATAATTTTACAGAAAAAACAATTGATCCGAACCCATTTGTTCAGTTTAATAAATGGTATAAAAACCGTTTAAGCTCAGGTATTGCCGTACCAAATACAGTAAGTCTTGGAACTTCGTCTGAAGAGGGAAAAGTTTCAGTCAGGACTGTCCTGTTGAAAGGTTTTGATGAAACCGGTTTTGTTTTTTTCACAAATTATAACAGTAGAAAGGGATCTCAGTTATCATCTAATCACAGGGCTGCATTGCTTTTTTACTGGCCTGAGTCTGACAAGCAGGTACGGATTGAAGGTATTGCAGAGAGGACATCTGAAAAAGAATCTGATATCTATTTCAAAACAAGACCCCGTGAGAGTCAGCTCTCAGCCTGGGCCAGTAAACAAAGTTCGGTAATTCCTGACCGTCATCATCTTGAAAAACAGTACGATCTGTATAAAGATAAGTTTAATGACAAGTCTGTTGATAAACCACCTCACTGGGGTGGATTCCGGGTTGTTCCCGACTGGTTTGAGTTCTGGCAGGCAGGCGATTTCAGGTTACATAACCGCATTACCTATACAAAAAGAAAAAATTTATGGGTAATCGAAAGGCTGGCACCGTAAAATATTACACTATACAAGATCGCAGGCATCTGCAGGCATCCAGTGAGCATCCATTCCATCCCACTTTACATTGCATCCTATAGGATTTGTCATTGAAACAGAAACTGGGTTTCCACTGGTAAGCTCTTCAAGTACAGTATCCAGATTATTTACAGTCATTTTTGTTGTGTCGCGTGGATTGTCAACACCACGGCCGGTATAAACAAGTTCGCGTCTTTCATTAAACACATAAAAATGTGGCGTCCGTAAAGCCCCGTAAGCCTTTGCCACCTCCTGGGTTTTATCATGAAGGTAGATCCATGGAAATTTTAATCTCCTCATCCTCTCTACCATATCAGGATAACTATCTTCCGGATAGGTGTTTTCGCTGTTTGAATTTATACCTGCAAATCCAACACCTCTGCTGATGAATTTATCGGCTGTTTTTCTTGTAACTTCATCCGAACCAATCACATAAGGACAATGATTACATGTGAAAAAGATCACCAGAAATTTAAATTTACTGAAATCCAGGAGGCTATATTCCTTCCCGTCTGTTGAAAGAAGTTTAAAATCTATTGCCTTTTGCCCTGGTTGTAATGTAAAAGCCATTTTTAGTAAGTTTTGATATGATTATAAACACCCTGCTTACGGAATTGTTCTGATATCCATCTGTTATGTGTTAAGCGTTCATAAACAACCACATAACTATCCCGGATTTCTTTCATTGTTAATAACCGCAAACAGCTGTTAACAAGTACTGTTTATTATTAAAACCAACAGCTGTTATTGATTGTTAAAGTTAACAAGTAATTTATAAATAACGAAATTTATAAACCGATGAACAAGCAGATAATGAAACCATTAACTATAAAGAAAAATGGAAAAACCGGACATTCCATTCTGGGTCCGGTAGATAATCTTGAAATGCATCTGCGACCGGACTGGTGGCGACGGATTTTCAATTCGATGTACCTAAGGACAGATGCGGATGTGGTAGATGACAAAGAAATCACCAGAAGTGAAGTTAAATTGTTTTCTACTATTCTGAATGTGTCAAAGGATAGTGCAATTCTTGATCTTGCATGTGGACAGGGAAGACATTCCATTGAAATGGCTCACCAGGGCTTTACCAATATTACTGGTCTTGACCGGTCGCACTATCTTATTCGCAAAGCCAAATCGGTAATTCAGCAGGAGGGCCTTAAAATAACTTTTAAAGAAGGTGATGCAAGGAAACTACCTTTTGCAACCGATACTTTTGATGTTGTTATGATTCTTGGTAACAGTTTTGGTTACTTTGAGAGCAATGAGGATGATATGATGATCCTGAAAGAAGTTTTCAGGGTACTTAAACCAGAGGGNACCTTTCTGATTGATGTCGCTGATGGGTCTTATCTCCGNGAAAATTTCCAGCCCAGAAGCTGGGAATGGATTGATAAAAAATATTATGTGTGCCGTGAACGATCACTGGCAAAAGATAACGAACGGCTGATCTCCAGGGAAATTATTTCGCATGTTGAAAAGGGAATTATTGTAGATCAGTTTTATGCCGAACGGCTGTACTCAAGTGAAATGTTGTCTGAAATTTTTACCCGGTCGGGCTATAAAAATGTCCGTTTTCATGATATTATCGGAAGTAATTCTCTGAGAAATCAGGATCTGGGAATGATGGAAAGAAGGATTATAATGAGTGCAAAAGTAAGAAAACAATGGACGCCGGTAAAAGCAAGGCGCACCGGTGATAAAAATGTGCTGGTTCTGATGGGAGACCCAAGCAGACCTGATATTATTAAACCTTCAAGTATTTTTGATGATGATGATTTTATGACAATCGACAAATTAAAAATTGCATTATCCTTCCTGCCCGGTAACAGGTTCACTTATCTGAACACTCACAAAACTCTTTACAATGACCTCCTGAAGAATAAATATAAAATTGATTATGTATTCAATTTATGCGATGAAGGCTTTAATAACGAAGCCCGGAAAGAGCTCCATATTCCTGCACTTCTCGAAATGCTTGGCATTCCATATACCGGCTCCGGACCCCAATGTCTTGCCCATTGTTACGACAAATCCTTAATCAGGGGTGTTGCAAAGGAGATCGGGGTGCCCGTAGCCAATGCATTTTTTGTAAGATCGGAAGATAATGTATTTGATTTGCAAATCGATTTCCCGGTGATTGCAAAACCAAATTATGCTGACAGCAGCTTTGGAATTACAAAACGAAGCGTGGCCAATTCAATTGAAGAACTTAATGATGCAATACTTAAAATCAGGCATGATTTTGGTTATGAAAGTTCTATACTGGTTGAAGAATTCCTGACAGGAAAGGAAATAAGTGTCGGAATTATTGGAAATCCTCCTGAATCATATATTGCATTACCAATAATTGAAGAAGACTATTCCCTGCTTCCTGACGATTTACCAAAGATTTGCGGATATGAAGCCAAATGGGAACCAGAATCACCATATTTTAAGTTGCTAAGGTCAATCCCGGCTGACCTGCCCGATGATGTTGAAAAACAAATCATTGAAAATTGTGTAAAACTTTTCACCCGTTTAGATTGTCGCGATTATTGCAGGTTCGACTTCCGGCTTGATGCATCAGGTGTTCCAAGGTTACTTGAAGTAAATCCGAATCCCGGCTGGTGCTGGGATGGTCACCTTGCTAAAATGGCCGGGCTGAACAACATAAGTTATCCCCGGCTCCTGGAAATGATTCTGCAGGCGGCAGAACAACGTATTTCACAAACTAAAGCAGAGGAACCCGTGTTGTCAATTGTAATACAGGACATGGTGCAGCGTGCAACCGGATAAAGTCTTAAATAAATAAGACCAGGACACATGGTTCATGACAAAACAGCGGGATGTACTCTCATCCTGGTATAGTATGTTATGACCCATGCGTCTGGTTGTTTGTGATATAGTTTTGGCAAATTATTTTTGTGTCGGGTTTTGTGCTTTTTTAAAGAATTCATCCTGAAGCTGTTGTATAGTGTTGTTAGTCTTCAGAAACTTAACTAATTCACTCAGCTGGCTTGCATCACTGGTTACAAGTAATTCGCCAAGTCTTTTGTTTGGCTGGTTATTATCACTGGCAAAATGATTCGGAAACTTTGCATACCACCAGATACCCGTATAAGCAAATGGCATTTTACTCAATCTGTTCTGGTCCAAACCTGATTCATTCTTAAGTGCTTCCTGGTCAACTAGCGAAGGGTTTATAAAATACATCATTGAAGTCTCCTCTTCGCCTGCATGACCATCGAGAGTTGCTTTTTTTAATGACTTAATCTCTTTTGCATTTACCGGGTCATTTCCCGGCTGAAAGAGAACCACTATAAAATCATTCTTATTTGCAAGCTGTGACTGACAGAAATACTGCAGAAAATTTGTGTTTCCTCCATGTCCGTTTAAAAGAATTATCTTTTTTAACCCGTTCCTTGATAACTCTTTGCATGTCTCTTCCAGCATTTTCCACATCAGTTCATTACTGTATGCAATAGCACCAGGCTGATGTCTTGCTTCAAAAATCTGTCCTGTAAAATAGGGTGGAAAGACTACTGCATATTCCTTACCGGCTGCTACAAATGCAATCTCTCTGGCCTCATATAAATCTGTCCCGAGAGGAAGATGAGGTCCATGCTTCTCTATTATCCCAATGGGAATTATGCAGACACCTCCGGCCAGATCAACTGCCTGTGCAAATTTTGGAGAGGTTAATTCTTCCATCTTAAACGGCAGAATGTTCTGACTGGTTTGTTGCCCAAAAAGAATAGTTGTTAGGAATAAGGCTGACAGGATGATTTTTAACTTTTTCATACTTTATTTGCTTTGAGAGTTTATTAATAACTATTATTTTTTGATCAGTACTAACTTCAGGAAAAACCTTAAATATCTTATACCTGAAAGAAACAATCCTAAACCAATTCCATTATAAAGAATTGAAAGATACTGTTTTGGAATTGATGAATGTCTCAGGGCAATTCCCATTGAAACCATAATAAGGACAATCATGTAGCTTCTCCACGTCATAAAGGAAAACAGGCACCTCTTTTCAGTGAGAGGTAACAGCCTTTTCAGGTTTTTATCTGCAATTTTAAGAAATCCAAAATGGTGGATGGGCATTGCAATAATAAATCCTGCAGAATAATATAATATCTGTACCCTTTCACAAAATGGAGACAACCATGAAATGGCAAATCTGATAAGCATTATTCCTACTCCGCACCACATCAGACCTGCCAGAAGAACCAGAATTCTTTTATCTGCTGAAGGTGTAAATTTTTTTAACTCCATAGATGTCTAGTCTACTTTGGCTGAACGAAAAGGTTTAATAGTGATTTGTTCCCAAACTCCCTTTGTGAAATACGGTTCATCCAGGAGACTTGCATCAAGCGATTTATGATCAGGGAATTCATAAACAATCATTGATCCTGTCATTTTCCCTTCGTCATCAAGAATAGCACCTCCAAACACAAATTCTCCATTACGCTTTAGTTTGGCTATTTTTTCAAAGTGCTCTTCACGAACTTTTAACCGGCGATCAAGTGCCCTTGGATCTGTTCCGTCATAAGCGATTAGTAAAAATTGCATATTTGTATATTTTAATTATTTCCTGTATTACTTTATATATCAAATTTATAACAATTAGAGAATATTCCGGATAAAAACGAGCGTTAATAATTTTCATTATCATTGATTATATTTGTTATTGCTTATACTGAACCTTTTGGTTTCAGTACTTAAGATTTGAAGATATCCAATATGTTGAATATTAAGAATATATTTAACCACAAAGGGTTATTAAAAGATTTAAAAAGAAAAGATCATACCCCTTCTTACGGGGCTTTGGACATTTTCAAATATATTGGTCCTGGCCTGCTGGTAACTGTCGGATTCATCGATCCCGGGAATTGGGCTGCAAATATTGCCACCGGTTCCGGTTATGGTTATACTCTTCTGTGGATTGTTACTTTGTCTACCATAATGCTTATTGTTCTGCAACATAACGTTGCACACTTAGGAATTGCTACAGGGCTTTGCCTCTCTGAAGCAGCTACAATCTATATTCATCCGCGGGTCGCAAAAACAATCCTTTCTTTTGCAGTTCTGGCTTCTGTAGCAACCTCTCTTGCTGAAATACTGGGCGGAGCTATTGCCTTAAATATGCTTTTTGATATTCCAATAAAAATCGGTGCGGTGTTAGTAACTGTATTTGTAATGGTTATGCTATTCACAAATTCTTACAGAAAAATCGAACAGTGGATTATCGGATTTGTGTCAATTATCGGTCTTTCATTTCTTTATGAACTTTTTCTGGTAGATATCGATTGGGTCAAAGCAGGAATATCATGGGTGACACCTTCAATCCCTCAAGGTTCAATGTTATTACTGATGAGCGTTCTTGGTGCAGTAGTAATGCCGCATAACCTGTTTCTGCATTCTGAAGTAATACAAAGTCGTCAATGGAACCTTCAGGATGAGAAGATCATTAAGAAACAGCTTAAATTTGAATTTGCCGATACATTATTTTCTATGATAATTGGTTGGGCAATTAATAGCGCGATGATAATTCTTGCTGCTGCTACATTTTTTAAGAATAACCAGGAAGTCGGGGAGCTTCAGCAGGCAGAAAGACTTCTTGAACCTTTACTCGGAACAAATGCTTCTGTTGTTTTTGCTGTTGCCCTTCTTTTTGCGGGTGTTGCATCGGCTATAACCTCCGGGATGGCAGGTGGATCAATAGTATCAGGTATGTATAAAGAACCTTATGACGTTAAGGACAATCATTCCAGGATTGGTGTTATTGTCTCTCTGGCTGGAGCGTTGTTAATGATATTTTTTATTGGCAATCCGTTTAAAGGACTTATATTGTCACAGGTATTTTTAAGTATCCAGCTTCCTTTTACTGTAGCCATTCAAGTATATCTTACATCGTCTAAAAGGGTTATGGGAAAATATGTTAATAGTCCATTTCTTATTGGTATCCTGTCAGTTATAGCTGCAATTGTTACATTTCTGAATATTAAATTGCTGGTTGACTTTTTAGTTAAATAATCAGTTAAATAAAATAATATTAATGTCGGGTAATAATTTTAAATTCGGGCTTGTACTAAGCGGCGGCGGAGCCAGGGGTTTCGCTCATCTGGGTGTGATCCAGGCATTAAATGAATACGGAATTTATCCCGATGTCATTTCAGGTACAAGTGCAGGTGCACTTACCGGTGTCTTATATGCCGATGGCTACACCCCAAAAGAGATCCTGAAAATACTTAGTCCCGGCAGCAGGCTTGATTTTATGCGGCCGGCGTTACCCAGAGAAGGGTTACTACAGATAGGAGGAATAATAAAAATTCTGAAAACCAGTTTACGTGCTAAAACATTTGAGGAGCTTAAAATACCAATGTTTGTTACGGCAACTGACCTGAATCACGGAAAAGCAGTTTATTTTTCAAAGGGTGATCTGATTGATCCGGTTATTGCATCATCAAGTATACCCGTTCTTTTTCAACCGGTTATAATCAATAACATCTGTTATGTTGACGGAGGGGTTCTTGATAATCTTCCTGTCTTCCCAATAAAAAAAAGATGTAAATTTCTTATTGGTTCTTTTGTGAACCCGGTTGGCTATGTAGAAAAAATCAGTGGCCTTATCAATATCGCTGAAAGAACGTTTATGCTCAGTATGTCAAAAGAAATTGAGGAAAAAGCAAAGATATTTGATTTGTTCGTAGCTCCGCTTGAGCTGAGGAATTACAAAATTCTGGATCCTGAAAAAGCAGAGGAGCTTTTCTCTGTCGGATATGATGCAACAAAAGAAAAACTGAAAGATGCAAATATTAAAATGCTTTTAGGTTTATAACCGGTCATGGCGTGAAGATATTGAGAGATGTCTCATATCTTCATGAAGCTTTTAACAAAGCCGGATCTAACTACTTTTTTCTATGAAATGAAATTATCTTTTATTACTTTATTAAGCTTGTTTTTCATTTCAGTGGCAGGAGGATTTCAGAAAAAGTCACTGTCTCCTCTCCCGCTTGGGTCCAGATTAGAGTTGTTTATTGACAGTTTTCTTGTGGAATCACTCGATAATGTTCAATTTTTTATACACTCACCGAAAGATGAGGGCCCTGTTCTCCGGTTTGACAAACCCTGGGAGGGTCCATTTTCAACCTATTCGACAGTAATAAAGGACACTGATATTTACCGGATATATTATCGTGGTCTGACAACAACCCGGGGAGAAGGCACAAATGATGAAGTAACATGCTATGCGGAATCATCCGATGGAATTCATTGGATAAAACCTGATCTTAAAATTTTCAATATAACAGGGACTTTAAATAATAATGTTGTTCTGGCAAACGCTTCTCCTGCATCAACTAATTTTTCCCCGTTTATTGATAATAGTGTTGCCGGATCTTTAACCGGGAAATTTAAAGCTCTTGGAGGAACAAATAAAGGGCTGATGGCGTTTTCATCCTATGATGGAAAACACTGGAAAAAGCTGAATGAAAATCCTGTTTTAACTGGCGAATCTTTTGATTCACAAAATGTTTCTTTCTGGTCTGAAAATGAAGGTCTTTATCTGTGCTATTTTCGAAAATGGATACCTTATAATGGGAAACTCATCAGAAGTATCGGAAGAAGTACTTCTCCAGATTTCATTCACTGGTCAGAACCCGTTGCAATGGATTTTGGAAATACACCTGCAGAGGAACTCTATACTAATCAGACAAGTCCTTACTTTAGAGCTCCTCATATTTATATAGCAATTGCAGCCAGATTTTTTCCAGGGAAACAGGTTCTCTCTGATGAACAGGCCGTCAGGTTAAAGGTCAATTCTGGCTATTACCATGATTGTTCAGACGCGGTCCTTTTGACCTCTCGCGGAGGAAATCACTATCAGCGCACATTTATGGAGGGATTTTTAAGGCCTGGAATCGGCCTGAACAACTGGATTTCAAGAACTAACTATCCCGCACTTAATGTTGTTCAGACCGGTGAAACAGAGATCTCTTTTTATGTTAACCAGGATTATGCACAACCAACTTCTCATCTGCAGAGATATTCGCTAAGGACTGATGGTTTTGCATCCATTCATGCAAGTTACGAAACAGGTGAGATGACTACTAGGCTCCTTACCTTTACAGGATCTCATCTTATTATCAATTTTTCAACCTCTGCGGCAGGATATATTCTGGCAGAACTTCTTGACAGCCAGAATAATGTGATCGATGATTTTTCTTTTGACAATTGCTTTCCGGTAATAGGTAATGAGATATCCAGACAGATAGAATGGAAATCCGGTTCCATCCTGAAGAATTTGAAGGATACTCCTGTAAAGATTCATTTTAAAATGAAGGATGCCGACATCTATTCTATCCGTTTTCAATAAAATAAATACTTCAACAAATGGAAAAATCAATCTCCAGAAGATCTTTTCTCATCCGAAATGGTCATACTGCACTGGCTTCTTTTGCCGGAAGTATCATAGCACCGGGAATCTGGAAAAATATGCTTCCTTATAATAATAATTTAACGAAAGTAAAACAGAATTCTAAATGGTCTGTAAAGAAAGAGGTACATGCCGCTTCTCCAGAACCCCGGGTCGGGATAAGTTTAAGCATGTGCTATATCGGGAATAGTCTGAAGAGAGAAGANATCCAGGCTGTTATCAGATCAAGTGACTGGGTTGAAAAACCACGAAAACGAACTTCATCAGATAATGGCCGGACGTGGTCAGAATGGGAAATAATAGATGAAAAGGCAAAAATCCAGGGAGATTATACTATGGAAGGAGGTGCAAATCAGGGAGGGACCGGGCCATATGATCCCGTTTCCAGAATGCTTGTCAAACCTGTTTTCCAGAGAATTATAAAAGGGAAACCTCAATTGGCAATGAGTGAAATATGGAAAGGGAACCGTCTGTTTTGCGATCATGGTTTCTACCAGCTTTCCGGTGATGACGGTTTAACCTGGGGAGAAGCCTTCCAGTTAAAATACGAACAGGGGCCTGACTTCAATTCAAAAAACTGGGCGGACGAAAAATATTACCGTACTAATGAAATGTACATAGGCAATGCAATTGTTCTGAAAAACGGCTGTGTTATTATCACTGCGACAATACCGGTCCCTTTTATGGATGAAGAAGATAAAAACATGCCATCGATATTTCCGAATAATTACCGGGAAGGATGTGTTGGAGGAGCTGTCTGTTTTGTCGCGCGCTGGAATGAACCTCATAAGAATTATGACTGGAAGGTCTCAAAACCGGTTTTTGTCCCAAGAAGAATTTCAACACGCGGGCTTGATGAACTTCATATAAGCGAACTTGTAAATGGTAAACTTCTAATGATTATAAGAGGTTCAAATACAGGTTTGGATCCCGTGAAATGTCCCGGAAGAAAATGGTTCTCAGTGTCGGAAGATGAAGGTCTTACCTGGAGTGAAGTGAAAGACATACGATACGATTCCGGAGAACAATTTTATTCTCCGGCAGCAATGTCTTCAACAATCCGGAGCTCTGAGAACGGTAAACTTTACTGGATTGGCAATATTTGTGACGCTCCTGCTGATGGAAATTCTCCAAGATATCCCTTGCAGATTGTTGAGATCGATGAAGAAAAGATCTGTTTCAGGAAAGAAACTTTAACAATTATAGACGACCGCGATCCGGCTCATGATTCCGAAAGCCTGCAGTTATCGAATTTTTCAACCCTGGAAAACCGTGAAACAAAACAGGTTGAAATATACCTCCTGAGACTTGGTGAACATGGCGGCGGAGCTGATATTTGGACAGCAGATGCTTATAAATACACTCTTACCTTGCAAGAATAGATGTTTTCGTATCAATAAATCTGATCAATTGTCTTAAAACTGTTAATTATTAAATGTCTCCCGGATTAATAACAACGGTACTGTTCTGTGCACTTATAAATTTATCTGTTAGCGGATCCGATCCTCTTCAGATCAAATCATCTTCGCCATCAGACAGCCTCGGATGGAAACTGGGACCTGTTCAAGAACTAAAATGGGATTATGGACCTGTGTCGCTTGGAATGGTTATGGATATGGGTATAGTATCGCTTTCGGATAAAAATTCACACGACTTGCTTATCAGCAGGATATGGAAGGGATTATATATCTATCCTTCAGATTCTTTTTCAGGAAAAAGTCTTTTTCAGAAACCCGGCTTCATTGGTAAAGCAGGAATACTGATGTTTCAGCCGGTTGACTGGAATGATGATGGAGCTGCAGATCTGATAGCTGCCGACAGGGATGGCTTTCTTTTTCTTCTTCCCGCAATAGGAACTTATCCCGATATTCACTATGAGAAAACAGATGCAGCCATGATCAGGGATGCATCAAACAATCTTCCTTTTAATATCCCTCATGAAAATTCAAATTTACCACGTCAGGATGATCTTGGAGGATATACTGACATTCAATATTATAATTATTTATATCCGGAAATCTATTCATCACCGCCAGGAAGATTTAAAGATCTGATTATCGGGGATGGTGCAGGCAATCTCTGGTGGCTTCCCGATCTATCTGATGGCAAGACGAAACCATCTTATTCAGGTGTAACATATAACAAAGAAAAGAGCAGTCACATCACGGGCATTCAGTATCAAAAAGACCTGGGTCTAAATTATGTCAAACCGGGCGGGAAAATATGCGACAACAATGGCACTCCTTTCCTCCTGGGCTACGGGAAAGAGGCCGGTATAATTTATTCCGGAGCCAATACGAGACCAGTAGTTTATCCGGATGAATCAGGGATTGATGGTCTGCTTGTTATATCAGGAACCAATCTTCAGCAGATTTTCTTTTTGAAAAGAATCAATTCTCTCATTGAAAGAAAGCCTGTTTTCAGGAATATGGGTGAAGCCGGTATTTCAGGTCTCGACATGACAAAACTAAATTTTCATTCAAAGATTTGTCTTTTCAAAAATAATGGAAGAAATGATCTGTTGCTGGCTAGTGGAAATTATCTGGCAATTCTGGAAAGTGCCGGCTGGGATAATGGCATACCCCGGTTTATATTCAATGACTGGATCAAAGGACCAGACGTTCCGGCATCGGGTTACCTCTATAACGATATTCTTACTGATAATAAAGGTAAAAGATACATAATCGATAATGCTCAATATTTTTGGAGACTGATCCCCGTTGAGAAAAGGAATGAGGGTATAAGGCTGCATTACACAGATTCCCTTAAGATTATGGATCAGAACGGTATCTTTCATGTAGACGGGGAAACAGACCCCCAGTTTTCACCGGAATGGGGTTATCACCGAATTTCACGGTGGAATTTTGACGGATCCGGAAGCAGACATCTTATTGTCGCTACCGACAAAGGTTTTCTGTATCTTCTTATTGATGATTCTGATTCAACAAAAGATGGAAGATTTAAATTCCGTTCATCAGGCCCACTGAAGGATACCTCTGGCAAGGGAATAAGGATCCACAACCGTGCATCAGCAGGAGGCATAGATCTTAACAGCGATGGTCGTGAGGATCTTATTGCAGGAGGAATCAGCTACCAGTTGGGAATTAAGTCAGATCCCAATCCGGGTGGTGGTGTTTATTTCATGATGAATATGGGAAATGATTCTTCCGGAATACCTTTGTTATCACCGCCACAACTACTGGATCTTGGTCCGGATTTTAAGCCCCGGATAAATAGTCATATAAGCCTGCAGGTTCTGGATATTGATAATGATAATGAAAAAGAGGTAATAATTTCTCTACAGGAACCAGGATGGGGTGGCAGAATATATCATAAATCTAAAAACAAACCCGGCCTTGTTTTTTCTGGTTTAAGAGTTCCTCTTGAACCCATTATTGAACAAATAATTGACATTGACGGAGATTCTGAGCTTGAAGTAGTACGTCCTGGTGATGAATCAGGTGTTGGTTTCTATCGTAAACTTGAAATGTCAGTCATAAAAGAATAAAGTTTCTTTATCTCTGCTTCCCAGAGAGATTCATCTGGTGTTTCAAGAATCAGAGGAATATTATCGAACCTTGCATCATTCATTAATATTGAAAAAGTCTCTTCTCCGAGAAATCCAAGTCCTATATTGTCATGCCTGTCAACTCTTGTTCCAAATTCCTTTTTGGAATCATTCAGATGCATACCCTTAAGGTATTTAAAGCCAATAATTTCATCAAATTCATTAAATGTCTTTTTAAATCCTTCAGGTGATTTTACATCATAGCCGGCTGTAAAGGCATGACAGGTATCTATACACACTCCTACCCGGGATTTATCTTCAACATTTTCAATTATTTCCTTCAGTTGTTCAAAAGTATGTCCTAAATTTGTTCCCTGCCCTGCTGTATTCTCAATTACAGCTGTTACGCCCTTTGTTTTATCAAGAACAATATTTATCGACTCTCCTATTCTTTTCAGGCAATCTTCAATCGATAATGAATTAAGATGACTTCCGGGATGAAAATTAAGCCTGTCGAGGCCAAGCTGTTCACATCTTTGCATCTCATCAAGAAAAGAGGCTCTTGATTTTTCAAGTGGCTCTGATTCAGGATGACCAAGATTTATCAGGTAGCTATCGTGAGGAAGGATCTGAAATGGTTTATAATCATACTTTTCACAGTTTTCTCTGAATAGTTTTATGCTTGCCAGTGTCAATGGATTTGAAAACCACTGTCTCTGATTTTTTGTGAAAAGGGCAAAGGCTCTTGCTCCTATAAGGTTGGCATTTTCAGGTGCTTTGTCAACCCCTCCGGATGCGCTTACATGTGCGCCAATATATTTCATATCAATGATAGATTTATTTATCTGTTCTAACAAATTACAGGAAAATTTGTTGCCTGTTGACTCCCGGCTCCTGACGGATTACTCTTTTTCCTCCCGTATCCCCGGACTTCATGAGTCTGGAACTATTCCTTTTTGCCTTTCCCCTGATGCCGGGTGCCTAATAATAACTTGTTCCGTCCCAGCAATGAGTGCAGAGTTTTTCTTTTGGCAGGCCAACTGCAACAACCAGATCATCAAGTCTTTGATAAATAAGAGAATCAAGATCAAGGTTCTTCGCAATTTTATCCACCATTTCAGAATATTTAACCGAATCAGGATCGGCATACTCCAGGAGATCCTTTTCCTCTCCTCCTAACTGACTTATGGCTTTTCTTCCTGCCAGTTCCAGAATTGACCGAGATTCAGAAAAATTTAGAAAGTTGCAGGCAAATAAGAGCGGAGGACAGGCGATTCTCATATGAACCTCTGAGGCTCCTGATTCACGAAGATCCTTTGTATTGTCTTTAAGCTGTGTGCCTCTGACAATACTGTCATCGAGGAAAATCATTTTTTTCCCCTCGATGACCGCTTTATTTGGAATAAGTTTCATTTTTGCAACAAGATCCCTCTGACCCTGGTTCTGGGGCATGAAACTTCTTGGCCATGTAGGAGTATACTTAGAATAGGCTCTTTTATAAGGAATCTTCTTTTCGTTGCCATAACCAACAGCATGCCCCACTCCGGAATCAGGAATCCCACATACAAAATCGGCCCTGACAGTATCTCTCCGGGCAAGAGATGCTCCGCAGCGGTAACGACATTCATCTACATTAATACCCTCATAGTATGATGGTGGATAGCCATAATAAACCCAGAGGAAGGTACAAATCTGCATCTTGTCCCCAGGCTTTCGAAGCTGGGTAAAACCCTCCGCTTTAATATGTACTATTTCACCCGGACCAAGATAATAATCCAGTTCAAATCCTGTGTTCGGGAAAGCACAGGATTCCGAAGCCACAGCGAAAGCATTCTCCTTCTTACCTATTACAACCGGTGTCCTTCCAAGCTTATCGCGGGCAGCTATTATTCCATCATCTGTAAGAATCAATATGGAACACGATCCTTTGATATTATTAAATACATTTTCAATACCTGCTTTGAAACTATCTTTTTCACAAATCAGGTTTGCAACAACTTCAGTCGGGTTAATATTTCCTTCAAAATTTTCGGTAAAGTGTTTTTTATTTTGCAGAAACCGTTCTTCCAGTTCAGGTATGTTAACCAACCTGCTTACTGTAACTATAGCAAATCGTCCAAGATGAGAATTGAATAAAATAGGCTGAGGATCTGTATCACTTATAACTCCAAGTCCGGAATTCCCCGAAAAACCAATTAACTCATCCTCAAATTTAGACCTGAAATATGAATTTTCAAGATTATGTATTGATCTTCTGAATCCTTTTCCGGGCACAATAAAAACCATTCCTGCCCTTTTTGTTCCAAGATGAGAATGATAATCTGTTCCATAGAACACATCCTCCACACATCCTGTTTTTGATACCACACCGAAAAATCCACTCATACTGCTGAATACAAATTAATTAACAATATCCTGTTCCTGTGTAAAAATAATCATTGATCCCGTAAATTATTAAAATTATCAGGATTTTATTACTTTTGTATTAGAAATCTTTTAAACTCAAGTTTATATTATGACAGACACTAATAAGATTACTACATCTGATCAGGGTGCAAAAAAAAGTACTCCGATCGGGATGATCGCCACATCAATTATTCTGGCAGCAGCTCTGATTTTTCTTGTAGTTATGTATTTCAGCCAGAAGAATAAAATGGTTGAAATGGAGACTGTACTCACTCAGGAAAAAGATTCGCTCGCAAATGAACTAAGGCATATGGTTGTTGCATATGATACACTGAAAACGAATAATGATACCCTCAAAGCCGGACTGGAAAAGGAAAAAAACAGGATCGTACAGCTGTTATCCGTTAATGCATCGAATGCCCAGCTTATTAAAAAATATAAGAGCCAGATCACAACAATGAGAGAGATAATGAAAAGTTACATTGTTCAGATCGATTCCCTGAATACCAGGAATAAAATCCTTGTATCAGAAAACACGGAAATCAAGCAGCAAATAACACAGGTTAGGAATACTAATACAGAGCTCTCTAAGGTAAAAGAGGAGCTGAGTTCCAAAGTTGAAATTGCCTCTGTTATCCAGGCAAAAGATCTTGTTGCCGTTTCCTTGAACAAGAAAAGAAAGGAGACCTCACGAATCAATCTTCTTGATAAACTAAGAATATGTTTCACCCTGCGTGAAAACCCGCTGGCTAAAGCCGGATCAAAAGAGGTATATATGAGAGTGATAAGACCTGATTCTCTGGTGATAACAGCCAGTCCTGATAATCTTTTTGAGTATAAAGGCAACAAAATAGTTTATTCTGCAAGCCGCTCTGTTGATTATATAAATCAGGATATTGAAGTATGCATCTTCCTGGATAATACCGGCGATTTTATTATCGGTAATTACAGTGTGGAACTCTACCTTGAAAATAATATTATCGGACGAACAAATTTTATGCTTTCAAAAAGATAACTAGTCGTCACCCGGCATCATAAATTCGGATATAATATTATCAGATATCATCTTCCCCTGGTTTGTAAGAACCAGGGTTTTTTTATCCTGCGTAATCAACCCATAATCTTTAAATTTCCCTGCAAGATTTACAATATAGTCGTACCCCTCTTTTTCAAATGTCTTCTCAACATATTCAAGATCAATACCCCACATTGTCCTCAGGGATGTCATAATATATTCGTTAAAACGGGCTTTCGTATCGAGCTCTTCCTTTTCAAAAAATGATTTCCCGTTACTTACAGATTTAATATAACTTTTTAGATTCCTGACATTCCATTGACGGGAGTAACCATTGAATGAATGAGCGGATGGACCAAGTCCAAGATAATTGATCTGGTTCCAGTAGTTTGAATTATGAATTGAGAAATATCCGGGTTTACCGAAATTTGAAATCTCGTAATGAATAAATCCTGCGGATTCTGCTTTTTCAATAAGTACATTAAAGAGGGAAGTACTATCTTCTTCATCTATCTCTGTTATAATCCCTTTGTCAAGCATCTTGCCAAATACCGTCCCTGGCTCAATGGTAAGATGATATGCCGAAAGATGCTTTATACCGAATGAAAAAGAAATATCAAGATTAGAAATCCAATCCTGGATACTCATTCCTGGGATTCCGTATATCAAATCAATTGTTACATTCTCAAAACCCGCTTTAAAAGTTTCAGTTAAAGCATATGCTGCCTGTGCTGAATCGTGTCTCCGGTTGAGCATTTTAAGATCTGAATCCCGCCAGGATTGTATACCTATACTTACTCTGTTAATATCAAGTTTCTTCAGCCCTGATAAAAAATCCGGATTTATATCATCGGGATTTAGTTCAATTGTTATTTCACAATTTTCTTCTACCCTGAACAGCTTTTTTATATGGTTAAGCATAGTGCCCAGTTCTGTTATTGAAAATACAGAGGGAGTGCCCCCGCCAAAATATATTGTAGAAATGGTTTCTGTTCCCAGGTAATCCTGTCTCAATGAAGATTCCATCATAATAGCATTTACAAATGCTGTATTGTCTTCAGATGAAATAATATGATAGAAATCACAATAAAAACACAGTTTTTTACAAAATGGTATGTGTATATATATTCCTGCCATCCGTTTTGAATTATCCACAAATCTAGTTAAAGCGAGTTACTTCTTCATACTTACTGCCAATGAACTTTGTGTCGCTATTCGATAAAAAATAATTTAAAACGAACTTGCACAAAGGATTTAGCAAAGGTTCACTATGTTTGCAAAATATTCCGAATAAATTTACCTCAAATTTTTAAGATGGTAAAGAAGAATTTTTTTTCAATTCTTGTAGCTCTGCTAATTACCTATCTGAGCCTGACAAACTCCGATACGTTCAATAATGTTTCTCTCTATGAAGTACCAAACATCGATAAAATTGCACACTTAGGGCTTTATTTTGCTCTGATGTCAACCATTATTCTGGAAAACAGAAAAATAATCGGTAATAATACTCAATTATTTCTGATAGCCCTTATTCCTCTTTCCTTTGGTATCTTACTGGAGATTTTACAGTCAACACTAACTATCAGTCGTAGCGGAAGTATTTATGATGTGCTGTTTAATTTATCCGGGATCATTGTTTCTGTGTTAATATGGCTATGGCTCAAACCCCAGATAAATGAGAAAATCAGATAGTTATTAAATCTGTATTGTCTGCCGTCTTTACCAGGTCATAAATTGTTTTATTACTGAAAAGGCGAATCAGATCCTGTCTTGTTTTTTCATAATCGTTATGAAGCGTACAGTGTTTTCCATCCTTTTCTACAGAATCGCATGAACCATTATGCATAACACAATCTGTAAAGACATCTTTTCCGTCAATGGTATTTACAATATCAAGTAAAGTAATCTTCCTTGGATCTTTCAACAGAGAAAATCCTCCATGCGGTCCTTTTGAAGAACTGAGAATTTTCTGTTTGGCAAGCATTTGCAGAATTTTTGCGAGAAACGGAGAAGGAAGATCAAGATCATTGCTAATTTTTTTAATACCGGTTTTGCCATTTGATAATGGTTGGCTGGCTAAATAAATGACTGCTCTTATTCCATATCTGCATGAATTTGATAGCATATTAATACATTTTTAATGAGATCTTGTCTATTCTTGTCTTGTGCCTGCCTCCTTCAAATGATGTGTTTATGAACGTTTTAACTATCAGATATGCTTCTGATTCGGAGATAAACCTGCCTGGTAATGCACAAATATTTGCATCATTATGAGCACGGGCTAACCGGCTTATATCTTCGTTCCAGCATAAAGCGCTTCTTATACCCGGATGCTTATTAACTGTCATATTAATTCCATTTCCTGTACCACAAATAGATATTCCGAGATCATAGTCACCAGCTGAAACAGCATTTGCAAGAGGATGTCCAAAATCGGGATAATCAACTTTCTCTTCAGAAAAACAACCAAAATCTTTAACTTCATACTTCTCCCTGATCAGATAACTTAATATTTTCTCTTTAAGGAAATATCCAGCATGATCAGCTACAATTGCTATCTTCTTTTTTTCCAACTTTATACCTTTATACTATTGTTATTAAATCTTAATGCAAATTAACACAATTGGTCAATTAAAAGAAAAAAGTATTCTTATATCTTCAATCAAAAAACATTCATATTCTAAAGAAACAAAGCAGCAGGCTGAAAGTTTAACCTGTGAGCTCCTCACCCATCTGATGTTAATAAGATGTAAACAAAAGATAATTAATATTAATAAATTCCTCATTCTACTCCCATTTTAAAGGTTTATGAGTACCAGCCAATATTCTGAAAAAAGTTTTAAGGAAATAAAGTCAAAATATGAACCTGAAATAAACCTTAAAAACTTTACTTTTGCTTAATTGACAGTATCAACAAACTTATCTTAACAATTGTTAATTAGTTTAGTAATATGCTGATTTTCAAAAACGGTATATTTTTTGATCTGTTGAAAAGATGTTTGTTATGTTGTAATGATGAGAAAAACAATTAAAATCTGATTTTTATATCAACACTATTAACAGCATATTATATCTATCATAAATAATTTAAATATTAATATCTAAGAATATTATGATGTTGATAAGAAGTATAAAAGCAGAAAGATTTGAAATTGAATACAAACTATATTGATTAAGTTTATAGGCCGGATTAAAGGTAATTTTGAAGTAAAATGAAACCAAAGTCATCTGAACAATATATATCAGAGATAAAAAATCTGAAATCAAAAAAAAATGCAATTATTCTGGCTCACTATTATCAGACAGGAGATATTCAGGATATTGCTGATTTTGTTGGAGACAG
>JGI20214J51088_10000568_pt1 | contig 25521 bp, 21 predicted proteins | sample WetSurMetagenome_FD_51088 | JGI IMG/M metagenome (IMG submission 51088) | reverse complement strand
ATTGGATTCCGTCCACCCCAGCCGCAGGCGGCTTTTCCCTTAGTACCTATGAATAATGTCGCTCCTTCATAATCATTCAGACCAGGCCAGTCACCCATAACATCATTCATGTTGACATCCGGCTCAATCTCATAAGGACGTTCGGGTGTTATTCCGCCGTCCATCCAGTAAAGATCGAGGCTCTTCCCGTTTTTCATCTCATACTTAAAACGGACTGAACTGGACACAGGTCCGCTGTCGGGGAAAATTCCTTCTTTGAAAATACCGGTATAGACAGTACTTGCATTGCATGAAACTTCAGTGGGATAACCAAGGTTCAGAAGTTTAAATGGCGGACCAATAATATGACAACCCATGTCACCAAGTGCACCTGTCCCAAATCTCCACCAGCCCCTCCAGTTGAAAGGGACAAGGTTATCAATATAATTGGTTTCTTCAGCGGTGCCAAGCCACAGATCCCACATCAGCTCAGAAGGAACAGGAGGATGGGAATCAGGCCATGGGATACCCTGCGGCCACACTGGTCTGTCGGTCCAGCAAAAGACCTTTTCTATCTCTCCGATTATGCCTGCTTCAAACCATTCTCTCAAAGTTCTCATTCCGTCGCACGATGCTCCCTGATCACCCATCTGGGTGACAACCCTGTATTTTTCAGATGCCTGGGTAAGTACTCTGGCTTCATAAATATCGTGGGTAAGAGGTTTCTGGAGGTACAAGTGCTTTTTAAGCTGCATGGCACCAAGACCGACAATAGCGTGGTTATGATCGGGTATTGCAACGGAAACAGCATCAAAATTCTTACTTTCCTTATCAAACATCTCCCGCCAGTCGTGATAGAACTTAGCTTTCGGAAACTCTTTTATTCTCGGAGCAGCCATCCTGTCATCAACATCACACAGATAAGCAATCTCGGCATTTTTTTTCGGTGCAATTGAATAATGCCTTATATCATCAGCACCCTCACCACCGCATCCAACTGCGGCAATAAGCAGTTTATCGCTAGGAGCTACTTTGCCCAGGCCACTTACCGCACAGGCCGGAATAATTGTAAATGCAGCAGCACCTGTTGCAGCNGTTTTCACAAAACTACGTCTTGTGATTTCGTGAGACGATTTCATTATCAGATTTGATTTTTTCATTTTGAAGTCTTGACAAGAGGTTTGACAGATATTTCCTTAAAGTATACAACGTCAGCTTCGCCGTGATTCTGAACTCCTATGTATCCTGCTTCAGGCCGCGGGCCGCGATATGGCTCAAAATCAAATTTTCTTTCCGGAACCGGATCACCTTCTGTAAAGTCAGTAACTTTTACACCGTTGACATAAACGATTGTCCTCAGGCCATCAAGGGTAATTTCAGTTGTATTCCATTCAGGTCCGGGCTTTCCAGGTTTGGCAAGCGGTTTTGTGAGTGAATACAATGTACCAGTATAGTGATAGTCATCCTCATTAGAAAGTTCTGGTTTGTTGTCGATCTGAACCTCGTAACCGTAATGCACAGGCATCCACTCTTCCCGCGGTTCTACCGGCATACGTATGAAAATTCCTGAGTTGCTGTTTTCATCGCGCATCTTCCAGACAACCTTCAAAACACAATTGGAGAACTTTTCACCTTCCCAATAAAGGAGCCCCATACCACCATTCCCCCTTAACAGACCATTTTCAACGGACATAAATCCTGGACCGGCATGCTTCCATCCTGTCAGATCTTTCCCGTTAAAAAGCTGCCGCCATTCCGACTGATCGGAAGCGCAGGCGGAAATAGCTGAAAAAGTCATAAGAACTATGCCGCAAAGAATACCGGCAAAGGTTAAAACCGGAGCAGACACATGATCCGGCAGATTTTTTTTCATTGCAGTTTTAATTTTTTCCATAATACTTGATTTAAGAATTTATTCTTTCTTTTTAAATGTTGCATTTGCTATTATGGGCTTTGCCCAAAAACTAAGGCTCAAAATATAACCTAATGTAATATANAGTACTGTCATGCCTGCCTGTAATCCGACGAGATCCTTCAGCCTTCCGACTATAAGAGAGACTATTGCACCTCCTGCAATTCCAGTGCATAGAATGCCTGAGAATGATCCGTGGGATTTTGAAACGCTGTTAAGTGCAAGNGAGAAAATTATTGCATACATTACAGAAAGGCAAAATCCCAGGGCAGGGAATCCGAATAGGGCAAATTCGACCCTGCCGAAAAGGGTAAATGTCAGNATGACAAGGGCTGAAACTGTAAATATCCTCAAAACGAGTTTGCTGTCCATTACTTTTAGAAGGAATAATCCCAGAATGCAGCCCACAGTCATCATGCCCCAAAAGAGCCCTACTGCCCTGGCTCCTTCAATTTCGGGTGTCAGTCCATGGTAAGTTCTAAGAAACTCAGATATCCAGTTTGCAATTCCCTGCTCGGTACCCACATAGCAGAATATGCCAAAAAAGAAAAGCAATACTTTTCTTTGTTTGAATAATTCTACATGTGTATCCCAGGCACCTACTACTTCTTCCGCTTTAAGCTCCACTTTCGGGAAACGTGTCATAAATATAATTACAGCCATTAAAAGACATATCAATGTGAATAGCAGGTAAATTGACACCCATGGTAAATTCTGCGGTGTAAGGAATGCCATTGTCTTTATCAGAAATCCGTCATTAGCCTGTTGGTTTCCAAGCCCGAGAACAAGGTAGGAATAGACGAACGGACTCAGAAATGAGGCAGCACCAAAAACCANCTGGGCTACCACTGAATTGAAAGCAAAATGCTCCTCACCACCGGCGGTTCTAAGAAGCGGATAAATTGCAACCTGCATGACAGCCATCCCGGATCCTATCAGGAACAAAGAACACAGGAATACCGGGAAAGACGGAAAAAGCGAAAACAGCAGTGCTCCTGTAAATGATACTATCCAGGCAAATGTGAGACTCTTCTTTTCCTGGTACTTCTGAATTATCATCCCTGCAGGAATTGACATTAATCCGTATGCAATAAAAAATGAGAAAGGCAGCATTCCTGTCATGGTTCCTGTAAGGGAGAAACTGTCACTCACATTGGGATTTATTGATCCCAGTATGTTTGTGAGAAAGGAGATTGCAAAAAAGATCAGGAAGATCAGGAAGATGAGGTAGTAGTTTCGTTTCATGGATTTTGATGTGTATTAGATAGGTTGCTGGTTGCTTGTTCCTGGTATTGTTTATAAAAATAGACAATATTTATAATTAAAAACAATCAAACCAGGAAAACATAGGTTTCCTGGTTTAACTTTATAACATGTTTATTTCGGGTTGGACATGAAAATGGATATATTGCAGAAAAATCAAATGGAGAACAATTATTTTTCCCTTGAGGTAAACAATAACAACAAGGTTATCAGGATATTCCAGATTGTTTTCGGAATAATATGTGCTGCTTTGGCTTTCGTGTGGCTTATAATGAATCGTGATTCGCTTAAATCGAACAGCACCCTGTGGTTTTCAATTATTTTTCTCCTTGGATTTGCCTGGTATCAGATAAACTCGGGTCTGGGGAAAGGAGATAAATACCTGCAGATTGACAAAGCCTCCCTGAGATTCAAAAAGAATTCCCTCTTTCCTGCCAGGGAAGTAAGTACAACTGAAATTGAGAAAATAGAAGTATTTCCTCTCAGCATGATTATTTTATTGAGATCTGGAAAGAAAGATATCATAAGATTCGGGACAACTTATACCGATATAATAGAACCAATAAAAAAAGGGATCGAGACTTTCTGTAGTGAAAATAATCTGAAATTGGAATTCCGGAATGAAGAGATTTAGTTATATTATAATGCGAGGATTGTTTCCCAGATACCATTATTCACGGGTATACCATTTTTCCTATTCTCTTCCCGGGTATTAACCACATTTTCTCCGGGAAATCTTATTTCAATCCCGGGTTCAGCCGGATCTGATTCCTTAAAATTCTTAATAATATCATTTAGGGCTGCTTCAATGCGTTCCCTGTTTGCAAGGTTTTCAAGGCTGATGGCAATAAATACCTGCGAAAGGGAGTATTCAGCCCCCTGTTTTGATATTTCATAGGTTGACAATCCGCCAGCCACAACAGAAGCCATTATATCGAGCATAAGCGAAAGCCCTGATCCTTTCCAGTATCCTATCGGAAGAGCACGCCTGGTACTGATAATTTCCCCCGGTACAGATGTGAGCTTACCATCCTTGTTAAATCCGCCGGGATATGGCGTGCTTTTCCCATCCAGCTGATATTTTTCGAGCTTGCCATACGAAAATTGAGACATTGCGAAATCCAGTACAATTGCCTCTTTTCCAAATGGTACCGCAAATACAAGCGGATTATTTCCGATCCTGAAATCTTTTGCACCCCAGGCAGGCATGTTGGCTTCGGTGTTTGTCCAGCCAATAAATGCAAATCCTTTCCTGGCAGCTTTCCATCCATAGGTTCCCCCTCTCATCCAATGGTTGGTGTTTCCAATGGCCACCATTCCGATTCCGGATTTCAAAGCCAGTTCCATGGCTCTTTCGGTTGCGAACAGCCCATTTAAAGGTCCCGGACCAAGATTCCCGTTCCATTGTTCAAGCGATCCGAGGCTCTTTATTAATCCCGGCTCAGCTTCAGGTTTCACATACCCATTTTTTATGTATGTGATGAATGTTGGAAACCGGTTAACTCCATGGGAATAAATACCATCGAGGCTGTTGACAGCAAATATTTCAGAGCAGAGGTCAGCTTTTCTCTCAGAAAATCCCAGATTTGCAAGAATCCTTGCAAATTCGGATTTCATTGTCTCATAGGTGATATATATTGTCATTTCAGAACGGTATCCCCGAAATCCATAAACCAGTTCCAGTCTTTCAGCAGCATATTATGAACTCCGTCACGGACATGATAGGCTACATTTCCGCTCTTTACAGGAGTGTTTAACGGTGGCATCTGCTCCGGAAGGCTGGTATTCTTCCGGTATAGTCTGAACACAGGAAGTGAATTATAAAGTGAAAGGTATGAACCTCTCGGATCGGCCCACAGATCTTCGCTTGCCGAAGTGACATAGACTGCCCTTGGTGCAATCAGAGCCATAAGCATATGCATATCAACAGGCATCGAATCTTCATTATTTCCCCATTTGGTATAGTTCGTGCAGAACCAATGGGGAAATGAAGCAGTGATTCTTGCAATTGTTTCGCCATATTTTCTTCGGGCCAGGGAGGCACCTCCGCAACCCGATTCATTAGCCACAGCCATCGCGAATCTCTGATCTTCTGCGGCAGCCCACAGAGCTGTCTTACCTCCTCTTGAATGGCCGACAACAGCAACCTTTTCTGCATCAATATCCTTATCGGTTTCAAAATAGTCGAGACATCTGCTTGCCCCCCAGGCCCATGCGGCAAGTGTACCCCATGAATCAGGTTTTCGTTCTCCCCTGTCGAGCAAACCATGTATTCCGTTCTTAAAATCATCAAAGTTGTCAGGATCTACGTCCGCATTGCTGAAAACAGCAACAGCATAGCCCCTGGTAATAACCTCCTCTGCCGGCCAGAACTCACTTTTCACCAGTCTCTTTGGATCCGTGTTTTCCGGACCCCTGTTATCGATCAGAAGAAAAGCAGGCACAGGCTTAGTAGCCTTGTTCGGGACAAAGAGGGTAAGTCGGATATCGAGTGTTTTACCATCACTGTTAATTGTAATGTCAACCTGCTTAAGGGTTGCATCTCCACCCATTGCATTCTTTTCTTCATTTAAAAGTCTGAAACTTTCTGACCAGGATGTTGAAGGGACTCTGCCATAAACATTTTCCCTGAAAAGTTCAAGAATTTCTTTCCGCCGGATCTTTTCCCACATTCCGGCACTGGTGATCTTTTTACCATTTTGGGCTGTCAGTAAATCAGGCAATTTATAGGAAGGAACCTTTTCCTCATAATAATTGAATTCACCCTGATTTTTTGACAGTCTTTCGACAGTCTCCTGAGAAGCCTGCCAGCTTTTCCCAGCCTGTGAGAAAACATCACAGGGAAAAAACAGCAGAATAAGCATGACAAGGACATTTATAAAAATTCCTGATCTCATGGTTGCATTGCGTTTATAATAAGTAATATAAAAGTAGATATTTTTATAACTTGTTTACGCGAATTAATGTAATTTTATAATGATTTAACACTATCAATCTGAGCCCGCTATACATAAAACACGAAGGTTATATTGAGTGCAGGCTATGCCCGCATTACTGCAAAATAGCCCCTGGCAGGCGGGGAATCTGCGGTGCAAGAGAAAATAGTGGCGATAGAATTGATCTGATTACCTACGGTATAATATCTGGTCATTCTCTCGATCCGGTTGAAAAGAAACCTTTATACCATTTTTTCCCCGGCCACAATATACTTTCCATCGGATCATATGGCTGTAACATGAAATGTGACTTCTGTCAGAACTGGCACATATCACAAAAAAGTGACGAAGGTTTNTCTGATGTGACGGATCCGGTAACAATTGCCAGGGAAGCAGCTAATTCNGTAAAGAATGCAGGATTGGCTTTTACATATAATGAACCTNTGATATGGTTTGAGTTCATGAGAGATACAGCCCTAAAAATAAAGGAGAAAGGATTATTTACTGTTATGNTCAGCAACGGATTTGTAAACAGGGAACCATTAAATGAAATCATAAGTTTTATTGATGCATTCAATATTGACTTGAAGGCTTTTAACGACCCCTTCTATAAGAAAATGACAGGTGCTGAACTGGGGCCTGTAAAAGAATCTCTCAGGCAAATCGCAAAAGCCGGAAAACATCTTGAGATAACCTCGCTCATAATACCTGGCAGGAATGATTCTATCGATGAGATGGAAGCAGAATCGAAATGGATATCAGATGAGCTCGGGAATGAGACTCCCTTTCACCTCAGCAGGTATTTTCCAATGTACAAAAGGAATGACCCCCCCACTCCTCAGGNGACCCTTACAAGGCTGTTCGAAACAGCTTCGGTGAATCTGAAATACGTCTATATGGGTAACACTCCGGGTGACAACGGTCAAATCACACATTGCAGCCGGTGTGGTATAATTGTTACGAAAAGGANAGGCTACAGTACCCGATTAATGAACCTTGACCAGGCTGGCAGGTGTACGNAATGCGGGAACCAGGTTTACAGGTATTTTATTTTACCTTCCCGTGAAGATCGCTGAGCCTTGTGCAGAGTTTATCGGTGCCAACGAAGAGATCCTTTTCAACAAGTTGAAAATGAGTTCTCACAGATTTCAGATCATTCTTTTCGGGATTGTTTGCCCGCCTGATGAGGTCATTCCGCAACGAGACGGCATCAGCAATAATGCCGGAAACCTCCTCTGCATGATCCTCAGGATGAATTGTGCCAAAGGTAAAACAATCGGAGATAACTTCGAAAATAAGGTAATCGATACTCTTCTTGAGCTTTCTTATGCTTGGCATGACAAGGGATTAGTTAATATGGTGCAAATGTAGTAAATAAATCAGAATGAACTCATTTATCTGCCATAAACCTCTTAATGCTCTCCTCTGCTTTTTCGATATATAGTTTCCGGAGATTCTCAATCAATTCTTTCCGGACACTGAAACAGATATCCCCGATGCAATAAAACTGCAATACCATGGGCGATGTTCCAGTCATGAAAACAGCGTCATAATCCCGGATTGACCCTACAGGGACACACATGAAATTCACTTTGATATTGTTATCATGGCAAATGTCAAGGATATATTTCCGTGTTATCCCGTTGAGTACCTTATCATCGGGCGCAGTTGTAAGAGTATCTCCCTTCACAAAAAAAATGTTTGATCTGCTGCCCTCTGTTATCTTATCCTCTTCGTTTACAAGAAGCGCTTCATATCCGCTTTCAAGAATAAGTTTATGGTAGATCGACGAACGCAGCTTATGATTAATAACTTTTGACTCAGGATCTTTTCTTTCGGCATAAAATAGTATACCCCTGACACCTTTCCTGTACTGCTCTTCGGATGGATAGATAGGTTCAACAAAATAAACGAGGTAATTTGCTGAAACCTGGTTATAATTAAAGACTATCTTCAGATTTATATCCTTGCGTTTTTCAGTTTTAACCAGGTTTATTATGTCTTTTCTCAGATCACTGATCTTTGTAATCGGGGCTTTCTGCCTGATCTTCATACTCAGTTCAAGGCGTTCCATATGATCATGAAAAAAGACAGGACTGCCCTTAATCATCCTTATTACCTCATAGATAGAATCGCCTTCATAAACAAGAGAATTGTCAAAANTATCACAGGGATTCAATTCTCCGTTTAGAATGAATTTTTTTCCATAACATTCGTTCATGATCTGATGCATTTTCGATACAAAAATACAAACAATACGGCTATCAGCCAGCAAATCTGCATATATTCGCATTGGCCTTAANAGATTACTGTATTTGATGTACGCAATAGTTGATATCGAAACCACAGGAGGAAGTTCCAGAATTGAGAAAATCACTGAGATTGCTATATTTCAACATGATGGAGAGAAGATCACCGGTGAATTTGTAACGCTCGTAAATCCAGAAAGGAATATTCCCTACTTTATAACAAATCTTACCGGAATAACAAATGAGATGGTAGAGAATGCCCCAAGGTTCTTTGAGGTAGCCAGAATGATTATTGATATGACGGAAGGCCGCACTTTAGTAGCTCATAACGCAAAATTTGATTATTCTTTTNTAAGACAGGAATTCAAATCACTGGGCTATAATTTCAGAAGAAGCCTCCTGGATACTGTTACCCTCGGAAGGAAACTGATGCCCGGGCACAGATCTTACAGCCTCGGTAATATCTGCAATGACCTTGGGATAATGATCAACGGNAGGCACAGAGCAGCAGGCGATGCACTGGCAACCGTCAGGCTTTTTGAATTACTNATGGAAAAAGACAGGGATATCAACGGACGTTATTCGGAACAGATCAGAAATACAAGACTTTCAAAGTTGAATCCAAAACTTGATATCTCAAAGCTGGATTCTGTTCCGGATGAACCAGGGGTATATTATTTTTATAATGAAAAGGGCGATCTGATCTATATCGGAAAGAGCAGGAATCTTCAGCAAAGGATCAGGACACATCTTTCAAATAACTCTACAAACCGTGCAATGGAGATGCGCGATTTAATTGCAGACATCGACTGGCAGGTAACCGGGAGTGAATTGATTGCACTTCTTATGGAGTCGTCGGAAATCAAGAAAAACAAACCCGTTTATAACAGAGCTCAGCGCCAGACAGGTTATCAATGGGGAATTTTCAGCTTTTTCGATTGCAACGGATATCTGAATTTTAGTTTCGGAAGGATAGGCATTGAAGATAACCCTGTATCGGTCTTCACAGGTAAAGAGAGAGCAAAAGCGACACTGATATCACTTGCTGAGAAATACGGATTGTGCCAGAAGCTAACAGGTCTTTATGAAACCAATGGTCCCTGCTTTCATTATCATGTAGGCATCTGCNGGGGAGCCTGCTGCGGTAAGGAACCGGCAGATTCCTACAATGAACGAGCCNGTAAAGCAGCCGATGAGTTCGTCNTTACACACCGTAACTTTTTCATAATCGACAAGGGAAGAGATAAAGAAGAGAGGAGCGCAATAAAGATTGTAAACGGTAAATACTCAGGATATGGTTATTTTAATATCAATGAAATGGGATTCGGTCTGACAGCTGTTCACGACTGCATTCAATCGTCCGCTGATAACCGCGATATTCATACTATTTTAAAACAATATCTTAGGGGATTCAAAATTGAAAAGATCATTGAATTCTGATAAGCAAGAACTATATTTGTTAAAATAAGCTGGAAGCATATGGCATTATTTACGAGGACCACAAAGAATCTCATCTTAAAGATTGATGAGTTTTTTGATAACATCGATCTTGGACTGCTTGTCTTCAGGGAGGGCGTGAAAGCTTATCTCGATAAAGACTTTGATACATTTAACAGGCATATTCAGAAGGTGGAGATGCTTGAGAGTAATGCAGATAAGCTTCAGCGATCGATCGAAAATGAGATGATAACCCACTCAATTCTTCCCCAGCACAGGAGTGAGGTAAGTTCACTTATTGACTCGCTCGACGAAATAATCGANACAATAAAATCATCCCTGAATGAATTTAGTATTGAAATGCCTGATATCCCCGAGTCGCTNTACCACAATTTTGTAAGCATAACCGAAGCTTCGGTATGTGCGGGAGAAGAGCTTATACCTGCAGCCAGGGCTTATTTCAAATCGCCATATACTGTAAGGGATAAGCTGCTCAAGGTTTACTACTTCGAAAGCGAGACTGATAAAGTGTCGAGGAACACAACAAGGATAATATTCCAGGAAATGAAAGATCTCGACCTGGCACATAAAGCNCATTTAAGATATATTATTCATCATATAGAGAACATTTCAGACAATGCACAGAAGGCAGCAGATTTGCTTTCTGCAATGGCGATTAAGATTGTGATGTGAAACGACGAACGACATACGACATGCGATAAACAGCGGTAGGATTTTCTTAGATGCCATGCGTCGTGCATCGTGAATCGTGTGTCGTAAAAAGTTGAATATTTCTGATTTATGATAATACTTTTTCTTACCAGCGGTCTATTCCTGGGCTGGTCCCTGGGGGCAAATGATGCTGCCAATATATTTGGCTCCGCGGTAGGGTCAAAGATGCTGAGTTTCAGAAAGGCAGCAATTATAGCTTCTGTATTTGTTATTCTTGGAGCAGTGATTCAGGGTGCAGGCGCCTCCGGAACCCTAGGGAAACTTGGAGCTGTAAATGCAATCGGAGGGTCATTTACCGTTGCCCTTGCCGCAGCTATTACGGTTTACCTGATGACCAGGTTTGCATTACCGGTTTCGACAACTCAGGCAATTGTAGGAGCAATTATAGGATGGAACCTTTTCACCGGAAACCATACCGATGGAAAAGTACTGACACAGATAGTCACGACCTGGTTATCGGGTCCGGTGCTCGGAGCTGTTTTTGCAATACTTTTATATATAATCCTGAAAACAATAAAGAAGAAATCTTCAATTCACCTTATCCGGTTCGAATCATATATAAGAACCGGTCTTATAATTGTAGGTGCATTTGGTGCTTTCAGTCTGGGTGCAAATAATATCGCCAATGTCGTCGGGGTTTTTATTCCGGCATTTGAACTACAGCCGCTTGATCTTGGGATATTCTCACTTTCATCGTCACAACAGCTGTTTCTTCTGGGAAGTCTGGCAATTGCAGGCGGGATCCTGACATATTCAAATCGTGTTATGGAGTCGGTCGGAACCAGCATAATGGAGCTTTCATCAGAAGCGGCGCTTGTGGTTGTTCTTTCTCAGGCACTGGTTCTTTTTATTTTCTCATCATCAGGATTTTCNTTGTTTTTAAATAAAATCGGCCTGCCTCCTGTTCCAATGGTTCCTGTTTCAAGCACNCAGGTAGTGATTGGCAGCGTGATTGGTATAGGACTTTACAAGGGAGCAAGGAATATCAATTTCAGGATTNTTGGTGAAATTGCTGCAGGCTGGATTGTAACACCTTTGTTTTCAGGACTTCTTGGGTTTTTTGCATTGTTCTTTGTCAGAAATATTTTCGGAATTGATGTCGGAAGTAAAATCGTGGGCACCGGCGATCAGACAATAAAGAATGTACAGGTACCGCTTGCCGGAAGGCACATTTCGGAAATTGTTCAGTATATTATTCTTAGTCTGCTTATTACTGGGATAGTCGCGGTCCTGTTTTTCTATTTCCTTGAAAGAAAAAAGAAGAATGAACTCAGGAAATCAGAGGAGAGGTTCTGGAAAAACATAAAATAAGGTACTGGATTTTTGGGGGTATTGAAAAGCTGGTGTACACCCCCCAACCCCCCAAGGGGGGCTTTTTTAACAGCCTCAAATTGTTGACATAACTTGATTAATTAAAATTTAATTTATGAACCCATATTATCTTGGAATTGATATCGGAGGAACCAAATGTGCAGTTATTGCAGGAACAGTGAAGATGGAGATACTTAAAAAAGCTTCTTTTCCTACCGAAACCGGTAAAGGTCCGGGTCATGCAATAAACCTGCTGATGAAGACTGCATCCGAAACCACCGATGCCCTCGGACCGGAGCAGCTAAAAGCTATCGGAATAAGTTGCGGAGGTCCCCTAGACAGTATAAAGGGAATTGTTCAGTCACCCCCCAACCTGCCCGGATGGAACGATATTCCTATAGTTGACCTGTTCAGGGATAAGTTCAATGTCCCGGTTTTTCTCCAGAATGATGCAAACGCCTGTGCCCTTGCTGAATGGAAATTCGGGGCAGGCAGGGGCACACGGAATATGGTGTTTTTGACTTTCGGTACCGGAATGGGCGGAGGAATAATTATTAACAGCAGGCTCTATTCAGGGACTAATGATCTTGCCGGTGAAGTCGGGCATATACGCCTGGCGGAAGATGGCCCCAGGGCCTACGGGAAAAAAGGCTCCTTTGAAGCTTTCTGCAGCGGAACGGGGATAACTCTTCTGGCAAGACAAATAGTCAGCGAAAAATTTGCACTGAAACAGCCCGTCTCCTTCTGTAATAATCCTGAAAATATCGACAAAATATCAGCAAAGGATGTTGCTGATGCAGCTTTCTCAGGCGATAAGACCGCTATAAAGATCCTTGAAATCTCGGGCGAGTATCTCGGCAAGGGACTTTCGATTCTGATAGATATTCTTAATCCTCAGAAGATAGTTATTGGAAGCATATATTCGCGTTGCAGGCAATTTATCGAGCCTGCATGTCTTGAGATCATCAAACAGGAAGCCCTGGCACCTGCAAGGGATGTTTGCAGTATTGTGCCTGCGGCCCTTGGCGAAGAGGTTGGTGATTATGCCAGTTTGAGCGTAGCAATGGTTCAAAATGAAGAATAGATATGTCAGAAAAAAGAAAAATCATTACACGGAGGAAATTCTTAAACAGAGCGGCATCCGGGACAGCAGGTATTGCTTTTGTTCCGCTTATGAACAGTAAGCTTATGTTTAAGCAACAGACCGGTAAATGGCCTTCTGATGCCGGAAATTATCGATTTCACCTTATCGGGCAGGCACATATCGATCCGGTATGGCTCTGGCCGTGGTCCGAAGGGCTTGCGGTGGTTCACAGCACATTCAGGTCAGCACTGGACCGGATGAATGAGACCCCCGACTTTACTTTTACTGCAAGCTCAGCCCAATTCTATCAATGGGTTTCAGAAAATGANCCTGATATGCTCATTGAAATAAGAAAACGTGTCGATGAGGGGCGCTGGAACGTTGTAGGCGGCTGGTGGGTGGAACCGGACATGAATATACCGTGCGGTGAAGCTATGGTCAGGCAGGGATTGTACGGACAGTTCACTCTTCAGAAACTCCTCGGACATCGTGCCACAGTTGCCTTTAACCCTGATTCATTCGGACATACCGGTACACTGCCACAGATTATAAAACTGCAGGGTATGGAGAATTATGTCTTCATGCGTCCTGGTGTAAAGGAAAAAACAATTTCTGCCGATATGTTCTGGTGGGAAAGCCCTGACGGATCCAGAGTTCTGACATATCGCATACCTGTAAGCTATACCGACAGCAGATCTGTTAGAACACGTGTCGAACAGGTCTTAAACCAGTTTAGGGGTCAGCCTTTCCGGACTTTCATGACTTACTACGGAGCTGGCGACCACGGAGGAGGTGCAACAAAAGAGAACATTGAATCAATAAAGGAAATCCAGACAGAAGATGGTGCGCCAAAAATTCTGTTCAGCACCCCTGAAAAGTATTTCAGCGAAATTCGCAACGAAAGCAACCTCAACCTGCCGGTCATCAAGGATGATCTTCAGCACCATGCAGTCGGATGCTATACCGCTGAGGCTGAAATAAAAAAATACAACAGGCTTTCTGAAGCTGCCCTAATAACAGCTGAGAAAATTTCTGCACTTGGATCAGTCATCTGGGGATTTAAATATCCGAAAGATGGATTTACTTCGGCATGGAAAAGAGTACTTTTCCTCCAGTTCCATGACAGCCTTGCCGGAACCTCAGTCCCTGAACACTCTATGACGACCAGGGAAGGTTTTGGTCATGCCCTTGATATAGCACATCAGGCACTTTTTACTGCGGTTCAGAAGCTCGAATGGCAGGTTCCTTCAGAGGACCCTTCTTCTCAATACCTTCTGGTATTCAATCCACATGCATGGGATATAAAGGCTAACCTGGAATATGATCTCAACTGGGATGCAAGGAAAATTTCTCAGGCAGAAGATGAAAAGGGTAACCTTGTCAGGCATCAATGGGGCTCCGGAACAACGGAGACCGGCAGTCGTAAGGGATTAGTAGTCAGAACATCTGTCCCTGCCTTTGGTTACAGGCAGATAAGGATCAAAGCAGTGGAAACAGGTGAAACTGAACCCGGGGTTACCCTTGAAAAAAACTCGATGGAAAATGAATTCCTCAAAGTGACAATCTCAGATTCGGGAACAATTGGAATATTTGATAAAGAAAATGGCAGGGAAGTATTTGAGGGAGGAAGCAAAGGCTGCATGGCNATAATAATAGAAGATCTGAGCGATACCTGGAGCCATGATATCAAGACATTCTCCAGGGAGATCGGTTCATTCGGGAACCCAACAATCAAAGTTCTGGAAAAGGGTGCATTGCGCAGTATAATAAGAGTTACCACCACTTATGGTTCTTCAGCACTTTCAATCGACTGGCTGCTTTATGCGGGGTCAAGGAGTATTGAATCGAGAGTCACCCTAAACTGGAACGAGCACCTGAAAATGGTCAAGTTCTCATTCCCTGTAAATATTGAATCTCCTGTTGCTACATATGAAACTCCCTATGGGTTCAAAGTACGGACAGCCAACGGGGATGAGGATCCGGGACAAAGGTGGATCGATGTCACAGGGATGAGCAAAGGGGCTAAATACGGTTTTACACTTATTAATGACGCAAAATATGGTTATAGTGTCCATGGCAATGATATTAGGCTCTCAGTAATCCGATCTGCTGTTTATGCTCACCATAATCCGAGGGTCCTTGATATGAATGCGGAACATATTTGGCAGGATCAGGGTATCCATACTTTCAGGATGCTGCTGGTGCCTCACCCGGATACATGGCAAGAAATGAATATTCCAAGGATGGCTGAAGAGTTCCTCTCCCCGGCTGTCATAATTTATCAGGGTATACATGGAGGGTCATTTCCAAAGGCCGGTTCGTTCCTTACGGTTGACAGTGAGAATATTATTATATCAGCAATAAAAAAATCAGAAGAGGGTGATGATCTGATAATAAGATGTATTGAAACCACTGGTTCAGAAACATCTGCAACTGTTGATTTTCCTTTTATTAAAAGAAAATGGACAGGTAGTTTCAGACCATGTGAGATAAAGAGTCTGAGGCTCAATTGCAGCACACGGGATGTGAAAGAAGTAAATCTGCTGGAGGAATGAATAAGATTGCTTCTCCGCCCCCTNGCGGATCGCAATGACGGTAATAAAAAAAATAATGAGTACAGAAATTGAAAAAATCAGGCAGGTATTAATATCAAATGCCGACGAGAAAACAAGGATCTCGGGTGAAAGGTTCTTTAAGGAATCTGTAAAGATTCACGGTCTAAAATCAGCAGTCACAGAAAAGATCGCAAAAGAGCATTTTGCCTCCATCAGGAGAAAGTCAAAATCAGAGATATTTGATTTGTGNGAAGAATTGTGGCAATCAGGCTATATGGAAGAATCTTTAATTGCCTGCATCTGGTCATATATTGTCAGNAAGGAATATGAACCGGATGACATAAGGGTATTTGAAAGATGGATCAGCAGTTATGTATCAAACTGGGCCACATGCGATACATTATGCAACCATACTGTGGGAACACTTGTTGAAATGTTCCCTGAAAAAATATCAGATCTTAAAAGATGGGCAAAACAGCCAGGCCGATGGCAGAAAAGAGCATCTGCAGTTACACTAATAGTTCCTGCAAGGAAGGGGTTGTTTCTCAACGATATATTAGAGATTGCAGATATTCTTTTGCTGGATAAAGATGATATGGTCCAGAAGGGATATGGGTGGATGCTTAAAGCTTCAAGTCAGGTTTATCAGAAAGAGATATTTGATTATGTGATCAGGAATAAGGCTGTGATGCCCAGAACCTCATTAAGATATGCCATCGAAAAGATGCCAAAGGAATTAAGGATAAAAGCAATGGAAAAATAGAACAGACTATAAAGAATCCATGAAATTATTTTTCTCTTTTGTCTTTACATCTGTCTGCATTTTAAATATCTACAGTCAGAAGAATCTGCTCAATAATGAAATACTTAAAACGGCAGATCAAATAAGTGACGAATATCAGGAAGTATACTTCTATCTTCATCAGAATCCAGAGCTTTCACTGATGGAGTCAAAAACTTCCGGGTTAATGGCTGATAATTTGCAAAAACTTGGCTTTGAAACTACAACAGGTATAGGAGGAAATGGAGTTGTCGGAATTTTCAGGAACGGAAAAGGAAAGACAATTATGCTGCGAACCGATATGGATGCCCTGCCTGTAAAGGAGAATACTGGTCTGCCATATGCAAGTAATATTGTAATGAAAGATTCCAGGGGGATTGAATATCCAGTGATGCATGCATGCGGCCATGACATTCATATGACTACTTGGCTGGGTACATTAAATACGCTTGTGGCTTTGAAGGACCGGTGGCATGGCACTCTGATAGCTGTCGGACAACCTGCTGAGGAGGGAATGTACGGCGCGCAGGCAATGATAGATGCTGGATTGTTTAAAAGATTTCCGGTACCTGATTATGTTCTGTGTTACCATGTCAGTCCGGATATGCAGGCAGGTACAATTGGCTATTATCCAGGACCAATCTTTGCTGGTACCAAACCAGCTGAGGTGACAGTCTACGGATTGGGTGGTCATGGTGCCACACCTCACAAAACTATCGACCCTGTTGTTATTGCAGCAAGAATAATAGTTGATTTGCAGACTATTGTAAGCAGGACCATCAACCCTCTGAAGCCTGCAGTTGTCACAGTCGGGTCAATTCATGGAGGAACCAGAGGAAATATAATTCCTGAAGAGGTAAAGATGCAGCTGTCAATCCGTTTTTATGAGAATGATGTCCTGGAAACAATCAAGGAATCAGTGATAAGAATTTGCCGCGGAGCGGCCATTTCAGCAGGTCTGCCAGAGGAAAAAATGCCCCTTGTGGTATTTGATAAAAGCAATGACGGGCCTGTTGTAAATGATCCACTTCTTGTTATGGAAGGAGTTACTTCTATGAGAGAGATTCTGGGTGATTCAAATGTTATCCGGGTTGATCCGGCTTTAGTTGCTGAAGATTTTGCCAAGTACGGACAGACAGACGAAAAAATCCGAATAGCTCTATTCTGGCTGGGTGGGGTCGCACATGAAAAATATGATTCATTTCTGAAAAACGGTACAATTCTTTCTCCTCTCCATAGTTCAACATTTGCACCCGATTTCCCGGTTACATTCAGGACAGGAGTCTCAGCAATGGCCAGAAATGTTATAGATCTCTTCAGAACTGAAAATAACCATTGATTTATACAGCAGATTTGTAACTTTGTCGGATTAATCGAATATAAAAGATAATGAGGAGGTTTTCATCAATATTGTTTTTCGAAATGTTTCTAAATCTCTGCCTGCCTGCCCAGGACAGGGTAACAGGAAGGGATTTTGCTACAAGGTCGGAAGTAATTGCACAGAACGGTATGGCCGCAACCAGTCAGCCTCTGGCAACCCAGGTGGCACTTGACATTCTTAAAAAGGGTGGAAATGCGATTGATGCCGCCATTGCAGCAAATGCTGTCCTTGGGGTTGTAGAACCTACGGGATGCGGTGTGGGAGGCGATCTTTTTGCAATAATCTGGAGTGCCGAAAAGAAGAAGCTTTACGGGCTTAATGCCAGTGGAAGATCCCCCCGGTCGCTGAAACTTGAGTATCTTAAAAGCCAGGGCTACGAATTCATTCCTTCAACTGGTCCTCTGCCTGTCTCAGTCCCTGGGTGCGTGGACGGATGGTTTGAGATGCACGATATGTTTGGAAGGCTCGCGATGAGAGACATTTTACAACCGGCTATAACCTATGCAAGGGACGGTTTCCCGGTATCAGAAGTAATCGCGTACGCTCTCAACATTGGAACTCAATCTCTTAAGGATTTCCCAAACATAAAGGAAACTTATATGCCCGGAGGTAAGTCCCCTGCAAAGGGTGAAATATTCAGGAATCCGGGGCTGGCAAGTACTCTTGACAAAATAGCAAAAGGCGGAAGAAATGAATTCTACAGGGGAAGCATTGCTAAAGCAATTGATGCGTTTATGAAGTCGCATGGTGGATTCCTCTCCTATGACGACCTGTCGCGACATAATTCCGAATGGGTCGAACCGGTAAGTTCATCATACAGGGGATATGATGTATGGGAGCTCCCTCCAAACGGACAGGGAATAGCAACAATTCAGATACTTAATATACTCGAAGGATTTAATATCGAACAGATGGGATTTGGCTCAGCCGAATATATCCATATGTTTACAGAGGCTAAGAAGCTTGCATTCGAGGACAGGGCTAAGTATTATGCAGATCCGCGATACAGTGCCACACCAGTTGCGCAGCTTATCTCAAAAAAGTATGCCGCTGAACGCAGAAAGCTGATCAACCCGGGGAGGGCAGCTAAAATTTATGACCCGGGAAAAATAGAAGCCGGGAATACAATTTATCTGACGGTTGCCGATAAATATGGAAACATGGTTTCGCTGATTCAAAGTAATTACAGGGGTATGGGCTCCGGAATGTGCCCGACAGGACTTGGTTTTGTTCTCCAGGACCGCGGGGAAATGTTCAGTCTCGATAAAGGACATGCCAACGTATATGCACCGGGGAAAAGACCGTTTCACACTATTATACCTGGTTTTATTACCAGGAACGGTAAACCGTGGATCAGCTTCGGGGTAATGGGCGGAGATATGCAGCCCCAGGGCCATGCTCAGATAATAATTAACCTTATTGATTTCAGGATGAACCTTCAGGAAGCAGGAGATGCACCAAGGATTTATCATACCGGTTCGTCAGAACCGACAGGAGAACTGATGACAAATGGCGGAATACTCTGCCTTGAGAACGGATTCCGCTGGGAAGTAATTCAGAAACTGCTTTCGATGGGCCACAGGGTAGAATGGAACCTTGGAGGATACGGAGGGTATCAGGCTATAATGTGGGATGACAGGAACAAGGTATGGTACGGGGCTTCGGAATCACGTAAAGACGGGCAGGCTGCAGGGTATTAAAGNCTCAGAGCTCAGGGCGCAGGGCTCAGAGCGGGAACACAAACAAATTCCCCCTTTGAAGGGGGNCGAGCGTTAAGAAAACACCCAGTGGGTGTTTTTAGCGAAGGAGCCGGACTGCAGGGGAGATTTGTGGTGAGGGCAAGGGGGATGTAATTAATCAATGCCCAGCAGGTCCATTACCCCATTAATAAATGTAAGTGGATGCGCCGGATTTCCGGGAATATAAAGATCAATATGATGTTCTTCAATGAACTTCCTGTTCAAAGCCTGTGAATCGCTGAACATTCCGCCACTAATGGAATCGGTACCCACAAGAACTATTATTTTTGGATCAGGTACGGCTTCATAGCAGATATTCAACGCTTCAGCCATATTCTCCGAAACTGGCCCTGTTATTACAATTCCGTCAGCATGACGAGGAGAAGCGACAAACTCAATCCCGTAACGTCCAAAATCAAAATTTACATTTCCCGTAGCATTAAGCTCCATTTCGCAGGAGTTGTCTCCTCCGGCTGATACCTGTCTGAGCTTCAATGCATTTTTGAAAAGCTTTCTGACCTCTTTTCTGATACTGCTTTTATCGAGACGAACCGGTTTATCTTCTCCCGGCTTTATTATAAGATCCTCCCTCCTGTTGACTGCTATCCGGTAATCTTTAAGAAATTTCACCTTCTCAGGGAGACAAAATGAACATTCGCCGCAAAAAACACACTTTCCGATATCCAATGAACCGTCTCTATCATTGATGGCACTGACCGGGCAAATTGCCGAAATAATTTCTATATCTGATTCATTTATATCAGAGGAAATAACAGGTCTGCCCCTGAAACGATCTGAAACAGGCTGATTCCTCAGATCCTTTATATATTGCGATCCNTGATGCGTTAATATTTTAAGTTCCCTGAACATCTGATTCTTAATTAATTTACAGGTCGTTTCCACAATAACTAAGGTTAAAGCTTTTATTGCATACCGGAAAATCCGAGATCTCCTGGTTGCGCACCGCCAGGGCAAGGGCCATCCAGTTATGAAAAGAGGGATCCTTAACTTTATAATGAATAATATTTCCATTTTCATCCGTTATTGCAGAATGACAAATCTCACCTCGCCAGCCTTCAGCCATTGATAAAGAGAAGCTTTCGGGCTTCAACAGATAATTATAGACAGGAGGATGTTCGAACTTTTTCTTTTCTTTCCAAAACCCTAAAAGTTCACGAATGATCCTTCCAGATTCACTTATTTCCTTNACTCTGAGCATTCCCCTGGCAAGTACATCACCGGTTTCATTTATCACCGGATTAAAATAAAGTTTCTTAAAATACTGAAATGGATGCGAACCTCTCAAATCACGGCCGATACCGCATGTTCTGGCAGCCATGCCTACTGATCCGGTTTTAAGTGCCTGATCCCTTGTAACCTGTCCAATATCTTCAAAACGGGCTAAAACACTTGGCATAGAATAAATGCGACCGGCAATTTCAGAGAATCTGGTCACTGCGTCATCAAGCATTTTAAGCATCTTATCTGCAATAATATCACTCATCGGGAAGTTGCTTCCCCCTGGACGCACAAGTCCCTTTCCAAAACGGTTACCACACCAGAATTGTGTTGTATTTATTATTTCTGTCCTGAGAGCTTCGCACACTACCTGTCCAAGCTGATAAGCAATATCACCGCAGAGGGCTGCTGTATCTCCAATATGAACAGCAATTCTTTCAAGTTCGAGACCTATACAGCGTTCAATCTGCAGTGAATCGCTGATTTCCAGATCGCCCATTGAATCGATAAGCTGGGAATGAGCAAGAGAATGCCCGACAGAAGTATCTCCTGCTATGCTTTCTGAAAGGATACATTTTTGTAAAGACCCCTTCTTATGTATAAATAACTTTTCGATTCCCCGGTGCTGGTATCCAAGCTGGATTTCGAGATGCAAAACCTTTTCCCCGTTACATATAAACCTGAAATGGCCGGGTTCTATCACACCTGCATGTACCGGACCTACTCCCACTTCATGGAGCTCCTCGCTTTCAATCTCATAGAAAGGATAATTATCCATCAAAGCGGATAGACTTTTCCTGTTGTAAGGATATCTGACAGGCTTAAGCCAGGGGTGTCCCTCAAATTCAACTCCAAAATTCTCATGAATTTCACGCTCGAAGATATGAAGCTGAGGGCAGGCTGATGTTAATGATTTCACAGATCTCTTTTCATTAATCAGATGTGTTGAGAAGATTCTGATACTGTGAGTTTTGTCATTGACAATACAGCAAATGAGCTTCAGATAACCCGGAACCTCAACACCATAATAAGCAACACAATGGTTCGCTTGATCACTAAGCATTCCAGAAATATTATTATAAAATACATCATAGTCAACTACCGGTATCTCTTTGATGCCGATTGTGAAAGGATTTTCAAATATCTCTGAATAGAGCTGATTCATTTTTATCTTATTATGGCAACAGCTTAATACTCTGATTTATAAGATCCACAAGGAAAGGAGGTTGATAAAAACACAATACTATGACAATCCCAAGAAAAACAAACTGGGGAACAGACTCAACCGGTTTGATACTTTCCGGTGCCTGGATATCAGGTTCCTTGCGAGGATTGGAGAAAATAATATGCATGAACCTGGTACTCATTGNATATACAACAAAGCAGAGGAGTATTATTGCAGCAATAAGTACGAGCCACTGATCATTATAAACCAATCCTTTGAATATCATGAATTCAGAAATAAAGAGCCCCGATGGCGGGATGGCAAGGATGCAGATCAGGCCAAGAATAAGTACCATTGCACCTGCAGGGTATAGCTTCATATATCTTCCGCAATCGTCAAGCTTAAAAGTATGGAGAACCCTCGACAACTGACCCATCTGATAAAACAGGCTCGATTTTGCAAGAGAATGGAGCACCAGAAGAAGAAGCGCCGCATAATAGCCGGTCCCTCCCACCCCGATAGCGATTGCTACCAGTCCCATATTTTCGAGGCTTGAGTAAGCGAGCATTCGCTTCAGATGTTTTGCCTTAAGCATGTATCCCGCAGCTACGAGCAGAGAGAGCAATCCGGCAATAATAAGAACGCTGTTCATGAAAAGTAAAATTGATGACGAGGAGAATAGCCTGTAAACCCTGAAAATTGCAAGAAATCCGACATTCATGAGGGTAGTTGAGATCAGGGCACTTACCGGCGGTGGCGCAACAGAGTGGGCATCAATTGTAACCGTATGCATTGGGAAGAGTCCCATTTTGGTACTGAACCCGATGAGGACGAATAAAAATGCTATCTTAAGATACATCGGGTTTGCCTGGTTGATTATTTCAGCAAGCGCAACAAACGAGAGGCTTGCTGCATCCTCCCGGCCATAAATAAATCCAAGGAAAAGTATACCTAAATATGCAAGTGCTATACCGGCAGAACAGATAAAGACATATTTCCAGGTAGCCTCCAGGGCTATTTCAGTGCGGTCGTGATATATAAGCAACCCGACGGCCAGGGTTGTTGCCTCCACAAAAATCCACAATACAGTCATCCCGTTTGCAAGGTATGCGCCAGACATAAACGTCATAAGAGCAATCAGCGCCACATGGTAAATATTAAACTTCCTTGTATCGTCGCCGGCCGAATAAATAAATCCATGATAAATTGTCGGAATTGTCATTATTGAAAGAACCGCAAGCAAAAGCACTCCGGTGCTGTTAAAAGTAAAATACCGTAGTTCGATGTCATTTAAATTTGCGTAGCAGTAAACTGTAAGTCCGATATGAAGGACTGCAAAACAAGCGGTCAGTGCCTTTGTAACCATCCTGTTATTCAGCAGGGCAATTGAAACACAGATCAGACCAGCCGCAATAAAAAAAGATAAGAGCATTTCAGTCTTTTAACATTGTTAATTCATTTGTATGTGGTTTGAGCCGTAATCCAAAAAATCCGAGGATCAGAACACCGACAAAGATGTCGAGCAGAATCCCTACATTTATAAGCATCGGCATCTCATTTCCCACAGCAAGAGAAAAGATAAAAACAGCATTCTCAATTATTAAAAATCCAATTAGATGTGAAATAATAAGTTTATGTGTAACAATCATCAGCAGCCCTGTAAATAATGTGAAGAGAGCAACTGTCATATAAATCGTATTTACGAAAGGGTTGACAAGTGACTGGGCAAGAATCACGCTTAACAAAAGGGCGATGGTTGAAAGGATAAGCAGGTAGAAACCCGGCATTGCCTGGCGATGTACTTTTGTTACGCCTGAAGCTTTGATAATTCTATTCAGAAGATAAGGAATCAGGAAGGCCTTGAAAACGATTGTCTCAGCCATAATAAAGATAAGGTTCGCAGTATTTACCTCACGTAGCTCAAATAGTGCGATCCCGCAAAGCAATACTCCCTGCATACCTGTCAGTCTGACATAATTAACGAGGCGTTCCGCTGAAGCGAAATAAACCAGTGTAACTGCAAATAGTACAATCAGATAATTAACCATATCTCTTTCAGATAATTCTGTTAGTCAGAATCAGAACAATTACAAAAGCTATCATTGCAATAGAGGAAACAGTTAAAATGAATTTAGGGTTTTTATTCATTTTATTCCTGGCCCTGAATGATTCAAGCATTCCGACGATGATCGCAAACAGCATCTGAACTGCCATAAAAATTGAAACCTGCAGAAAAAAATTCCAACCTGACGGAACAATAACATTATACATAAGTGATCCGTAGATTGCAAACTTCAGCCAGATCCCTATATGGATCAGGGCCTTATCAAAACCGCTGTTATCGAGGATCATCACCTCATGGATCATTGTAAGTTCAAGATGTGTTTTCGGATCATCGACAGGTAGCCTGCTGTTCTCAATAAGTGCTATCTGAATAAACAAATAAAAACCTATTATGCTGTATATTAACACATAATGGTTGCCGCTTATAAAAAAATTGCTGAAGATATCCGAAAATGAGGTGAAGCCTGTAAGCATCGAGAAAGTGGCCATTAAAATAAAGAANGCTGGTTCAATCAGCATAGAGAAAAAAGCTTCACGGCTTGCACCCATTCCTTCAAAGCTGCTTCCTGTATCAAGAGCAGCAATTATAGAAAAGAACTTGCCGAGCGCCAGCATGTAAGAGAAGAAAACAAAATCACCTTCAAATGAGATTATAGCTTTCTGATTCGCGAAGGGTATTACCAGAACTGCACAGATAACTGCCGATAAAGAAATGACAGGAGCAATCTGGAATATTAATCCTGTCGTTTTGCTGAAAATACTTCCTTTCCTGAACAGTAATACAACATCCCTGAACGGTTGTAAGATACCGGGCCCCTTGCGGCCCGATGCAATACTTTTAGCGCGTAATATTATTCCGGGGAAAAAGAAAGCTGATATCAATATTAGAATAAAACCTGTCATTATCAGATAATATTGAACCAGGTTAATAATAAAACTACAAGCATGAAAACAAATGCGTACAGGATATAATGCTGTATCCTTCCGGTCTGCATAATTGCAATGTTCTTAAGAAGACCCGATACCCAGTTGACCGGCTTGTCGAGAAGGACCTTTCTGAAGAAATCGTCATTCCGCGATTTAAAACTCCTTTCGGAAGGGAAGATCTCATCCTCACCGATCTCATCCATCATTTTTTCATCCATCAAAACAGGTTTTGCCAGGTGATTGTAATTGTAGGCATATGAGGTTGATGTGTATTGCTGCTTTGGTCCGGGCGCGGTATATCCGCAACCCCAGGTGGGACCATATCTGACANCTTTAGACTTAAGATGGAGATGCCTGTAAATAAGCAAAATGACAACAGNAAGAACAAATATCCCGCCTAATAAACCGATCTGAGTCAGATCAGATAATGAAGAACCTGCTTCATTATTGACATTTGTCAATCCGAATCCTGCCGAAACTATCTCAAAAACAGGTCTGACAAACCAGACTGAAGCCAATCCGATCAAGACGATCAGGAAAACTGAAATAAATTGCGGGAGAATCATGTCTTTACTGACTTCCATGGCTGCAAATGCTTTTTCCGAGCGCGGTTCCCCCAGAAACACAATTCCGAAGGCCTTCGTAAAACAGAAAATTGCCAGTCCTCCGATGAGCGATAGTCCTACAATGGTTCCCAGGATGATAACTGACTGGTAAAGGCTTGCAGCAGAGAGGCTTTTGAACATACCCAGGTAAATGAGATATTC
>JGI20214J51088_10000567_pt1 | contig 25530 bp, 24 predicted proteins | sample WetSurMetagenome_FD_51088 | JGI IMG/M metagenome (IMG submission 51088) | reverse complement strand
GAGTCATGGTGTCCCTCCTCTGATATGTTTTTCTCGACAAATTACATTACCAGATTTGAGGCCACCATGACTCAATTGTGCGAAAAATATGTTACGTTATCACATTCACGGCGTTTTGTTGTATTTCAGTTCTGTAGCTCCTTATAAATATGCCACAAATATTTTGCTCTTATCATACCAGAACAGGCCATTTTTAAAGAGGTTCTTTGGTTCGATAATATAACGCTAACTTCTCCCGGAAATCATTAATCCTGGTCGTGAACAGAATATATTGATTATCAGTAGTAATTCGCGATTGGGTAATGGCGTCGCATTCATAACCACAAGTGCGGTTTGTCCTTCATGCATTGCCGGAAATACTTATAACCAGTGTGCAATTGACCAATCAGAATTCCGACATGTTCCTTGTGATCTCGATATCGTTCTCTATCTCTTCGATATACCTGGAACGCGGCGCATAGATTGCGTCTCCGTAACGCTTCCTGTACAGCGCCGAGCTCATATACAGCTTCTCTTTCGCCCTCGTGACCGCCACATAAAATAGCCTGCGTTCCTCTTCAAGAGCCTGAGGATTTTCGAGGGAACGGGCGGACGGGAATATCGCTTCTTCAAGGGCCACAATAAATACAACCGGGAACTCGAGCCCCTTTGCCGCATGCACGGTCATTACCTTCACAGTGTCCGCAGGCCCGATCCTGTCCTGCTCATGCGCGAGCACACTGTCTTCAAGAAATTGAGAAAATCCCCCGCCTTCGAGTTCGACCGTCTTTAACGCGCTTGCGAGTTCGGATATATTCCCCTGCCTCTCTTCAGCATCCTCGTGATAGTGGGCGGAGATATACTCTTCGTACTTTATGTCCTTCAACAGTTCCATCAGCACAGTGTATGGCTGCCCGTCCACTAGCGGCGCATATTTTTCCATGAGCCTTATGTAAGAGTCCGCTCCGGCCCTCTGTTTGGGAGGCAGCTTCGTGTCGCGCAGGGCCTGGACCCAGTCTTCCGCAAAATTCTCCCTGATCAGCGCTATACTCTTTGCGCCTATGGCGCGAGGCGGCGCATTGACACTCCGCTCAAAGGCGGCCCTGTCCTTATTGTTCAGCATAAGGCGCAGGTACGCAAGCAGGTCCTTCACCTCAACCCTTTCATAAAAGGCCGCGCCGCCGATAATCTCATACGGGATACCGGCGTTCATGAAGGCATATTCAAATCCCCTGGACACAAAGGACATCCTCATCAGCACCGCCATATCTGAATAGTTGTATCCCAATCCATGGAGCCTCTGTATAGTTGACGCGATATTGCCGCATTCCGCAAAATTGTCGCTGTTTTTTGTATAGACGGCCTCTCCCTCATCACCCCGGTCGCACGAGAGCTTCAATACCTTGCCGTCCCACACGGAGTCGGCCTTTGCGATCACCCGGTTGGCCACATCAAGTATCTTTTGGGTCGAGCGATAGTTGATCTCAAGCCTGGTCTCCGCAGCGCCGAAGTCTTTCGAAAAATTCAGGATATTGAAAGGATGCGCGCCCCTCCACGTATAGATGCACTGCTGGGGGTCTCCGACCACGCAGATGTTTCCGCTTTCGCCCACAAGGAGATTGATAAGCATATACTGTATCTTGTTGGTGTCCTGGTATTCGTCAACAAGTATGTAATCGAACCTGTCCTGCCACTGCCGGCGCATATCGGCGTGCCCGGAAAGGAGATCGACCGCAAGATATATAAGGTCGTCATAATCGAGCGCATTGCTCTTCTCCATATCCTCAAGATATTGCGCAGCCAGGGGCGCATATGCGGACTGCGGATAGGGCAAACCTGCTATATAGTCGACGACACTCGTCCGGAAACTCTGCTTGGCCTTTGATATCACATCCTTTGCGGCGTCGACAAGTTTCGGGTCGAGCCCGGCGCGGGTCAGCACATCCTTAAGCAATTTGCGGCTGTCATGCTCATCATAGACGGCAAAATTACCATTGAAGGCCCTGCCGAGAACGCCTATATTTTCGCGCAGGATCCTTGCGCAAAAAGAATGAAAGGTGGATATCCACCTCGGCTTCACAGAGAGGAGCTTTTCGACCCTTTCCTGCATCTCCCTCGACGCCTTCTTGGTAAAGGTGATGGCGAGTATCCTGTTGGGGCTGATCCCCTTTTCCCGTATAAGCCAGGCTATCTTGTGCGTAATGACCTTCGTCTTGCCCGACCCCGCTCCGGCAAGCACGAGCAGGGGCGAACCGTAATGCTCAACAGCTTCTTTTTGCCGTATATTCAATCCGTCGGTGATCAAGCGTCGCCTCATATTGTTCTTCGGACATCGGGAAGTCCTCGCATAAAGTCAGCTTTAGTATAAACAATCCGGCGCTGTTTTGACCGGGCGGTCAACAGAAATATCCAAACGCGGTTTTAAGGACTGTAAATGGAATCATTGATTCGACATGCCGGCTATGCTATCCTTACTATATATCCATTCACAGACAGGAGGGGGAGATCAGTATGATATGTCCCGGATGCGGAGAAAAAATAGATGACGCCGGCAGCTTTTGCCGGAATTGCGGGGCCAAATTGCCCGGCGAGGCCGAGAACCTGCAAAAAGGCGAGGTTACGCAGGCATCAGCTCAGCCGGACATAAAGCCCGACACTCAACGCACCAACAAGACATTATTATCCGCCGCCATAGCGGTGGTGCTTCTGGTCGCCGTAGGAGTGTTCCTGGCTGTTGGAGAGCCGGACAAGGACAAGCAGACTCCTGGTGAGCAGACTGCCGCTACGAACGCCCAGTCCCCCGGAGCCATGGAACAGACCGCTGAAACCATAGAACAACCTGCGGAAAATGCGGATAACTCTCAAACCAATGCTCCGGCGGCAATACACAGGAAGCAGGCCCCCAGGACTTATTATTCCCTTGACGGGCGCTGGGACGGCACATGGCGCTCAGGGTTCAACGACAGCGGGGCATGCTCCGTCACCATCAGGCAAAACCGGTTTTCTTCTCTATGCTATGACAGCCGCTTTACGGGCAGAATCGTTGGTGAAGGACAAAGGAACATCCGTTTTGAAAGCGTCAAATCTTCTTGGTCCTGCCGTTTGCGGCATGAACGGGGCGGGTCCGTGCTCAGATGCAGTTTTTCGGTAAACGAAGGACCGGCCGGGACCAGATCAGGCGACCTGTCTCTGTACAGAAATTAACGCCGGGCCCCGAAAGGGGCGGGCGGCCGGTCGCGGGATGAGTAGAAAGAGGAGTTTTTACAATCCTCAGGATAGTTTTATCCTGGGGATTTTTCATCATCGGGAGGGATTGTGATCACATTTGTTATCGGAGGCGCGCGGAGCGGTAAGAGCTGTTTTGCCCTCAAATCCGCATCGGCCATAGAAGGGCGCAAGGCCTATATCGCCACTGCACAGGCCTTTGACGATGAGATGAAACTGCGCATAGAAAAACACAGGCTGGAAAGATCATCCGTATGGGATACCTTCGAGGAACCATGCGCCATTGCAGAGATTGTAGACGAATGCTCTGGAAAATATAGCGTCATACTTGTCGATTGCCTTACACTGTGGCTCTCCAATCTCATGATGGGAAATGCAGATATTGAGGCCGCCGTAAAATCATTCGTATCTTCAGCCGGAGCATGCAGGTCGGAGCTCTTTATCGTATCGAATGAGGTCGGCATGGGCATTGTGCCGGATAATGAGCAGGCGAGGATATTCAGGGACTATTCAGGGACAATGAACCGTCGCGTGGCCGAAACGTCGGATAGTGTGTATCTGCTTGCCGCAGGCATACCGATAAAGATAAAATGAAGAGAAAAATTGTTAAATGAGGGAGTTATCATGGATATAATTGAGAGCGCCATAAAAAAAATAGGCACAATTAATGCCAACCACGGCAAGGCCGCAAAAAAACATCTCGACAACCTGGCAAAGCCGGCCGGCAGTCTCGGGATGCTCGAGGATTTGGCGCAACGGGTCGCGCTCATAACCGGAGACAATATACCTTTTCTCGATAAAAAGGCGATTTTTACGTTCGCCGGCGATCATGGTGTTACGGCTGAGGGAGTGTCCGCCTATCCCAAAGAGGTAACAGTGCAGATGGTATTTAATTTCCTGAGGGGAGGCGCGGCCATAAATGTGCTGGCCGGGCATGCGGGCGCCGATGTGGTTATCGTTGATATAGGCGTCGACCACAACTTCAATGAGGTCAAAGGGCTTGTCGACATGAAGGTAATCAACGGCACAAAAAATTTCATGCGCGGGCCTGCCATGACTCGGGAGGAAGCCGTAAAATGCATAGCAGTAGGGATATCCCTGGCTGACGGATATGCAGCCAGGGGATATATGATGTTCGGAGCCGGCGATATGGGCATAGGGAATACAACCCCTTCAAGCGCCATTGCAGCGGTCCTGACCGGCAAAAAGGCGGCTGATGTCACCGGCAGGGGCACGGGCATCTCGGATAAAGCCCTCGCAAACAAGATAAAGGTCATTAAAGAAGGCATAAAGGTCAACGCCCCCGATCCCCTGGATGCCGTTGATGTGCTCGCGAAGATCGGCGGCGCGGAGATTGGAGGTATTGCGGGACTCATCCTCGGGGCTGCGGCCAACAGGATACCGGTTGTAATAGATGGATTCATCTCTACCGCAGGGGCCGCAATCGCCTATGTGCTGGAACCGAAGGTGAAGGATTACCTGTTTGCAGCGCACAAATCGGTAGAGATAGGTCATACCGCCCTGCTCGACATGCTCGGCCTGACCCCGATACTCGACCTGAAGATGAGACTCGGTGAAGGCACCGGAGCCGCCATTGCGATGACTATTATTGACGCCGGCCTCAAGATATACAGGGAAATGGCGACATTCGGAGATGCAGGCGTGTCCGGAAGGACTGCCCCGGAATGAAGCGTCTTCTCCTCGCCGTGCAGTTCCTGACTATTATTCCGGTCAGGGTCGGAGGAGAACTGCCGGAAAAGGAAATTGCCGGCTCATCCATATTCTTTCCGGTAGTCGGAGCGCTGCAGGGGTTGATCATACTTCTTTCCGCCGTGCTTCTGTCCCTGATTTTTTCTCCGGACATTGCGGCTGCATTAATCATCGCAATATCGGTCCTGGGCAATGGGGGCTTTCATCTCGATGGACTGGCCGATACCTTTGACGCGCTGGCGGTAAAATCCTCGGGCGATACCGCAAACGACAAGGGGAGGCGGCTGGAGGTAATGAAAGACAGCTTTACGGGAGCGATAGGCGCTGTCGCAGTCGTCCTTGTAATACTGATAAAATATACGCTGCTGAAAAATATACTGGGATGTCCTGATTTTCAGACAGCTGTTGTCGTCCTTTTTCTGATGCCGGTCTATTCCAGATGGATCATGGTCCCGGCCATGTTCCACGGCGTAGCGGCAAGGGACAGCGGACTTGGATGTATCTTTATTAACCGGTCCTCGCTGCAGGCGCTAATGCTTTCATATGCGCTGACGCTGGCCGCCTTTGGAGGCGTCTTCCTGACGCATATCTTGGGCCGATCCGGACTGCAGGGCATATACTTTTTTGCGGCGTTGCCTGCAGGACATCTTTTTGCGCTCGCCTGCGCAGCCCTGTGCAAAAAAGAATTTGGAGGCCTTACCGGAGACACACTCGGCGCGCTGAGCGAACTATCCGAATTATTATATTTGACGGGAGCATATATATGGTTACAACGCTTTATCTGATCAGACATGGAGCAACAGAAGGGACCCATGAAAAAAGATACAAAGGGAGCATAGACGTCCCCATATCGCAGGAGGGCCTCGAACAGGTTGGGAAGGCGGCGGAATTCATCAGGGGCGAACTCCGCGGAGAATCGCTTGCCGCGATTTATACCTCTCCGCTGTCCCGCGCGGTCGCCAGCGCAGAGGTAGTCGGGGCCGCGTACGGTCTTGAACCTGTTATCGACAACAACCTGAAAGAGCGGCATTTCGGGGTATGGGAAGGCATGACCTTTTCTGAAATACGCGGTCAATATCCCGGTGAATTCGAAAAATGGGCCGATGATCCGCTTGAACACAGCCCTGTAGGAGGAGAAAGCACCATTGAGGTCAGAGACAGGATCATGCCTGTGGTCGAAGCAATCATCTCACGCCATGACGGTGAGGCCGTTGCCATAGTAGGTCACGGCGGGATTAACAGGATCATCATCTGCGAACTGCTGGGCATACCGCTTGAGCACATGTTCAGGATCGAACAGGACAACGCTGCCGTAAACATCATAAAATTCTACGACAGGTATCCTGCCGCCAAACTGATTAACTATGCGGAGCGTTGACGGCGCGTTAAAATAACGAAATATCTTCGTGGAGGGGCGCGATGCGGAAAGGCTATATACAGGTTTATACCGGAGAGGGCAAAGGCAAGACTACCGCGGCTTTCGGCCTTGCGCTGCGCGCAGCGGGCGCGAACCTGAAGGTCTTCATCGCCCAGTTCATCAAGAACAGGAGCTGCTGCGAGCATGCCGCTTTCAGGCGTTTCCGCGATCTCGTTACAATCAGACAGTTCGGCACCGGACTGCTTACCGGGCATACACGCACCGACGCCGAGATCGATTCGGCCCGGAAGGGGGTTGCAAAGGCGGCGCGGATTATTGCGTCCGGGGAATACGATGTCGTAATACTCGATGAGATAAACATGGCCGTTCATGCAGGACTCGTCGGGGTCGATACCGTCATGAAGGTCCTTGATGAAAAACCCGAACATGTGGAAATTGTGCTTACCGGAAGGCATGCCGATAAACGGATCATCAAAAGGGCCGACCTCGTTACGGAGATGAAGGAGATCAAACATTATATGCGCAAAGGCGTTACTGCGAGAAAAGGGATCGAAATGTAGCTGCGGGGCGCATCTTATTGCGGACCTGCGGAATATGACAAATATATATGTAGGCAAATGGCGCGAATATTTGTGATAGGCATAGGTTACAGACCTCTCGGGGCAAGGGCGCAGGGGGCATTGGCGGAGTCAAAAAGGATATTCGCCTCAGACCGGCTCCTTGAGGTGTTTATGCGTTGCGATGAATATGGGGCCTCAATGGACAGGCTTGAGGTCATAAACGACGTAAGCGCAACATTCGGGGCCGTGAAGAAGCTTCTTGAGGACGGTCCGGAGTCCGTCATAACGATACTCGCCTCGGGCGACCCCATGTTTTTTGGAATAGGCAGTAGCGTTGCGGCCGAATTCGGAAAAGACCTGACCGTAATAATCCCCGACATTTCATGCGTGCAGCAGGCCTTTGCCCGGATCTGCGAACCATGGGATGATGCGTTCCTTGTCGGCATGCATGGAGGCCCATGCAAAGACATCAGGCGAAAAACCGGACATGAGCTGAAAGACCTGCCTGCGCTCCTTGCAGAACATAAAAAGCTTGCGGCGCTGACCGACAGCGTGAATAATCCGGCAGTCATCGCCTCTGTGTTTGAAGGCATGGGACAGGGGGCAGGCATTATCATCCATGTCTGCGAAAGACTGGGATATCCGGATGAACGAATTATTACGGGGACACCGCGGGAAATAGCCGCAGGCCATTATTCGGAACCCAATGTTGTGATTGTAAGGAAAATCGGGCGGAGAACGGGAAGCTGCGGCAAAGGCCACAACCAAGCGGGAAAATAAATTTCCCGATCACTGAATATAAGGCCTCTTGCGAAGCGCCTCATTGAAGCTCTTGTCGCTTCCATAAATATCATTTCTGAAATGAAGAATGTATCCCTCATCAACCCAGGAGGTGAGATAAATCAAATGAACATCTATCGGTTGCGAAATCCGTACAACCTTCTCGGCGCCTTTGCCAATCGCAGAGATTAACTTGTCCCGTGTCCACACCAGGTCGTCCCTGAATAAATATTCTGCGAGCCCGATCGGGTTTTCAATGCGGACGCAACCGTGACTGAAAGCGCGAACATTCCTCGAAAACAGTCTCCTGGACGGGGTGTCATGGAGGTAGACATCATAACTGTTTGGAAATATGAACTTCATATGCCCAAGGGCATTCCGGACGCCCGGCTTCTGACGAAACCTGTATTGCGAAGCGTTTTCGGGCATTGTCGACCAGTCTATTGTTTGCGGGGCTACCGGATGTCCGTTGTGCTCCAGGACTTCGATGTCCTGGGACGCAAGATAATCGGGATTTTTCGCAATCTTGCCCAATATCTCTTTCTGTATGATGCTTTTCGGAATATGCCACGAAGGATTGATTACAATGTGAGTCATCTTTGCCGTAAAAACAGGAGTGTTCTGGGAAGGCTTCCCCACCACTACTTTCATGGAGAGGACCGGTTTGTCTTTTTCAACAACATTCATCTGAAAATCCGCTATGTTTACAAATATATGGCGTTCCCCAAGATTGCCGTGTATCCAGCGCAGCCTTTCCATATTCAACGCCATTTGACGTATCCGTTGCTTCAGCGGAACGTTAAGGGCGCTGCGCGTTTCACGACCGACAACACCATTACCGTCAAGCCCGTGCCGTTTCTGAAAGGCGATTACCGACCGTTCCAGCCCGGCGTCAAATATATTCCCGCCCCCCGCCTCATCCGCATTCAGTTCACCCGATACGGCAAGCCTCTTTCTCAGTTCCGCAACACGATGGGATCTGGACCCCTTTTTTAAAGAGGGGCCGGCCGGCAACACAGGCCATTCGCCTTTTGACGCCAACTCCCTATATTGCGCGAGTGAGCTTTTTAGACGGATATATATGCCCTTTTCAGGACGCAACCCCGCCAATACCCCGCTTATCCGATTTTCCATAAGCGCCTGCTCAAGCAGAGTGGAAACATCGACCCTTGAGCTTTTTGCATACCATTGCGATGCGGCGGGCAATGGGTTTGAGCACCCGGCGGAAAGGTGACAGGCAAGGGTGAGAAATGAGTCTGTGAGAAGTATGTCAAGATCGGCAAGACGTTCCGGATCATGGGATAATTCCCTGCCGGCATCGTCCACAAGAGATCTTATACGCTCAAGGTGATAATATGCGGGAGAAAGTCCGTCACCATAGGCTGCATCCAGTTCTTTTATGAGCATGTCGACCAGGATCAGACGGCCGGCCCGACTCCATGCGGGCTGATATGCCCTTCCCTTATAAAAGCCTTCAACGAGGACCGCAGAGCGCACCTGCTCTCCCAGGACGGTCTTTTTTGAAGCGGCGATTCCCTGGGCGCTCTGCCGCATAATATGCATGGAGACTTCGGCATCAATAAATGGGAAGAACACATCACCTTCGGAGGAAATAATGCAGGCGCACAGGGAAAAAACCGTGAAAACAAGAGCGACAATTACCTTGTTTATTGCAGAGATCACCAGTGTCTGAATCTGCCGGAATCAAGGTGGACAAAATCCGATTTTTTATAATATCCGACTCCGCCCAAATGCAGATTAAGCGCCTCATCCCTGAGTTTGCCGAGATCTACTCCGGATATCCTTATATCTATGGCCTTACCCTCTAAATGCAGACTGTTCCGGGCAACATGTCTGCCCTTATTTATCAGCAGCTTATTATATTGGGGCGATCTGTAGCCCGATATCACCTGGATTTCGTTGCGGCCGCCGCATCTCTTGTCAACCATATTAACGAATTCGATCACATCCCTGTCCATATCATGCACTTGTCCGGTATAATGACACCTCAGAATCCAGTTGAGATCCCTTAGCGCTCCCGGATCATATACGCCGAATGCGTTTCTGAACTTAACGGTGAGCTTGTCGTCGGTATGCAGATTCAAAAGGGATATCTTTCCTTCCGGCAACATCATTCTTGTATAAGAAAAAGCAGGGACGGGAAACAGCGAAGCTGCGACAACTATAGAGGCCTTCAGGAAAAACCTCCTGTCAAAGGAAAGAGAAAACAATGATTCGGAGCTTGCGTTTATAATTTTTCTCCAAGGGGTAATATTACCGGATTTATTGATAAAGGCGGTTAAACCATTTGCCGAGTGTTTATTATACCATAAACAATAACTTCAATACCTGCCCGGCTGATTTACAGGTATTGTCCGCAATGCGCGCGGAATGATGACATTCCAGGCATTTACTCATTCAATAAATGGTATAATGGTGAAGATTGCATGTCCGGACGGCTGACGCTGTCCGGGGAATCATGTCGCAAAATGGGGTTGGAAGATAATTAACATGAAGGCATCGACATCCTGCTGTACGCTGACCCTGAAGAACCTGCTCATCATGTTTTTCATGCTGGCTTTGTCCGCGGGATGCGCTTCGGAAGCGGAGAAAGAATTCCGGAAAGCGAGCGGCCAAACGGTTGCGGTCGATCAAAGCTACCGGCTTCTTCACAAGTACGGCGAGGCAAATGCAGTAGAGGCGGGAGCTTACAAATTTGAATTCGGTGAAGAAAACAAAAAGTATATCCGGCTTGTATCCCTGGTGACGGATGATTCAATACTGATTGATTACACCGAATACAGGAACATAATAGACAACAAGCTGTTCCGCAATGCGACCCCGGCCGACATTGAAAAGGCGCAGCGTGAAAAAAAAGCGGGGCATAAGCTTTACAAAACCGGATCGGTCAGCCTTCAAAATCTCGTTCTGGTTGCAGGGAAACAGTATCAGCGCGAATCGATAATCAGGGCAATAGACGCAACCGATTCAAACGCCAAATACCGTCCGGACCAATCGGTAATATTCAAACTGGAAAGAAAATATTATTATATGGGCATGGCAATGATCTCTTCCGCCCATCCTGCCGTTTATAAGATTACGTTTATTAAATATAAGGGCTTGCCGTGGACATATAGAGATCAGCATTGAACCTGTCTGCAGACGGACCATTACCGGATCAATCCGCCGGGGCCTCTGATTTTACCGCGCCGGCCTCCGCCCTCGGAAGTTTTGACATAATCTCTTCCGGAGCAGTGGAATTGTTGAGAGCGTCATCGTAGCTGATAATCCCCGCCCTGCAAAGTTCTATCAGGGAATGATTCATCGTCATCATGCCGGAGCGCGCGGCCTGCATGATCGAATATATCTGCCCGTTCTTTCCCTCCCTAAGAAGGGTCCTGATGGAGTTCGTGGGTATAAGTATCTCACAGGCCGGGGCCCTGCCGCCGCCCTCCCTGTTTTTTATGAGTCTCTGGGATATGATGCACTCCAGGCTCTCCGCCAGCAGGCTGCGGGCATAGTCATGGTTCTCATGGGCGAACAATTCCACAATGCGGCCTATGGTCTGGATGGCTGAATTCGTATGCATGCTGGCGAGCACGAGATGGCCCGACCCCGCAATGTTGAGCGCGGACTCGACCGTGGTCAGGTCTTTAAGTTCGCTTAACATCACTATGTCCGGGTCCTGCCTCATTACAAAATTCAGGGCCGAGGGAAATGATGGGGTGTCGGAATCAAGTTCGCGCTGGTTTATGATGCATTTTTTATGGCTGTGCAGGAACTCGATGGGGTCTTCTATGGTAATAACATGGGCCTCGCGTTCGGAATTGATCTGTTCGATCATAGACGCCAGGGTAGTGGACTTCCCGCTGCCTGTCGCTCCTGTAACGAGTATAAGCCCCTGTTTCTTTTTCAGTATCTCGTCGATAATCCGGGGTATACCGAGCTCCCGCAGGTTTTTGATCTCAAAGGGGATCTCCCTGAAGGCCCCGGCAACGGCCCCCCTCTGTAAAAAGACATCGGCCCTGAACCTGCTGAGACCCTGAATGCCGAAAGAGATATCTATCTCGCTCTGGGCCTCGAATTTTTTCAGCTGCGCCCCGGTCATGAAGCCGCAGCAAATCTCCCTGGTGTCTTCAGGCGAGAGTTCGCGATATCCCTCAACAGGTGTAAGGTTCCCGGATATCCTGAGCCTCGGACAGGCCCCGGTGGTAACATGCAGGTCCGAGGCGCCCTTTTCCTTCATGAGCCTGAGAAGCTTGATTAGTTCGGTCATGCGCCGCTCAATCCTCGAAGGTCACTCTCAGGACCTCATCAACGGATGTCGTCCCGTCGACCACCCGCTGGATGCCGCTCCGGCGTAATGTGGCAAGGCCGAGCATTATCGCCTTATGTTTGATCTCGGCAGCCGTAGGATTACGCATCAGCAATTCCTGTATCTCCGCGGTTACAGGCAACACCTCAAATATGGCGGTCCTGCCCGAATATCCCGTGTTGTGGCAGCGCTCGCAGCCGGCCCCGGTATAGCAGGTGAATGTGCCTATAATATCCGACGGGAACCCGATCTGCATCAGGGTCGTCTCATCAAATGCCTGTTCAACCCTGCAATTATCGCATATCTTTCTCACCAGCCGCTGGGCCACGCACACGGATACACTCGATGATATGGCGAAAGGCTCAATACCCATATTGATCAGGCGGGTAAGGATACCGGCCGAGTCATTCGCAGGCAGTGTGCTGACGATCAGATGGCCCGAAAGGGCCGCCCTGACCGCAAGTTCCGCTGTGGCGCGGTCCTTCAGCTCTCCTACTGCGATTATGTCGGGGTCCTGCACAAGCAGCGATTCGAGGGCCGCAGCGTAAGTAAGCCCCAACTCGGGCTTGATCCGCGTCTGATTGGCCCCGAACAGATTGACCTCTATCGGGTCTTCGAGCGTCATTATATTTATACCTGATTTATTAAGGTCTATCAGCGCCGAGTAGATGGTCGTCGTCTTTCCGCTGTCGATGGGACCGGCTATAAGCGCGATACCATGGCCCCGCTCAAGGGCCGCCCTGAAATTGCGCAACTGTTTGGCGTCAAATCCGAGTTTGGCTATATCGAATTCGACATTGGCCCTGTCTATGACCTTTATAACAATCTTTTCTCCGAACTGGGTGGGAAAAGTGGATGCGCGGCAATCTATCTCTTTGTCGGCCCCGAACCTGAACTTGAGCCTGCCCGACTGCGGCATCTGCTTCTCGGCCAAATCGAGTTTAAACAGGCTTTTTACCTTCGAGGCCATTACATCCTTCATCTCCACCGGAAGCTTCAGCACAGGCTTCAGCACGCCGTCGATACGGAAGCGGACCCGCAGCACATCTTCTCCGGGTTCAATGTGCACATCGCTCGCCCTGTACTTGACGGCATTGACCAGCATCCCGTTAAGCATCTTTTCCACAGGCTGTTCCAGCCCCTTCCGGTCCGCCTTTTCAGCAGGAGCCACCACGGTCAGCTCTTCGAGCGACCTGTCAAGGCTGCGGCCGACCTGCTCGGGCTGGGCCTGTGACGCCCTTTTGGCAACCTGCTGGGACTCGACAGGTTTCCTGGCCTTTTCACTGGGAGGATAATAACGCTCGATAGCGTCCATTATCATGGATTCCACCGCGACATAGATTGAGATATTCATGCCGCTGATAAACTTGATGTCCTCAATAGCAGCATGATTGGAGGGGTCGGCCACGGCGATCCTCAGATTGCCTCCGGCAAGCATGAGCGGAATCACGTGATACCGTTTGGCAACATCATAAGAAATATACTTCATGAGCGCGGCGTCGAACTTGAATTCGGTAAGATTTATGGGGGGAACATTGTATTGCCTGCTCAGAAAGGTGATTATACTCTCTTCCGAGACCGCATCAATCTTCACCAGCGCCGACCCGAGCCTCTGCCCTTCCGCCTTCTGGAGTTTCAGCGCCTCTTCGAGCTGTTTCTCGCTGATTATCCTTGCCTTTAGCAATAACTGACCCAATAATGTTTTATCCATAATATTGATTTTAAATGAAATCGCAAAATTTTCAAAGCGCCCGGGCGATCTTATGGAATTCATGATGGATACGAACAGGCGGAAAGGGTTACAATAAGCGCTTAAAGAGCCGGGAATCAGGCAGTCGGAAGCCGTACCCAATGTGTAACAGTTTTTCACTATGAATGCCGAATCCCAAACTCCGACTGCTCCGGTAAAGGACCGATTAAATGATAGACACGCATTGCCATCTCGAAATGAATGAGTTCAACGCCGACCGCGACACAGTTATCAGGCGCGCAAAAGAGGTCGGCCTGGAGGCCGTTATCAATGTGGGTTCGGATCTGCCGGGCTGCATAGGGGCGGTTGAACTTTCCCGGGAATACGATTTTATCAATGCGGCTGTCGGCATCCATCCGCATGACGCAAAGGATTTTTCGGAAGAGATCTTCGACCGGATCAAAGCATGGGCCTCGGAAGGGCATGACCCCCTGGCAACCATGGATTCCGATGGGTCTGTGCATGCTCCCAAAATAGTCGCCATAGGAGAAATAGGACTTGACTATCACTACGACCTCTCCCCTCGGGGAAAACAGAGGGAGGTCTTCGGAGCCCAGCTCCGGTTTGCAAAGGAGGCCGGTCTGCCCGTAATAGTGCACAGCAGGGAGGCGCAGGAAGAGACGCTCGAAATACTCGCGCGGTCCGGCGTAAACAAAGGCGTCATGCATTGTTTTTCGGGGGACATGAAGATGGCTGAAGAGACCCTGGCCATGGGCCTTTACATCTCTTTTGCCGGCACAGTCACATTCAAGAAAGCGCATGAGCTCGCCATAGTTGCAAAGTCAGTGCCGGATGAGCGGCTGCTTGTCGAGACCGACGCCCCATATCTGGCTCCTGTCCCTTATCGCGGCAAGAGGAATGAGCCTGCCTATGTTATGGAAACGGCCAAATTCCTGGCCGGGCTGCGCGGGGTGTCCATAGAAGATATCGACCGTATCACCACTCTGAACGCGAAGAGATTGTTCGGCATAGGCGAAGCTGATGCGGGTAAAATCGCATACAAGATACGCGACAGCCTGTACCTGAACATAACCAACAGATGCACCAACAAATGCGGGTTCTGCATCAGGTACCAGTCTGATTTTGTGAAGGGGCATAATCTCAGGCTCGAAAAGGAGCCTACCGAGAAAGAGCTGAAACAGGCAATCGGAGATCCGTCTTCATACCGCGAGATAGTCTTTTGCGGGTATGGAGAGCCAACCCTCAGGTTCGATGTCATAAAATCGATAGCGGCATGGGTGAAAGAGCGCGGCGGGAAGGTGAGGATCAACACCAACGGGCACGGCAACGTGATAAATAAAAGAGACATCCTGCCGGAACTGAAGGGCCTTGTGGACGCGCTGTCCGTAAGCCTTGACGCCCAGGATGGAGAGACCTACGACAAAATCTGCCGCCCTGTTTTCAAAGACGCGTTTGCCGCTGTTGTTGATTTTCTGCGCGGGGCCAAACTTCATATCCCCGATGTCAAGGCTACCGTCGTCGAGATGGAAGGCGTCGATGTCGAAAAGTGCGGACAGCTTTGCGCTTCCCTCGGCATAAAACTGAGGGTGCGGAAACTCGATATTGTGGGATAAGAGGGGGATAAATGCGGTTCATTGCAGACCTGCACATACATTCAAAATATTCGAGGGCGACAAGCGGCGACATGAATCCGGAGGCCATCTGGAAATGGGCACAGCTTAAAGGCATTTCGGTGGTCGCCACAGGAGACTTCACCCATCCCAAATGGTTCAGGGAACTGGACGATAAACTCGAACCCCTCGGAAACGGCCTTTTCAGGCTGAAAAAATCCCATCGCATCGACGGCATCCCGGAGTTGTGTCAAAGCGAAGTCTCCTTCCTGCTTTCGTCCGAGATAAGCTGTATCTACTCAAAAAACGGACGGACGCGCAAGATACACTGCCTGGTGTTTGTCCCCGATTTCCCGTCCGCCGCAAAACTGAGCGTGGCCCTTGCGAAGATAGGGAACCTCAATTCCGACGGCAGGCCGATCCTCGGCCTTGACGCAAAGGAGCTGCTCAGAATAGTTCTGGACACTGCTCCGAATGCGATGCTCGTCCCTGCGCATGCATGGACCCCCCACTTTTCGGTATTCGGGGCCGTTTCCGGTTTTGATTCGATGGAAGAGTGTTTTGAAGAACTCACCCCGAATATTTATGCGATAGAGACCGGCCTTTCATCCGATCCGGCGATGAATCATCGCCTCTCGGCCCTCGACAATATCACGCTCATCTCGAATTCCGACGCGCACTCTCCGGCCAAGATGGGGCGCGAGGCCAATATCTTCGATACTGAATTATCATATAATGCGATGCTCGACGCCCTGAAGACACGGAAGGGATTCGCAGGGACCATCGAATTTTTCCCCGAGGAAGGCAAATACCACCTTGACGGGCATAGAAACTGCGAAGTCAGCCTTACTCCCGCAGAGACAAAAAAACATGACTACCTTTGTCCGATGTGCGGCAAAAAGGTGACTGTAGGGGTTATGCACCGGGTAGACCTGCTGGCCGACAGGGAAGAAGGCTTCAGGCTGAAGAACGCGCCGCCGTTCAGGTCGATCATCCCCCTTCCCGAGATTATATCCGAAACAATTCAGGTAGGGGTCAGCAGCAAGGCGGTCGATTCAATATACCGGAAACTCCTGGAAGAACTCGGAAATGAATTCTCGGTCCTGCTGGACTGTCCGCTGTCGGACATTGAAAAGGCCGGTTCGGCCCGGCTGCGCGAGGCGATTGAGCGCGTCAGACAGGGCAAGGCGCATATTGAGCCCGGATTCGACGGCGAGTTCGGCAAGATCAGAATATTCGAACAGGTTGCGCGCAAACAGGTGAAAGGCCAGACGATGATGTTTTGAGGCATTGTTATAAATAAAAACAGCAAGGAGAACAGAACAATGAAAACGGAAGATCGCATTTTTGCGCTTGAAGGCCAAATTGACACACTGAGTAATCTCTGTTGCACCATCGCCGCATTGCATCCACACAAATCACAGTTACTGGAACTCATGAAAGGTCACCAAAAAGCCGTAGCGGCTGAAATTACCGCCGAGCCCTATGCAACAAATTATAAAACCGGGGTAAAAAAGGTCATTGATAATCTGGAGACCGCGATTTCGACCATTGTAGTCGCCTCGCAAACAGGTCAGTCAAAGCCCTTAAAACAGAATCATTGAACTGTTTAAAAAGATGAAACCTCCCTATAATAATGCGCTGCATAAAATCGGCGTTGAATGGCCCACGCCTTTTCATTTGCTTTAGTATTATGCCTGTGAATGTGGAAAGGGCCTGGTCTATGGTTGCCCGCAGGCGGCGGACAAGCCGGGGATGTATAGGGTATCTCGTTATTGCCGCATGCAGCGCAATTTTCTTGATGCTTTCCGGGTGCGGCGGTCATCACTACACCCACACCGCAGCTTCGCCGAAACACCCCAGGACAGCGCGTGTTGCGCTGGTAAAAATGGGGTATGCCATACAGGTGGGGGCCTTCGCCGAGGTGGAAAACGCGGCGACCCTCTCTGAAAGCCTGCGCCTGTGGGATATAGACGCCACCTACTTCCATGCAAAGGGGGGGCTGTACAAGGTGCGTTTCGGCAACTTCCCCAGCCGTAAAGCGGCGCGCGACCGCGCCGAATCCCTGCGGAAGGCAGGGGTTATCGATGTTTTCTATATAGTCAGCCCCGATCAATACTCAGTCGCCCGCGAGAAAAAATACGGGACCTCCTATGTGCGTGCGGAAATAGTGAAGACGGCGAGGAGTTTTGTCGGCGTCCCGTACCTGTGGGGCGGAAACTCCCCGGAGACCGGATTCGATTGCAGCGGACTCATAGTGGCCTGCTATCACCTGAACGGTCTGGATTTGCCGAGGACATCCCGGGATCAATTCCGTGCGGGCGCGCCGGTCGAGCGTGGAAGACTGGCGCCCGGGGACCTCGTCTTTTTCGCAAATTCAGGAGAAGTGATAACGCATGTCGGCATGTACGTAGGCGGCGGCAAATTTATTCATGCCCCGGGGCAGGGCAAGAATATACGCGAGGATTCCTTGTCGGGCGTGTATTACGAAAAGCGGTTTCGGGGAGGAAGATCGTATTTTTAGCGAGGGGACATGGTCTTTTTCTCCGCTCGCGGCGGATTTCCAGGTGATAAATCCCCTGCTTCGTCAGGCCAATTAATTACAGGTTGCTTTCAGCCGCAAAGAAAGTTTACTCTTAAATTGGAAAGACTGTTGCACCGCTGGATATTTTCTTCAAGAAAGGACGGACTTATGTTCTACAGAATACTTGTGCCTTTGGATGGATCAGCCTTGTCCGCGCAGATATTGCCGAAGGTCGAAGAACTCGCGAAAACCTGCAAATCCGAAACTATCACGCTTATAACAACCGGCATATCTTCGACGACCGAGGATTCTTCCTATCCGGGACTTAAAAAATATGCGGCCGAAATCAGGGCCGCCTCCGAAAAGAATCTTACCGCATATGAAGCCGAAATGAAGGCCAAGGGACTGAACGTCAACAGCGTCTACCTCGAGGGCGAGCCGGCGCAGACGATAATCGCTTACGCCGCTGAAAACAAGTATGACCTTATCGCCATGGCAAGTCACGGCAAGGGTGAGATGGTATGGTTGATCGGAAGCGTGGCCAGAAAAGTGGCGTCCTATTCCACAGTGCCGGTCCTGCTCATGAGAGTGCTGGATATCGGCGGGCAGATAACCAGGAAAGATTAAGGGGCAATGGAAACAGCCGGACAGCAGGCCTGAACAAGTCCTGAAGAAACGTTTTTATTGTCCGGGGGAGGTCAAATCCTCCTCAACTCCTTGTATGCGTTTATCAGCCCGTTGGTCGAGGCGTCATGCGAGACCGCCGGTTGTTCGGTCCCCAGTTCGGGTAAAATCTTTTTCGCAAGCTGCTTCCCGAGTTCGACTCCCCACTGATCAAAGCTGTAGATGTTCCATATTACGCCCTGGACAAATATCTTGTGTTCGTACATGGCGATCAGGCTGCCCAATGTCCTGGGTGTAAGCTGTTTGAAGAGGATGGAGTTTGATGGCCTGTTGCCCTCAAAGGCCCTGAACGGCCAGAGCCTCTTTATAGCATCCTTTTTCTTGCCCTCTTCAAAGAGGTCCGAGAGAATCTCCTCCTTGCCCTTCCCGGTCATAAGCGCCTCGGTCTGGGCAAAGAAATTGGAGAGCAATATATTGTGATGTTCGCCGACAGGATTATGGCTTATTGCAGGCGCCAGAAAATCGGCAGGCACAAAACTCGTTCCCTGGTGCAGCAGCTGATAGAACGCATGCTGGCCGTTTGTTCCAGGTTCGCCCCAGATGACCGGGCCGGTCAGGTAGGCGACCGGACGGCCCGAGCGGTCCGTCGACTTGCCGTTGCTCTCCATATCGGCCTGCTGGAGATATGCCGGGAAACGGCGCATGTACTGGTCATACGGCAGGACGGCCGCTGTAGCGGCGCCGAAAAAATTGTTGTACCATATTCCGATCAGTGCGAGCAGCGCCGGGATATTGCGCTCGAAAGGTTCGCTCCTGAAATGCATATCCATATCATGCGCGCCGCTGAGGAGTTCGATAAAGTTTTCGAATCCCGTGTACGCTGCGATTGAAAGACCGACCGCCGACCATAGGGAATAGCGGCCGCCGACCCAGTCCCAAAACCCGAATATATTATCGGCTTCTATGCCGAACTCCTGCGCCTTCTTTATGTTGGCGGAAATCGCCGTGAAATGTTTTGCGATATGCCGTTCATCTCCTGCATGGCCTACAAACCAGGCCCTTGCCGTATGGGCATTGGTCATGGTCTCCTGCGTGGTAAAAGTTTTTGATGCGATCATAAAGAGCGTGGTCTCCGGGTCTATGGTCCTGAGGACTTCGGATATATGTGTTCCGTCCACATTGGACACAAAATGGATGCTCATACCGTCTTTGGCGTAGGGCTTCAGGCACTCCGTTACCATCATCGGCCCGAGGTCGGAACCGCCGATGCCTATATTCACAATAGCGGATATTTTTTTACCCGTATAGCCCGTCCACTCTCCGGAATGCAGGCGGTCGCAAAAAACCTTCATCTGACCGAGGACACGATTGACATCAGGCATCACATCCCTGCCGCCGAACATGACCTCCGTGTTGGCGCGGTTTCTCAACGCCACATGCAGCACGGGCCTGCCCTCGGTTTCGTTAATACAGTCGCCGCTGAACATCTTTTCTATTGCATCTCCAACATTGGTTTCGCGCGCCAGCTCCAGCAGGAGACCCAGGGTCTCGTCGTTTATGCGGTTTTTGGAATAATCGAGGAGGATATCATTAAAACGGACTGAGAACTTCTGAAAGCGTCCGGGGTCCTGCGAAAAAAATTCCTTCATATGAATATTTTTGACAAGTTTAAAATGATCGGTAAGTTTGCGCCAGCTGACGGTCCTCGTGGGATTAACGGACTGCAACATTTTTACCCTCCTGCGATGGATATTGAGCGAAGTATATAAAAGGATACTTGAATTATACTTGAAAAATCATCCGGCATGAAGGGCGGGAAAGGCCGCTCTTTTAAGTTGCTTTTTCCGCGCCTGCCGCCCCGGGCTTCCTTTTGCGCCGCCTGCGTTTCTTTACCGGCGCGTCGGCCTGCGGCGGCGGCCCCGGTTTTGACGCAGGCTTCGGTTTCCGGTTATCCTTGAACTTGTCCTTGCGTCCATGCCTGTCGACGTGACGCCTCCCGTCATCCTTGCCGCGCTCAACAGGGGCAGCCCTTCTGTAATCGGAAACAATCATGTCATCGGTAATAGGCATGACGGGTATCTTCTGTTTGATGAAGTTTTCGATATCCGGAAGTGAGAAGACATAGCTTTCGCAGGCCAGGCTTACGGCCTTGCCCTCAGCCCCTGCGCGTCCCGTCCTCCCGATCCTGTGGACATAATCTTCCGGGTCCTGAGGGAGATCATAATTGATTACATGGGTTACGCCCTCAATATGCAACCCCCGGCTTGCGACATCGGTTGCAATCAGCACGGGGAATTTGCCGTCCTTGAAATTTGAGAGTGTCTTTATCCTCTTTGGCTGGGGAAGATCGCCGGTAATGGCCGCAGTCTCGATGCCGTTAGCTTCGAGCAGCCGCTTCAGCCGTTCCGCGGTGACCTTCATGTTGCAGAACACAAGATAGCGCCCCTCGGGCTCGCGCCTGACGATGCCGAGGAAGAGCCCGAACTTTTCGGCCTTCCCTACATGGTATATCTGCTGCTCGGTCAGCTCCACAGTCATGCTCTCGGGAGTGACGACAAACTTTTCGGGCATGTTCATGAATTCGTGGGAGAGTTCCATTACCCTGTACGAAAGGGTAGCGGAGAAGAGCATGGATTGCCGTTCATTATACGGAGACATGCGCTTGAGCAGGAATCGCAGGTCTGCAATGAACCCCATGTCGAACATCCGGTCGGCCTCATCTATCACAAGGAACTCAGTCTTCTTCAGGCTGTAGACCTGCTGCTTGAGAAAGTCTATCAGACGCCCCGGCGTGCCGATGATCATATCAACACCGCGCGCAAGTTCGTTTCTCTGCTTCTGGTAGTCGATGCCGCCGAATACCGCAATGATGCGAAATCCCGATGAACCGCAGAGTATCTTCGCCTCGGCGTCTATCTGGGCCACCAGTTCGCGCGTCGGCGCAATGACCAGGGCGCGTGGAGAAGAGCCGTACCCCGGATGAGGCCTGGATAGCATACGCGAAAAGACGGAGATAAGGAAGGCGGCGGTCTTGCCCGTGCCTGTCTGGGCCTGGGCGGCGATGTCTTTTCCGCTCAAGGCAGCCGGAAGCGCCATTGCCTGGACCGGCGTACATTCTGTAAAACCGGCAGTCCTGATTCCGTCCCGGACCGCATCCGGTATTTCAAGCTCGTCAAATCTCATAGTGCCTATATGAATTATAAACGAGGTGGACAGGAATAAGACAGCCCGAGGCAAATCCCCTTCCCGAAGCCCTCATGACATGGCATAAAGAAACGGCGCCCGGTCTCTCAAATGGACGCCGCCCTCTGACCGCAAAAAACGGATTTATCCTGTGGTGACCGGGTTGCGGTGCAATCTCGATCCTATGATATAGTTGCCTGAGGACATCTCCTGATGAATACGCCCCCTGCGCACATGCCCCTTTGAAGAGGCGGACTTTAATTCCTTGTTCTTGAACAGCATGCATGAACAATAGCCGCCGGTGAAGCAGAATCTTTCCATTTCGTCGATACTCGGCACATAAGACACATCAGAACTGGTGCAAAATCCGACGTAATCTTCAATGAAGCAGGGGCATACCATATTCCTACCTCCTATTGAAAAAAGTTTGGGTTACTGGATAGCGTTTATAATATAACTGTTAATTTGCGCCCAAACTATCAGCTCGAATCTGAATTCCCTGTCGGTAATTGTCTTATAAAACTTTAGGGGATTAATCAAAAGAAAATTTGGTATACTTTTTATAAAACGTAATAACAGGAGGATGACATGCCGGTTGCCGATTATAATACATATTGCAGGATGCTGGACAGGGCGCGGGAGGGGAATTTCGCGTACCCGGCAATAAATGTAACCTCACTCACCACAGCCAACGCCGTATTGCGCGGACTTGCGGAAAGCAGGAGCGACGGGATCATCCAGTTGTCCACAGGCGGCTGCGCCTTTGCGTCGGGCACGACACTGAAAGATATGCCCATGGGCGCGATATCCATTGCAGAGCATATCCACAGGGTCGCCGCGAAATATCCGATATATGTTGCGCTGCATACCGACCATTGCCAGGCCGACAAACTCGATAAATTCGTAAACCCTCTTATAGCCGAGACCGAGCGGCGCAGGGCCGCAGGCCTGCCGAATCTGTTCAACAGCCACATGTTCGACGGCAGCTCCCTGCCTCTTGATGAGAACCTCGACATTGCCGTCAAACTGCTGGAACGCTGCGCCAAAAACGAGATCATACTCGAAATCGAGACAGGCGTTGTAGGGGGCGAGGAAGACGGGGTTACAGCGTCCGCAGCGGCCAGGCTCTATACGACCCCGGAGGATACGCTTGAAGTCGCGCGCAGGTTCAGCGCTATTAAAGGCGCGCGCTACATGCTGGCAGCCACTTTCGGCAATGTCCACGGCGTCTACAAACCGGGGCATGTGAAGCTTAAACCTTCCATTCTCAGGGATTGCCAGGAAGCTGTCGAAAAGACCTACGGCAAAGAAGCAAGATTTGATCTTGTATTCCATGGCGGGTCGGGATCGAGCATCTCCGAGATCCACGAGGCCATAGGTTATGGGGTGATCAAGATGAATATCGACACGGATACCCAGTATGCCTTTACCAGGCCTGTTGCCGACTTCATATTCAAGAATTATGACGGGGTCCTGAAGGTGGATGGCGAAGTCGGCAACAAAAAGGCCTATGATCCCAGGGCCTGGCTTGCCCTTGCCGAGGCCTCTATGGCAGCCAGGGTAAAGCAGGCGGTCAGCGATCTGAAAGGCGAAAACTCAACCATGTTCAGGGGATAGTTTTCCCGGCGGGCGTATTGGCGCAGGATCATGGAGATAAGGAGCGCCGCTTTATCTCCGGATATCGTGCGGTTCTCTGTCTTTGGCTGCGATAAGTTCGAGCTGGTAATTTATTATTGCGGAAAGATGTTCTGCTCCGCTGAATTCAGGCTGTTTCTGCAGCCTGCTGAACCTGCTTAAAGCCTGACCGAACCTTCCGAGCCTCCGCTCTATCTCGCCCGAAACCAGTTCGGCCATGATATATGGGGTTGATTTGTCCCTGTTTGACGAGAGAAATGCGCCAAATTTGGCATGGCTTGCCTCCAGATATTTCGCGCATTTTTGAGGATCGTGTTCAACCTGCCAGGAAGCCCTCAGATAGGCATGGGCGATCTCAAGATCGTCCTTTCCTGTGGCCTCATATATCTTCGCAAGGAGATAATAGGTCGGGTTGTCAACCGAAATATGCCTGTATTCCCTGGAATTTATGAGTTTCAGCAGCTTCTGCCGGTCCCCGTTTTTCAGGTCTTTACTATAGACGATAAAATGGCAATTCGGGCATTTGTGAAGACTCGCGGGCGCGGCGCCCGGGCCCGCCGGTTTCAGATCAAGGCGCATCCCGAGCCTTCTGCCTGATGTATCGGTCGTTGATTTAAAGGTGGTGTGGCAAAGCGGACAGGTCACATCCACATCCGCCGGCGGATATGTAGCCCCAGGCTGAACAAAAGCTGCAAGGACAAAAAGAGAGATCAGGCATACACCAATATTTGTTACAAAACGCATTATACTTCCCCTTTCACTCCGGACATATAAGTATCAGGCGCTCTTACCCGGACTGTATATTCTATCAAAATCCGCATTTTTAATCCCGCCCGATATTTGAGATTACGGCCCGAAAATGCATATATTAAGAATAGACGGCGCAAATGGGTTACGGCGATTCGGGGGAATCGGCAATCCGGCGTCTGATAGGAGAAACAGCATAATAATATGGGGCCTGTCCGGCAAAAAAAACTCACCCTGAGGGTGGCAACCTACAACATCCACAAGTGCCGCGGTCTGGACGGCAAAACGGATATCGTCCGTATAGCGTCCGTGCTGAAACCTCTGAAGGCCGATATCATAGCCCTGCAAGAAGTGGTCGGGCCGTCTCTTAAGGCCCTTGGCCAGGACGAAGAACTCGCCATGCGGCTCCGTATGAGTTCGCGCCTGGCTCCGGCGCGCTCTTACAGGGGACGTCTTTACGGCAACGCGGTCCTGACCCGCCTGCCCGTTATAAAACACCTGAATTACGATCTTTCCCTTCCGGGACATGAGGCGCGGGTCTGCCAGCGGGTGGATGTGATGGTCGACGGATATACCCTTCACATCCATAATGTGCATTTCGGCACCTCTGCAGAAGAAAGGGGCAGGCAGGCGAAAAAACTCATGGCCCATATGTCGGCAAGCAAGGCCCATGGACCGAAGATATTCATAGGCGACTTCAATGAATGGAAAAAAGGCCCTGCCACCGAGCTGCTGAATGAACGCCTGACAGCCATCGATCTGATGCCGCATCTGGTTTGGCGCGCCACATACCCCGGCATACTGCCGATCTTTGATCTCGATCATCTGTACTATTCCGGCCATGTCGAAATCATGGAGCTTTATGTGCCCCGGGGGTGGAAGGCGCTGATGGCCTCCGACCACCTGCCCATGCTCGCAGAGCTGCGGATCACGGTAAAAAGCCAATGAGCAGGAAAAGTGACAACCTGCAATCCCTGCTCAATGACGCTACACTTTTCCGCGCCAGCGGAGCCTCGCTCGTCTCCGGGAACAGGCTTCGGGTGCTGCGGGACGGTAAAGAGAACTACCCTGAGTGGGAAGCCGCCATAAAGTCGGCAAAAAAATCCATTCATCTTGAAATGTATATCATCCATAATGACCACACCGGACGCCGCTTCAGGGACCTCCTTGTCGACAAGGCGCGCGAAGGCATAAAGGTAAGGGTGCTTTACGACTGGTTCGGCAGCCGCAGTATACTGGGCAGGAACATGTGGAAGTCGCTTGTCGGGGCAGGGGGTGAAGTGAGGTGCGCAAATCCTCCTAAAAAGAGCGGACTGATCGGATGGATTCGCAGGGACCACCGCAAGCTTCTTACAGTCGACAGCTCCGTGGCCTTCATATCGGGATTATGTATCGGCGACGCCTGGGTTGGAGACGCATTATCAGGGGTGCGGCCGTGGCGGGACACAGGATTGAAGATCAGGGGGCCTGCGGTTTCGGACGCTGAAGAGGCCTTTGCCGACGCCTGGCGCCTGAGCGGCGGGCATATAGATGCGGACTCTATTCCCTT